>Ga0255057_10000873_pt1 | contig 17289 bp, 17 predicted proteins | sample Cases_109_6_MG_FD_189022 | JGI IMG/M metagenome (GOLD analysis project Ga0255057, IMG submission 189022) | Seawater microbial communities from Amundsen Gulf, Northwest Territories, Canada - Cases_109_6 | ecosystem: Environmental > Aquatic > Marine > Gulf | place: Canada: Northwest Territories... | reverse complement strand
AAGAGCGCTACGCAGATTCGACCCGCCGTGCTGGCGCGGCGCGCGGCTTGGCTCTTGAAGGCCCGATCACATGGTCCAGCAGGTCCGGCCGGATCGAGCCAATGACACACGCCACACTAATCTCTCGGATCAGCGCCCTCACTTCCCCCAGCACGCGCGGCCGACCGGCTTTGCCCCGCGGTCTATATTTCCAGTAAACGGTCAAGACCCAAGGTTCGGTTGAGATATTTGGTCGGGACACCCCTCTCCAGAATCTGTGCTCGAGAGCTCACCACATCTCGGGCGGTAAGAGTTCTTCACTGACGGGAATTACCGGGATTCAAGGTTTTGACGAGACACAGCCGCGATCCTCACTTCAATCCGGCAATTCTTGCTCGTCGGGAGAACCGCCGCGAAACCGCAAGAAACGGCACTTGTTACCGAACTGTCACTGGGCTGTGCTATTCGCGCTGCGAAGCCGATCTTGAATGGAGCGTCCCATGTTGAGAGCCAGAGTTGCGCAGGCACGCCCGATCATCGGAGATCGTAATGGGAACCGTGTTTCAGACCTTGACTTACTTCCGCTCTGTCGGAGGGGCCGTGTTCGTAATTGGAGGCCTATTGCCTTTCATCTGGTTCACTTTGTCGAGGGGCCTCCGGCTTCGGCACGAAGTCCAAGTCGAGGACGGCGAATGGCCAGTCTACGAGAAGAGTTGGGCGGCTCAGAAAGAGCCAGCACTGAGCCATTCTAGTCGACTTGAACTTAGTCCAGCCGAGTGAAGATAACCGGAGGAATCATTGACATGAGTATCGCGGAGAAATATGCCGCGGATAAGTACTACGGCACACATCGCACCTTCAAGACCAGGTTACGTCATCGCAAGCTACGCTTTTTGACCCATCTCAATCAACGCCGCCCTCTTGGCCTCCGTGTTAGGCCGGAGTTGGTCGTCTTGGAGCCAAAGGAAGGCATTGCGCCGAGTGCAAAGCCGCCGGTGCGGATATTCATGGGAACGGAACCCCATCAACACCGCGCCGAGCGCATCCTCGTGTGGTCGATTGCCCAGGTTCGCGATCCCGCGCGGCGCTATGAGATCTACCTCATGAAAGATCTGGCGGGCTTCGACCGGCGCGGCTGGAAGACCAGCTTCACCTACTATCGCTATGCCATTCCCGCTCTGGCCGGGTATGAGGGGCGGGCCATTTTCAACGACGTGGATCAAATTTACTTCACCGACCCCGCGGAGTTGTTCGACATGGACATGGGCGATGCGGGCGTGCTCTGCATCAACGAGAGGGAAACCTCGGTGATGCTGATCGACTGCGCGAAGATGGCCGACGCGTGGCGCTTGGAGCAAGCCCAAACCGGCAGGCGGGGTGGTCACAAGCACACCTTCTTTCGCGCGCAGATGCACGAAAAAGGCCTATGGGGCCCCTTGCCCGGCGCCTGGAACGCCCGCGACTGGGAATATAAGGAGGGCGCATCCAAGCTCTTGCACTACACGACCGTTCATAGCCAACCTTGGCGGCCGTTCCCCAAGGAGCTGCGTTACAGGAAAAGCCCCGAAGGCGAGATCTGGCACACTATGGAACGGGCTGCCGACGCGGCGGGGTTCAACCTCTTCGCGGAAGAGCAGCCGACACGGCACTTCGCCGAGGCGGCGGCCGGTTGGGAGGCGCGGCGGGCCAAGTTGTGCGCCGCCGCCTGCGCACCCACGATCGCAAATCTGGTGCGCGAGAAAAGCGCCGAGACCCTGCTCGATTTCGGCGCGGTCGACCTGAAAGGCCGGCAGCTGCTGGGCGCGGTGGACGTCACCCTTCAAGATCTCCGGGCACACGACGAGGCCAAGCCGGGACGCAACAGTTATGATGGGGTGATCTGTGTGGGACTGCTTTCCGAATTCGCCACCGAAGACATCCCATGGATGCTCGACAAGCTGTTCCGGCAGGCCCGATCGTTCGTCTTCGTCGCCGCCGCGGCCGGCGCCACCGAGACGCGCGGTGTGATGGCGGCGAGCCAGGATGCCGATTGGTGGCAAGGGCAGATGAAGGCGGCCGCCCGTCGTGTTCCCGGCGTCGATTGGGCCCTGTCATTGCAGAGCGACCTTGACCTGACCTCTGCGGCCCAGGTTTACCGGCCTTGAGATCAAGGGCCGGCACCGGCAAAGACGAAGACGATGCGTGATCTGGTGACCTCGGAGCTTGATCGCCAAGCCGTCCCGCCGGAGTTTCCCGTGCTGCCTTGCCCCGCGAAGGCTTCGTCAGCCCACGTGATGGAGATCCCACCACCATGACCTACCTGAATTTCGACCGTCTGAGCGGGTTTGACCCGCAGACCTTCCGGACGACGAGGCCCTTTCCATGGATCAATCCCGCCGGGGTCCTCACCGAAGAAGGCCACCGGCGTTTGGTCGAGACCCTGCCGGACGTCTCCCTCTTCGACGCGAGCTTCGGTGAGAAGCGAAGCCACGGTCAGCGCCCCCATGATCGCTACGTCCTCGAGTACGACGACAGCCTGGACGTGGCTCAGCCCTGGAAGGACTTCGTCGCGGAGCTGCGCGGCGGCGCCTACCGGAAATTCATTGCCAGGATGATGGGAAGCGACCGCTTCACCATGAATTGCCATTGGCACTACGCGCCGGCCGGCTGCTCCGTCTCGCCCCATTGCGACGGCAAGCACAAGCACGGCTCTCATGTCTTCTATTTCAATACGGAAAAGGACTGGGACCCCACCTGGGGCGGGCAGACCCTGGTGCTGGACGACGGCGGGCACCTTACCCATGGCGCGCACCCTGAAGAAGAGGACCTGAAACTCGTCGCCGCGTCGCAGGCGATAGGCAACCACAGTCTCCTCTTCAAGCGGGGCGAGCATTCTTGGCATAGCGTCACCGAGCTCAACTGCCCCGAAGGCTATCTGCGCAAGGTCTTCATCCTGGTGGTCAACCGGGTCACCCCCAAGGTCTGGCTGCGCCGCCTTTTCGGCAATCTGCCGAAGGGCATGTGACGGCGAAGGATGGTATCGATGGGCGTGGGATCGGCCTCTGTTCGATTGCTGCGGCATGGGAAAAGACCGGAAGTGGTTCAGGACATCGACAGCCGAGCGTTTACGCTCAGCGAGGCGCGCGGTCTGGTCCGTGACCTGATGACCCCCAACCCGAGCTACCGTTCCACGGTGACGCAGATTTCTTGCATTGTGGGTCGCACTGATTCTGGGTGCTCTGTCGTGAAAAAGGAACGAAGCACCGCCTGTCTTAACCAGGAGTATTCGCGGCTCGCATCGCGTTACGACACACGATGGTCGCGCTACATCGAGGTCACGACCGATGTAACTATTAGGCACATCGGTCCCTTATCGAGAGAGAATGTGCTCGATGTGGGATGTGGGACCGGGGCGTTGCTGGGACAAATACGGAGGAAGTACCCAAACGCAAAACTAGCAGGCATCGATATCTCAACTGACATGCTGGAGATGGCGGGCAGAAGGCTGGGGCGCTCAGTGGAGCTCAAACAAGGTCAGGCTGAATCCTTGCCGTATACCGATGCAGAGTTTGATGTCGTTGTTTCAACAAGCGTCTTTCACCTTATTCGCAACCCGCATCTCGCCCTCACAGAGATAAGGCGTGTACTCAAACCGCATGGCAGAGTGATCATAACTGGCTGGTGTGACGATTATCTGGCTTGCAAAGTGTGTGATCTGTACCTGCGTCTGATTAATCGCGGCCATTTTCGCGCTTATGGACAAACGCGATGCAGAAAAATGATGACGGATGCGGGTTTTGGCGAAGTCAGAACTGACTCCTTTAGGATGAGTTGGATTTGGGGTTTCATGACGGCACAGGGATTGAGGACTAGGCCGTAGGATTTCAAAGGAGGGACCCGAAGCCCAGCTAATCGAGCCGAGCAACCAGAGATATCGGAAAGACGAACTAGAGGCTATTGTCGCAAAATCTATTCTGAAAGTCAGTTGCCGATTTCCGGTTATGGCTAGGTCTCCAGTTAGTTGGCCGATTTGAGCGGATGAGACGATGAATACTTAGTTACAAATCATGGGAGGAAGGGAGCATGGCAAACGTATCGTGGCGTATGAAGGGGAAGCACCTTAAGAATTGCAACTGTGCTTTCGGTTGCCCTTGTGATTTCAACGCACCACCGACGTATGGCCCCTGCGAGGGCATGGTGGGCATGCATATTGACGAAGGCCACTTCGGTGATGTCAGTCTCGACGGTCTTCGCTGGGCTGCCACCTACCATTGGCCCGGTCCTCTTCACGAGGGCAATGGCACACTTTTGGCCATCATCGATGAGCGTGCCGATGAGAAGCAAAGGAACGCTTTGCTGACCATTCTTTCCGGACAAGAGCAGGTTGAGGGTACTTTCTTCCACATTATAAGCATGATCGTCAGCACCATGCTCGAACCGAAGTTCTTGCCTATCGATTTTGAGTTCGATCTCGATGGCCGTACCGCGCGAATGTCGGTGCCTGGTGTATTCGAAACAACATCGGAACCAATTAAAAACCCGGTTACGGGAGATCCTCATCGCATCAGCGTCAAAATCCCTCAAGGCTTCGAGTACGAGGAAGCCGAGATCGCGAGCGCTACAATCAAGGGCATGGGCGAGATCGAGTTTGACCACACCAACCGCCACAGCTCACTTGCGGACGTTACCTTTACACAATCGGGGCTTGCCTAGGGTAGCTAACCTTGTAGAGCACGTGCTAAGTCGTCGCGGTTCTGGTCCGTGAGCTTGCGCTTCAATGCTCTGTTAGGCTTTGACAGTTTAACTCGCTGGTCCCGTCGACTTCGGCGCGGTAGCTTCGGCAGATGAACCAGATTTCTTACAAACGTCACCGATTTCCGGCTGAGATCATCCAACAAGCGGTTTGGCTGTACTGCCGTTTCACGCTGAGTTTCCGTGATGTCGAGGCCCTTCTCGCCGAACGCGGCATTGATATTTCCTACGAGAGCGTTCGGTATTGGGTTCTGAAGTTCGGAGCCGCCTATGCCAGAAAGATGAGGCGCCGCAGACCACGCCCCGATGACTACTGGCATTTGGACGAAATGTTCGTCTCGATCCGGGGCAAGAGAATGTACCTGTGGCGGGCCGTTGATAGTGAAGGCGAGGTGCTGGATATTCTGGTTCAAGCGCGACGAAACAAGAAGGCCGCACTGAAACTGATGCGCAAACTTTTGAAGAAGCAAGGATTTGCACCAAGCACCGTCACAACTGACAAGCTACGTACCTATGGTGCGGCATTCCGCGATCTGGGTCTGACAGCACACCATGAGACGGGCCAATACAAGAACAACAGGGCCGAAAACTCGCATCAACCGGTGCGACGACGAGAGCGGAAGATGCAGGGTTTCAAGTCGCCCGGATCAGTCCAGCGATTTCTTGCCATTCACTCCGTCGTCTACAACCTTTTCAACACGCAGCGTCACCTCATTTCACGAAAGACCAATCGGCAATTCCGCGATGAGGCCCACGCTCAATGGCGGAATGTCGCGTTGGCTACGTAGCCGGAGGCTTGTCGATGGTTTCTTGGTTCTGCGGTGATTAAGTTGTCAATGCCGGCTCGATCATTGTCGGATACGGTCTCCAATCGAAAGGCGGAGTAGACAGATATGGGCTGGCGAATGGTATGTTTCGGTGGGCGGGCGCTGTTGGCGACCCTTATCCTCATGTTTGGCGCGTCGTCCGCGCTACGCGCGGATCAGACGGCGTCAACGGTCGATCTCGTCCTGGTCCTTGCCATTGATAGTTCGTTCAGCGTCGACGATGCAGAGTTCGCCCTGCAGCGCGAAGGCATCGCTGCGGCTATCGAAAGCCCGGAAGTGATTTCTGCAATCAGCGACGGTACCCTCGGCCGCATTGCCGTCAGCGTTGTTCAATGGGCGGGCTTTGGGGAACAGGTCGTCACAGTCGACTGGACCGTGGTGTCCAGCGGCGTTGACGCGTCGCGGCTGGCACAGCGGATCTCCCGGATGGGACGCCATTTCCGCGGCGAGTATGCGACCGGGGCGACGGATATCAGCGGCTCGATCGACTTCTCGTCGCGGCTGGCCTTGGCGAGCACGTTTGCCTCAGCGCGACATGTCATCGACATTTCCGGTGACGGAAAGAACAACGTCAATCTGCCGCCCGACAGGAATCGCGACGAGGCGGTGAGCGCGGGGCTGGTCATTAATGGACTGGCGATCGTGCACGAAGTCACCGACCTCGCCGAGTATTACCGCCAACATGTCACCGGTGGGCAAAATTCCTTTGTCGAAGCCGCTCAGGGCTTTGAGGACTTCCACCGCGCCATCCGGAGCAAGCTCCTGCGCGAAATCTCCACACCGTATTACTCTTGAACCGGCGTCGCATGACGGCGCCCATCAGGCACGATGGCCCAGAACGTGAGTTCGAGTTTTTGGAACAAGCCGGGGCGCGACGCCGCTCGAGCACCAGACTTCGAAGGGGTGCTGGACGATGTCGTCGACCGGTTCGTCTGCGATGACAGAACCGCCCGACTCCTCTGACCACAAATAGCGCAGGGCCTTTGACTGCTTCTATTTGACAACCAAAACCGGGCATGTTGCCAGCGCCTCGACACGGTGCGAAACGCCGCCACGGAGCAGTCCCTCCACATCCCCCATCCCGCGTGCCCCGATGACAATCAGGTCTGCCTTGAAAGATTTGGCTCGGCCAACGATCGAACGGGCGATCGGGCCTTCGTCTACTTCAATTTCCACCTCTTTCACACCAGTTTTTCGCGCGGTATCCAGGGCTCCGGCCAGAAGGTATTGAGCACCTTTCTTGAGCAAATCGGCATCGATCGTTGCCATGTGTTCGGCCTTGGCGAATTTCTTTAAACTCTCCGGCAGACGATAAGGCTTCACAACGTGATACAGCAACAGTGCGGCGCCCAAACCCTTGGCCACCTCTGCCCCATATGCCACGCTCTTCAAAGAATGGTTGGATCCATCGACGGCAATCAGGATTCTCTTGATCATGACAAGAAACCTCTAGCGGATAGCGTTTTCGATTCAGAGTGACCTGGTCAGTGCGCCCTGGCCGCCTTGTCACCTTCGGGTTCAGCCCTTTCAAAACCATGCAGAACTTGCTGTGGCGCGGCTTCGACTTCTGCGATTTCATCCATCGTCCGGTGACACGCTATGAAATGGTCCTTCGATGGCTCGCGCACCGGTACGACATCCACATCGCAAACACCATCGATAGCAATCGGACAGCGATTGAAGAACGGGCAACCGGTATCGGTAATCTCGACGCCGCGCGCTATGCCGACCGCCATCTCACGCTTTTGCATGGTGTCTTCAAGCCACCCGATGCGCAATTCCGGTACCGACGAAATCAACAGGCGCGTGTAGGGGTGATATGGCGGAGCCAGAACTTCATCCACCGGTCCTTGTTCCACCACTCGCCCCGCATAGAGAACAACGATCTCATCGGCAAATGAACCCACTGTTGAAAGGTCGTGCGAGATAAAAACGAAGGAAACGCCGGTCTGATCGCGCAACTTTTTCAGCAACTTTATGACGTTGGAACTGACAATACTGTCAAGCGCCGACGTCACCTCGTCACACAACATGACCTCCGGGTTGGCGGCAAGCGATCTGGCAAGGTTGACACGCTGTTTCTGTCCGCCCGACAGCTCGGATGGATAACGGCCCTCGAACTCAACCGGCAATTCCACTAAACGCAGAAGTTCTGCGACTTTCTCGCGCCGCGCCTTGCCTTTGATTCCGCGGTAAAATTCAATCGGGCGGCCGAGGATTTCGCCGACAAGCTGGCGTGGATTAAGCGCCGTATCGGCCATCTGGTAAACAAACTGCACTTTTTGCAATTCTTCCTGAGACCGGTTTTTCATATCCGGCGCCAGTTTTTTACCATCGAGGATGACTTCACCTTTGGCCGCCGGCAACAATCCCGCCATCACCCGCGCCAATGTGGATTTGCCGCAACCGGATTCGCCAATTATGCCGACCACATGGCTGTTCTTGACCTTGACATTGATGTCACGCAAAACCGTGATCTCCGGCTTGCCGTTGACAACGCGGCCATAACCGGCGGTCATGTTCTTTACTTCGATATTGGCAACATCACGCTCATGTTGCTCGTCCATCGCTTCACCCATGCCGGCCGTTGGCGTCGGCTTTACCGCCGCCATCAGGCGTTTGGTGTAGGGATGCTTGGCATGGTTGATGATCAGGTCGGCCGAGCCCTGCTCTTGAATCTCGCCCGAATACAGCACGACAATATGATCGGCAATCTGCGCCACCACCGCCAGGTCGTGGGTCACGTAAATAGCAGCTGAACCTTCTTGCTGGATCACCTTTTTAAAGGCTTTGAGCACTTCGATCTGGGTCGTCACATCAAGCGCCGTCGTCGGTTCATCAAGAACCAACAGGTCCGGGCCGGAAACGAGCGCCATGGCCGCCATCAATCGTTGCAGCTGGCCGCCGGAAACCTGATGGGGATAGCGCCGCCCAAGCCGTTCCGGCTCGGGCAATTCAAGCGCATGGTACAGCGCAACTGCCCGCTTGTTGGCCTCTTCTTGTGTCAATACGCCATGCAGAACAGCAGCTTCGGTCACCTGTTCGCCGATGGTAATGGCTGGATTGAAGGTTGCCGCGGCGCTCTGGGCCAAATAGGCAACGTTGTTGCCGCGCAGTGCACGCTGGTCAAGCGGGGCCATGGATAACACATCCTTGCCGTGCAGGCGCACTTCACCACCCGGGAATTCCAACCCTGGCCTGCAATAGGCCATGGTGGCAAGCGAGATGGTTGATTTGCCGGAACCGGATTCGCCAATCAAGGCGACCACCTGGCCGGCCTTGACGTCAAAACTCACGCCCTTGACGATCGGTATTGGCGTACCATCTTCCTTGCGCGCCTGGATTTGCAGGTTGTCTATTTCAAACAGTTCGCTCATCAGATCATTTTCCTTGCAAGGTCGCCACCTGACTTGGCCGAGATGTCATCGACAATGAGGTTGATGGCAATGGTAAAAGAAGCAATGGCAAGGGCTGGCCACACCGGCGCTAGCGACCCGTACTGCAAGCCTTCAAGGTTCTGGCGTACCATAGAGCCCCAGTCAGCCGCCGGCGGTTGAATGCCAAGCCCCAAAAAGCTCAAGGACGAGATAAACAGCACCACAAACACAAGCCTGAGGCCAAAGTCGGTGGCCAGCGGCATAACTGCATTGGGCAAAACTTCGCGGAAGATGATCCACCAAATTCTTTCGCCGCGCGCTTGGGCCGATTCAACATAATCCATCACCATGATGTCCTGGCCGAGCGCTCGCGCGATACGGTACACACTTGAAGCATAGATCACCGCTGCCGTAGCGATCAGGATGGGGATTGATGAGCCAAGCGCCACCACGATCAAAAGACCCAACATGATTGTCGGCAACGACAAAATCGCGTCGTTGGCCCGGCTGAGCATCATATCGATCCAGCCTCCCTTGACAGCCGCGGCGATACCGGCCGTGACCCCGATCATGTAGGCCAGCAGGGTGGCGACAAACGAAATGCCGACCGTCATGCGCGCGCCCCATAATATGCGCGACCAAATATCCCGCTCAAGGTAATCGGAGCCCACCCAATGAGTGCCCTCGCCCTCGGTCACGCTGCCCGGTGGCAGATAGCTATCATCGGCGATAATATCGGCTTCGTGAAACGGCGCCACCCAGGGTCCGATCACCGCCATGATCACCCAAAAAGCGACAATGGCCACACCGAGCTTGCCCGTCCATGACAGTTTCAGTTTTTTCTTTGGTGGAGCGTCAGGCAACTCATCGTAAATGGTCTGTTCCTGATCGCTTTCCGCTTGTGTGCTTTGTGTCACATCAGTCATGAAATCAGCGTCCTATTTGGGATTGCGCAGCCGTGGATTAGCCAGGATCGCGGCCACATCCGCCAGAATAATCAGCACCACATAAGTGCCACAAAAGATCATGGCACAGGCCTGAACAAGCGGCAGATCGCGCGTCTGCACCCCGTCAATCATCAATTTGGCAAGTCCGGGATAGGCGAAAATCGTCTCAACGATCACCACCCCGGACACCAGATAAGCAAGGTTCAGCGCAATCACGTTGACGATCGGACCGATGGTGTTGAAAAAGGCATGGCGCAAGATGATGCGTCTGCGCGTGACGCCCTTGAGAATTGCCATTTCGATATAAGGCGAATTCATCACATTGAGAATGCCGGCCCGGGTCATCCGGATCATCTGTGCCGCGACAACGATAATCAACGTAATCAACGGCATTGCCAGCCCACGCGCCGTCTCCCAAACAGTATCTTCCGGCGAAACATGGGCGATGGCAGGCAGCCACTTCAAATTCACCGCGAAGATCAGCACCATAAAGGTCGCAATGAAAAATTCCGGCACGGAAATCAGGCTTAGTGTGCCAAAAGTCAAAGTGCGATCGATCCATGTCCCAGGATACATCGCGGCCAGCAGGCCCAAAATCACCGATAACGGGACAGAAATGACGGCGACGATCGCCGCCAGGAGCATCGTGTTGTAAAGACGACCGCCTATGAGGCTGGAAATGCTGGCTCCGCCGGCTTTCGACGTTCCCAAATCGCCGGTCATCAAACTGCCAAGCCAGTTGAAATATTGAAAAAACAACGACTGGTCCAGTCCGCGCTCAGCGCGGTAGGCGGCCAGGGATTCAGGTGTCGCAGACTGACCAAGCACAATTTGCGCCACATCGCCCGGAAGCGCCGCCGTCATGATGAAAACCAGAATCGACACCACCAACAAAGTGGCCAGGCCGATCAGAATGCGTTGAATTACCATGCGTTGCATGTGTTTGTACCCCCTTTTATCCCGTCCTCGAGATACTTCACTTTACTCTTGCTCTTTTGCCGGCAAGATTTGGTGCGCTGGCCTGGAAGACCAGGCCAGCGCAGTTCGGCGACTCAAATCCTAGACGTCTGTGCGCCAGGCGAACTCAGGCCACTCGTAACCACCGAACGAGCCGAGCGGCATACGGCCGATCCCCTCGATCTTGTCGGACTTGGCGTCGAGGTAGTTGCGATGCACCGGAATGACCATGCCGCATTCCTCATGGATGAGCGTTTGCATGGCACAGTAGATTTCATGGCGCTTGGCCGGGTCTTTTGCCGACCGGCTTTCGACCAACCACTTGCCCATACGCTCGTCTTTCCAAAGGGTGTCGTTCCACGGCGCTTCAGGCGCAAAGGCGAGATTGATCATGGTATTGGCCGTCGGCCGCATGTTCCAGACCACCACATTAAGCGGCGTCTTCATCCATACCGCACCCCAATAACCATCATTCGGAACTTTCTTGATTTTCAAATCAAGTCCGATCTTGGAGGCTTCGCGCTGGGCGAGCAGGCTAATGTCGGTCATGCCTGGGCCCACTTCGGCGACATGTAGTTCCGCCGATGTAATGCCGGATTTCTTGAGGTGGAATTTAGCTTTGTCCAGGTCATGATCGCGCACCGGCAATTCCGAACAAAAGTCCGCACCGTAAGCGACGTTGATCGGGTGATCATTGCCAACGGTGCCCTGTCCTTTGAGGATTGATTTGACGATCTTTTCGCGCCGCTGGATGTATTTCATGGCCAGCACGAAATCGCGGTTGTTGCCCGGTGACGTGTTGGTCATGCAGCAAATGCCCAAATAGCCGCCAGACGGAACGGACCATATGCCCACGCCCTCCGTCGACTCGATCTGTTTGATAGCTTTTGGATCAAGTGCCTGCATCATATCGATGTCGCCGGACAGCAGAGCGCTGGTGCGCGCGACCTTGTCGGTAATCGCAAAGATCTCGATTTCATCGGCGTTCGGGCCATCGCGCCAGTAGTGCTCATTGCGGACGTGGAGCGAGCGCACACCGGGTTGGAACTCTTTGAGCTTGAACGGCCCCGTGCCGACAGGGTTCTGGAATTCCGTTGTGCCGTCCTTGATCATCTTGAACTGCGGCGTGCCAAGGATCACGGCAAGATCGGCGTTAGGCGTTTTCATAATCGCCTTGACTGTATGGCTGTCGACTTTCTTCCATTCTTGTACGTCCGCCACCAGTGACTTGGCGGTCGATGTCGATTTCTCGCCATAGTGCCGGCTCATCGTGTAGATTACGTCATCCGCCGTGAACGGCGTACCGTCATGGAATTTCACATCCTTGCGAAGCTTGAAAGTCCACTCGGTATTGTCGCTGTTGGATGAAAATTCTTCAGCCAGTTCGGGCCGCGTCGACAAATCGTCATTGATCTGGCATAGGGCATTATAAGTGGTACGGCCGCGCGTATAGTCGATATTCGAGGTGTTCAGCCCCGGATCAAGCGTATCCGAGGGGCCATGCAAATCGGAGGCATATGTGAGCCTGCCGCCCTTTTTCGGTGTTGCGGCAATGGCCTTTGTCGCCGATGAAACGATGCTTCCCGCCACCGCGATCGTTGCGCCGCTTGCGACCAGCCACGACATCACTTCGCGTCGGGTGGCGCCACGGCGCAGCCCCGCGGTAATCGTTTCGCGGTCAGCCGCCGACAGGCCGTCGATCGTTGGCAAATTATTGTCGGATTTCGTCACCTTACTTCCTCCCTTGGATTTCTTGTTGACTCTAGCGTTACATTTTTACAGAAAGATTGGAACTACATAAAACTCAATACCGGCCGATGTTTTCCATATCACCCTCAAATCGCCCCCGGAAGCAGGCGAGCGCCGGTGTGAAGTGCGTCACCCTTGTTTCGATATAGTATTGACATGGTTGCCAAAACCGATGAGAGCGTTGCCATGTCATCACATTCGCCCCCGACTTGCTGAGGAAGAAATCATGTCATCACCACGGGCGCAGTCGCGCAAAATGGTTGGATTGTAGTTTTGTCCGTCTCGCAGAAAAAATGAAGCCGTACCATACCAACACCAAATATTACCTGAGTTTATACAATGCTCCGCCGCTTTCGACGCTGTTCGTCTCGATGCCGATCCTCGCCAGGCATGCGAAGACCAGCGCTTGGTTGCTGGTGACCACCGGTTTGCCGAGTTCCATTTCAAGGGCGCCAATCACCTCGACGGCGCGCAAATCGGTGCATCCGATGACGATCGCCTCGGCGTCCGGGTGATCGGCCGCGAGGCCCAACTCAAAGGCGTCCCGCGGCGTCAACCGGCCCTGTTCGAGGCTGGAAAGGGCGGCGCCGATATCGGCACAGTTGACCGCCTGAATGCCGGCTTCGGCGAAGAAAGCGACCGCCTTGCGGTTCAGGTCCCCAACATAGGGCGAGGCGAAGCCGATGCGCGATGCCTTGAGAACCGCGAGCGCTTCGATCATGGCCCCGGCGACGGTCACCGCGGGGACCCCGGCCTTGGCTTCCATGTCCGCGCGAAGATGCCGGTCGAAGGTCCAGCCGCAACTGAGTGTCGCCGATGCGCAAGCGTATCCGATGACCTTCACCCTGGCCGCCCTCAGTAGGTCAAGGGGACCGTCGAGCGACGCCATCGCCAGACCGCGCATCTCCTCGACGCCGGGTATCGCCTCGACATCGTACCCGCCCAGACGAGTGAAGTGGGCCGTCGCTTCGCACGGAACCAGAAGTGCGCAGTCCGGTTCGAGGTTCGTGTTCGACGACGGAACGATGATCCCCACTCGCCCGCCACGACGATCGGCACCGACCGGGGCGGTCATTCAGGCCCCGATTGGCGCGGCCGGCAATGAAACCCGGCCGTCCATCGACATGACGGCCGTTCCGCCGACCTTCATGTCATGGATTTCGCCGCCGCGCATCGACGCTTCGCATTGGATCTGCGAGGGACGGTTCATCTCATAACCCTGTTCCGTCCGGATCCGGACGAGTTCGCCGTCCGTTGCGCAGAGGATGCCGTTGCGGATCAGGTAGCAGAATAGCGCGCTATTGGTCGTCCCCGACCCGGCGGCTTCGGGTATACCGACGGCCGGACAGAAATCGCGGCTATGGACCGTTGCCTCGGAACTAAGCGTCTGCATGGTGAATACGGCGATGGAGATGACGCCGATCTCCTTGCTCAAATCGCCGAGCTTGGTGAAATCGGGCCGCAGCTCCGCCAGGGTCTCCAAATCGCGGACTGGGACGAGGAGGTGTTTCAGCGTTGCCGAGGCGATCTCGAGAGGAAGGTCCGCGATCCGCCGGTCGGGTGCCATGCCGAGAGCCCGATCCAGACCCTCCGGGTCGATATCGCAGGGGCTGAAGTCGGGAACGCGCTGCCCGATCATGACCAGCGGGCGACCTCCATCCAGATGAACCTGAACGTGGATGGCGCCGGCGTTGGTCTTCACGATCAGCTTCGCTTGTTCCCCCGCGCCGGCCTCGACCCTCCCCTCATCGACCAGCCGATTGCACAGGGCGATGAGGCCGTGCCCGCACATGTCGATCTCCTGGGCCGGCGTGAAGAACCTGACGGCGAAATCCGCCGGGCCCGTCTGAGCCACGAACCCGGTGGCCGGCACCCCGATCTCACGGGCGACCATCTGCATCTCGACATCGCTCAGCTCGCCGGCATCGCTGACGACGCCGGCGACATTGCCGCCGAATACGGTTGCGGTGAAAACGTCGAAGATCTGGAGCCCGATTGTTCTCATGCTCTAGATTCATCCCTGCGTCAGGGATATTATGTGCAGCATTTTCATCCGCAACAAACGAGTAATTTCGGGCTATCGGATAAATTTCTTTTGTGCCAGATTCTGCGGCATCGGTACTTATGGGCTGCGCCGGAGGATCGCGGTTTCGGAGAGCTTGGCTTCGAGCAGTATCCAATCGATGAAGGCCCCCACGTTCGGGTTGTCCGTCTTGTCGCCGAAGCGGACCACGTAGTAGGCGAATGTCGACAGCAAGGTGATATCGAACGGCCGGACCAGCCGGCCGGCGGTCAGGTCATCGACGATCAGGGCGGATCGGCCAAGAGCGATGCCCTGTCCTTCGATGGCGTCGTCGATGGCCAGGCCGGAGTGGCTGAAGCTTGGCCCGTGGGTGGCGAAATCCCCTTCGATCCCGGTGGCGCCGAGCCAGTCCCGCCAGGTGACGTCCGTCATGGCGTCGTGAATCAGCGTGTGGTGGCGCAGATCGCGCGGATCGCCCAAGGGCAGACCGTCGTCGAACAAGGCGGGGCTGCAGACCGGAAACACCTGCTCGGTAAACAGGAGCACCGAACTCAATGCCGGGTCGATCCTTTGGGCGTAGCGCAGCGCAAGGTGCGCCTTGCCCGCCGCGAGATCGGCCACCGCGTCGGTGGCATCGATGTGGATGTGGACCTGCGGATTGCGCGCCCGGAAATGGTCCAGCCTGGGGATCAGCCACTTTGCCGCCAGGGATTGGCTGGCGCTGACGGTCAAGGCCGTTTGCTGGTCGCGCCCGGTCAATCGATGGGAATCGACCTCCAGCAGATCGAATGCCTGCTGGACGAGGGCGAAATACGCATGGCCGGCATCGGTGAGAGCCAGCGCCCGATTGAGACGGTGAAACAGCTTGGTGCCGAAATGGTCCTCGAGCCGTCTGACCTGGTAGCTGACGGCGGCTTGGGTGACGTTCAGCTCGAGCCCCGCCTTGGTGAAGCTGAGGCTCCGGGCGGCGGCCTCGAAGGCACGCAACGTGCCCAACGGTGGCAATCGGTCGGCCATCGAGCCTCCAGTTCAAACGGGGAGACGCCCCATTTTAGGAACAAATGACATTAATGCGAAATGGAAAAATCTCTCGTTTGTCGATTGGCGAGATTCCCCTTATTATTCCACACAGAAAGATGTAGTGGGCGCATTCGGTGCGTGTGATTTCGAGGGAGATTGAACACAAACCGGATAAATTATCCGTATGCTCCGGGCTGAAAGAGCAGATCTGCGAAGGCCGTATCGTCGTGCAGACGGAACAGGGCCACGAGATCGAACGACCCAGTTCCATTCGCTCTGCCGTGGCCATGAATGACGACGCTACCGCCCGCTTACAGGTCGGGGGTATCGTAGCGAAACTCATGGACGGCCAGGTGCATTTGCCGCCCGCGCTCCGGTGAGATATCAGGATAGGACTGAACACCCATGTCAACTGCCTCCGCCCGGTCCGTGGACTTTTGTGCCGACGCACTTGTGTGGGACGCTCATGCTGGGGTTTTTCCCGACCCGCAAGTCGATCTGACACTTTTGAATGAGTGGTGCGACAATGGCGTCAACTACGTGAGCATCAATGTCGGTTTCGACGTCATGGACTGGCAACAAACCTTAGTGACACTTGCTGCGTATCGACGCTGGGTGCTGATGCATGGTGACCGCTTCATCCTGACCGGGACGGTGGAGGATATCTTGCGCGCCAAACGGGAAGGCAAGTTGGCGGTCGCGTTCGACATCGAAGGCATGAAAGCGTTGAACGGCAATATCGATATGGTGGGTCTTTACCACGCGCTCGGAGTGCGACAGATGCTGTTCGCCTACAATCTCAACAACGAAGCGGCGGGCGGGTGCCACGACACCGACATCGGACTAACCGATTTCGGCCGCGCGATCGTGCGAGAGATGAATAGGGTCGGCATGATTGTCGATTGTTCACACGCCTCCTATCACACGACCATGGACATCATGGCGGAATCTACAATGCCCGTAGTGTTCTCTCACTCCAATCCGATCGCCGTCTGCGACCACCAGCGCAACATCAGTAACGAGCAGATCAAGGCCTGCGCGGAAACAGGTGGGGTCGTTGGCATCAACGGTATGGGAATCTTCTTGGGCGACAACGACATCAGCAACAAAACAATACTGAAGCACCTCTGCCACGTTTCCGATCTCGTCGGTGCTGAACATGTGGGGATAGGTTTCGATTTCTCTCCGGAGATCGATGTCGATGTCGGAACGATCCTGCAAAGCCGACCCGACTACTGGCCGGCTGGCCAGCATTACGACACGCCGGGGATCAAGCATGCCGGCCCCTCGCAGCTCCCTGACCTTTTGGACGGGCTGTATGACCGCGGCTACGGAAATAGCGAAATTCGAGGAATTGTTGGAGAGAATTTCCGGCGCGTGGCGTCGGTTGCGTGGGCGGCGGGATCGCCGTGACAGCCTAAATGGCTCAGCAACAAATTAGCCACGACAACAGGCCCCATCAAGCTTAAGTGACTTGCCCCCCGCTTAGGGACAGCACACCAAATCGCTCTCGCGATAGTGTTTTACATTCTGCTTTTGGGTCGGCTCGGTGATGGTATTCGAAGCGTTGACCTGCCACTGAAGTTTCATCCAACCGGAACCGGAGCCCTTATGGTTGATACGCCATTTGGCGCGGAAGGAGCAACCGGCCGTTGCGCGTAGCCTTCACATAGCGCAGC
>Ga0255057_10000872_pt1 | contig 17295 bp, 14 predicted proteins | sample Cases_109_6_MG_FD_189022 | JGI IMG/M metagenome (GOLD analysis project Ga0255057, IMG submission 189022) | Seawater microbial communities from Amundsen Gulf, Northwest Territories, Canada - Cases_109_6 | ecosystem: Environmental > Aquatic > Marine > Gulf | place: Canada: Northwest Territories... | reverse complement strand
GCGGTTTCGATGTACGAGCCCCTGCATCCTTTAAAATTCAGCTACTTCGTCAGCTACCGTGATCAAACGCGTGGCGCGATTGCTTACATGGTTGAGAACCACGATATCTCAAAGATTTGTCTGCAAAGCGCGGCGAACGACTATGGCGAGGAGGTGGTGATCGGGTTTGAGCAAGCCGTTGAGGAACACGGCCTCGAAGTCGTTTACGAAGGACGACATAAAGGATCCGAAACGGACTATACGGGAACCGTAACGGCCATCAAGAATTCTGGTTGCGAATTGCTGTTCCTGGGGCCGTTTATCAAGGATGCGATTCTTATATATACTGCCGCTCGCGATGCCGGCTTTAAGGGACCGATTGTGGCCAACATGGTGCCGTATCTTCCGGAAGTTGCACAGGCTGCGGATGGTGGAATGAACGGCTTCTACGCAGCTGCATCGTTCCGGCTACCCGACTACATTTCAGAGGCGGAGGCGAATTCCTGGGTGAGCCAGTGGTATTCAAGCTACGTAGAGATCTTTAACGATGAGCCGGGAGCGCAGTCGACGATCGGCTACGTAATCGCTGACCTGACGGTTCGAGCGCTTGAAGCGGCCGGGCCGGATATTACGACCGAGAAAGTACTCGCGGGGATCGAGGCAATAAACGACTATCAGGATCCGTTCGGCGGGCCGTCACTGTCATTTAGCGCAGAGAAACATCAGGGCGGTGACTACCTGAATCTCTACCAGGTGCAGGGCGGCAAGTGGCAGACGGTCGCGGAGGGGATTGCGTATTAATGAATCGCGAGCTGGGGCTCGCTCGTACCGTACAAGCGGGCCCGCTCGTACGGTAGATTCGCGAGCTGGGGCTCGCTCGTACGGTAGATTCGCGAGCTGGGGCTCGCTCCAACCGTAGGAGCGCCGCCCACGGCGCGATCTCTTAAGGAAGCAGCAGGAATCTCTGCCGATACTCGGTAGGTGGCATGTCGTACCAGGACTTGAACGCCGCCGTAAAGGAACTCATGTTCGAGTAACCGAGCAGCATTGCGATGTCGAGTGACTTGAGGCGCATGTCGCTCAGGTATCGAACCGCAAGATCGGCACGAACTTCCTGCAGCACTTTTTGAAAACTGGTCCGCTCGGCTTTGAGTCGACGTTGAAAGGTGCGGCGACTCAGCTTAAGAGCCCGACACGCCGCATCGGCGTTCGCCTCGCCACTGGCCATCAGATCCGCCAGCGCACGGGTCAGCTGCGCAGCAAGATTGTCCCCGCTATTCAGGGACTTAAGATACTTTTCTGCTTGTTCTATGAGCTGCTTATACATTAGAGGATTCATTTTTCGCGCGCTGGGGCTCGCTCGTACGGTACGAGCGCCGCCCACGGCGCGACCTTCGTCGCGGGTTGCGGACCAAACCAACAGCGACAATACTCCTTGTCGGCTGATTTTCCAACGGTCTATCATCGCGCAAGCACTTAAAAACTCACAATAACAACAGGAATCCCATGAGCTCACCCGTTAGTTATGAATTACTCGGCGACATCGGTGTTATGTCGATTGATAGCCCGCCAGTGAACGCACTCTCGCATGCTGTGCGACAGGGCATCCAAGACGCCTGCAGGCAGGCGCAGGGAGACGCGTCCAAAGCATTGCTCATCATTTGCGAGGGACGGACATTTATCGCCGGTGCTGATATCAAGGAATTCGGACAGCCTCCCAGGGAACCGTTTTTGCCGGATCTGCTCAACGAGCTGGAAGCGTTGAACAAGCCCGTTATCGCGGCTATTCATGGCACGGCACTGGGAGGTGGCTTCGAGCTTTGTCTGGCAAGCCATTACCGATGCGCGGTAGCGAGTGCGAAAGTCGGCTTGCCCGAAGTGAAGCTTGGGCTGCTGCCGGGCGCCGGGGGTACGCAGCGTGCGCCACGACTCGCGGGTATTTCGGCAAGCCTGGACTTGATGACCAGCGGCAACCCGATCGCAGCAGACTCGGCCGCGACGATGGGGCTGATCGACAGAGTCGTCACGGGCAACCTGCGCGAAGGAGCAATGTCCTACGCACAGGAGTTGGTTGACAAAGGTGCGCAATGCCGACGCACGAGTGAGTTACCGGCGCCGAATGCCGATGCGGAAATTGGAGCGGAATTCCGCAAACAATTGGCGAAACGCGCGCGCGGGCAAGTCGCGCCACAACGTATCATCGACTGTGTTGAAGCCGCGTCGAAATTACCTTTCCCCGAAGGCATGCAGAAAGAGCGCGATGCATTTGTAGAACTCATGTCAGGAACGCAATCGGCCGGCATGCGACACATGTTTTTCGCAGAGCGCGCAGCGGCGCGCGTCATCGGCCTCGACAAGAAAACGGCATTGCGCGACGTGCGGTCCGTGGCGATCATCGGCGCCGGGACCATGGGTAGCGGCATAGCGATGAATTTCGCCAACGCCGGCTTGCCCGTCAAATTGCTTGAGGTAAATGACGATGCGCTGGGTCGGGGCCTCGAGATCATCGTCCGCAATTACGCGGGTGGCGTTAAGCGCGGCAAAATGAGTGAGGCGGATGCCAACGCAAGGCGCGATCTGATCCAGGGCACGACCGACTACGCGGAACTCGCAGATGCGGACCTTGTAATCGAAGCCGTGTTCGAAGACTTAGGTCTGAAACAGGACATCTTCGAAAAACTTGACGGCGTGTGTAAGCCGGGAGCGATTTTGGCAACCAACACCTCGTATCAGGACGTCAACAAAATTGCCGCCGTTACTCGCCGACCGGCCGATGTCATCGGCCTGCATTTCTTTAGCCCCGCCCACATTATGAAACTGCTGGAAGTCGTTCGTGCAGACGAAACGGCGGACGATGTACTCGCGACCTGCCTGGCGATGGCGAAGAAGATTCGCAAGGTGCCGGTTGTATCCGGTGTCTGCTACGGTTTCATCGGCAATCGCATGTTGCAGCACTATGGCCGCGAAGCGCAGCTGTGTCTTATTGAAGGCGGCACGCCCGAAACCATCGATACGGCGATGCAAGAATGGGGCATGGCGATGGGTCCGTTGCGGGTATTCGATCTTGCCGGTCTCGACGTGGGCTATAAAGCCCGCAAGGGATTGCCTGTCGAAGAGCGCGGTGATCCGAAGGCCTATCGCATCCCCGATGATCTGGTTGAGATGGATCGCCTCGGCCAGAAATCCGGCGCTGGCTTTTACTCCTATGATGCGGAGACTCGTGGATACGATTTTGACGATGTGTCCTTGTCAGTGATCGAACACGCGGCCGAGTCGCTTGGCGTCGAACGGCGGGACATCGATGCCAGCGAAATAGTCGATCGACTTATTTTTGCATTGATCAACGAAGGCATGAGAATTGTCGAGGAGGGCATAGCGCAGCGACCGTCCGACGTGGATGTCGTGTATGTCTACGGATACGGCTTTCCTGCATACCGCGGCGGACCGATGCATTATGCGGATGCGGTTGGTCTGCAGCAGGTTTACGATCGTGTCCGCGAGTTTCGAGATCGCTTTGGACCGGCAAACTGGACGCCCGCGCCGTTACTCGAACAACTCGTCAAAGAGAATTCAACATTGGCCAAATGGGCTAGCGAACGTAGTTGAAGTCGTAGCCGTTTCCTCTTATTTTCGAGTGCTACAACATGAATGAGTACGGTAAGACCGGTTGATGAGGCCTAAATGATAGTCACAAATTATTTCGTCTATATCCATGCCTCTCGTACTGCGGGTACCTTCCTGAACAAGCTGATAATTGAGCACGTGCCGGGCGCTCATATGATTCAGTATCACGGCCACCTGAGCGAGCTGCCGGAAGAATTTTCGCACCTTCCGGTGATCGGTTTCGTGCGTAACCCTTGGGATTGGTACGTGTCCATGTTTTTCGACTATCGCCGTAAACGGCAATACGTCTATCAGATCCTCTCTGCAGGTGGCGCACTCGGTTTTGAGGCGACAGTTTCCAGGTTCTTAAAACTTGGGGACAGAAGCGAAGAAAGCAACAGACTGTTGGACCAACTGATTGAGGCGGCACCAACTACGATCAGTGCCCGAAATCCTGCTCGCCGCCACCTCCCGGGTCTGCGATCAGAACATTTCGCAAACTATCCCCAGAATCTTGGCTACTACTCCTGGTTGTTCAATCTAATGTACGAAACTGACGGCAATCATCACATTCACATTGGTCGATTCGAGCACCTAAGACGGGAAGCATTACGCCTTTTCACGATTACCGGCGTACCGATGACCGACGAAATTTCTGCCTACATAAAAAGGGCCAAAGCACTGAATTTCAGCCCGCGCCCGAAGAATTTTATTGGTGGTTACCCGCCGGAATTAGAGCAGCTCGTTGGCGCAAAAGACAAACTTCTAATCGATCGTTTTGGCTACAAGTTTTCGGAAGCGCGTGAATACCCAAAAACGTAATTTTTTAATCAGCTGGGTTCGGCAGAAATCGAAGCTCTACGATCGCCTGCTGTACAGGAAAATTCTTAACGCTACGCCTTGAGCGACAGCATTGGTCGTTCCACCGCGAACGGCTGAATAGCCTCGTCGGCATCAATATTTCTCGCACACTCGTGACCCGAATAAACAGCGTGAGCGATCGTACCGGGTGCATGGCAGTCGCCAATGCTGCGCAAAGAATGAATGCCGGCGTTCTCAATTTGATCGGCGTCCGATTTTAGTTCCTGAAAGAGGCGATCGTCCGCGGTTCTAATGCCCACAATAATCAGCGATCCGCAATCGATAGAACGGTCACCGCCGCCCGGATACGTACTGGACAAATTGACCAGTCCATCGCTGAAGCCGGTCAAATAATGCTCGAAAACCGTGCCGACACCGAGTTCGATCATCCGCATGCGGATATTGCCCAACTCATTATTCATAAACGTCCAGGCTGAAACGGCATTCGCCGGCGTCACAATCGTCACTTCGATGCCGCGCTGGCTTAGTAGATCGGCCAGGCAACTTCCCATGTAATAGTGATCGAAGTCGTAAATGATAACCGGGCCTTGCGGATCTGCTCCGGCAAGGATGTCGTCCGGCGTATACACGGCGTCGCCTTCGATTTCATCAATCGGGTAGCCATTGGCACTCAATATTTCTCTTGTCCATCGCGAGCCCGTTGCGATCACCGCGTGATCACATTCGAAATCGAATACATCCTGCGCCGACAACGGGCTGCCTCGGTAAATGTCCACGTTGCCCATGGCCTGAATCAGGTTTGTCCGGTAGTCACGTACGCGGGCCCAGGTTGCCAATCCGGGTAGTTTCGATTCAATACTGACGCGACCGCCGAGTTCCTCCCGCGCCTCGGCCACAGTGACAGCAAAGCCACGCTGTCCAAGCGCCCGGGCGCATTCGAGTCCGGCCGGCCCGGCGCCGACTACTAATACACTGATATCCGGATCTCCGGGCGGGATGCGCTCCGGATGCCAGTTGCGACGCCATTCCTCACCCATGGTCGGGTTTTGAGTGCAGCGAACCGGAACACAGTCGTGATAACTGGAGACACAGATATTGCAGCCAATGCATTCGCGAATCTCATCTTCGCGACCTTCATTGATCTTATTTGGCAAAAACGGATCGGCAATTGACGGTCGTGCCGCTCCGATCAGGTCCAGTACGCCGCGCTTGATTTGACTGACCATCGCATCTGGCGACGTAAAACGACCGACACCGACAACGGGTTTCGACGTCAACGGCTTCACGAAACTGTTGATCGGTTCTTGTGCTCCCTGCTCGCTAAATCTTGCGGAAACAGTTTCTTCGACCCAGCTCGACGATTTGACATCCCACAAGTCAGGGACGTCCGCGAGCATTGAAATTATTTCGTGGGCTTCCGATTCAAGGCTTTCCCCGGGTAAACGGAGCAGCTCGTCGGTGCTAAATCTCAAGGCGATTGCACACGTCTGGCCAACCGCCTCTTTCACGTCCTCCACGATCTCGCGCATGAGCCTTGTGCGATTCTTCAGGCTGCCACCGTATTCGTCGGTGCGCTTGTTCATCCACGGCAGCAGGAATTGGTAGGGGCCAAAATTCATGCCGGCATAAATGTAGACAATATCGAATCCCGCCGACCTTGCTCGCTTCGCCGCATCGACATGCCAGTGTCGATACTCGCGAATGTCCCGGAGGTCCATCGGACGTGAACGCGTGAGGTTCATCCAGCCCGGGTATAAAGAATCAATGGATACGCCCGACGCAGATATTAGCGGCATTCGAGTTAAACGATTGCCAGTTCCACTGCCTCCATGCCACAACTCAACACCTGCCAGTGCGCAGTGCCGGTGAACGGAATCCACCATCAGCTCATGTACTTTGATGTCTTCGTCATCCCACAGGCGAGAGTAGGGCAATGGCGCGTCGTCGGAGCTCGGGTGAATTGAGCAATAACCAGTATTGACAACACCCCAACCGCCTTCGGCACGAACTTCGCGCATGGCTGCACGTGTATGAGGCATCTGGTTTCCGGTCCCGAGCGCGTGAGGTGTGCAATAAAAACGGTTCGGTGCGGTAACCGGCCCAATTTTGACGGGTTCGAAGAGAATATCGTAGCGCGGATTTCGGCTCATATAATCAATGTCTCGTTCGCTAATGTGTAACGCCGTGTGCCGGCAGCAAAAAGTATTATCTCATTGTGGTCCACCAATTCGAAGCGCTAGAGAGACCGGCAGCCCGGAGTGTCGACCTTGGCTACGTCGATGGTTGCGTCCGGAGCCTGACGAGTTAGAACCGGGTCATTCGTCGCGGAAGTGCAAATGAATAAGTGTTTTCGTTTGGGGCCACCAAGGGTCGTGGCAAAGACGTGCCGTTCTGTTGTTACCTCGTGATCGATATGTCCGCCCTCTTTAACACGCACAACCGATGGACCCCTTCCGCGATCGAATCGTGTGACCCGGACGACGTAGTCGATTCCGGCAAGAAACAAAGATCTTATAGCGAGATTGTCCGCGGATGTGAGGACTACACCCTGAGTCTGGCCGATCGCCGGCCGTACCTGAGCGAACTGTGTGACACCGCCAACGTCAGTGAGAGGACTCTGCAGTACGCGTTCCACGACATCATGGGAATGTCACCGCTGACCTACCTGCATCGTCTAAGACTTCATCGGGCTCGGAACGAATTGCAAAAGTCCGAGAGTGGATCAACGACGGTTACCGATGTGGCCATGAATTGGGGATTCCGGCACTTCGGCGAATTTTCCCGGGCCTACAAGAATTGCTTCGGGGAGTTGCCGTCCGAGACGCTCAAGAATAGTGCCAGCGATTAATTCTGCGACGCTTAATTGCCTCAGCCACCCTCACTTAGCCTGCCGACTCCCTCGAGTAAGCGGTGCCACCCCGCCACGAGTGAAATACTAAACGTGCTTAGGCGTAGATCGTTCGATGCGGCATCGTTGTTTAGCGTTGATTTGTATCCGAGGGTCAATTGCATATTGTCATTGAGCTGGTAACCGAGCGTAAACCCTGTAACGAACGTATCCGAACCGTCGGCAGGCGGTGCAGTACCAGTCGTTGATTCTCCGCCAATGATATAAGTGGCGTCGAAGGAGCCCCAAAATTTCGCGGTGAAGTCTCGCGTCAGATGCGTTTCGATCTCAACTGTGGGGTCACTCGACAGATTTTGGCCTGTAAAATCGTCGTTGTCGCCGAACAACCAGACCGAGGGGAACACTTCCAAAGTCGTGCGTTTGCCGGGGATCCAGGGCCCAAGTTGCCAAATCATTGGCGTCCCGATGCGCCCATACCATCGATTTTGTCCGAGGTTTAGTGTTTGCGTGTTGTCGTATTGACCCAGCGGGATGGCCAGGTCGACGACCAGATCCATTGAGAATCCGGGCTCATAACGCAGCATGTCCGGAATATTCATGATGGGTGGCGGCCCAATCAGGTTCATGTTGAATTCGATCATTGGATCGCCATAGCCACTCGACGCTTGCCGAGCCAACGATCCGCCAAGATTAAGATCTCCCTCGATGCGGCCCATCGGTACGAGTACGGCAAGCATTCCTGCCTTTTTTCCGATCGGCATTATTTTTGCAAAACCGGCGATTACGACATCTGCGCTGAGACTGGCGGACGGATCGAAGCCGTACGACCGATCTAGCGGATTAGAGTTTCCGCTAACTGACATTCCGATGACCGGCACGGCGTTCGTGCCCTGCAATGTTTTCCAATAAAAGCGGGGCGGAACTTGTGCATGAGCCACTGTACTGGAGAACATCGCTGCGACGGCAAACAAGATACTCCAGGTACGAATCGTTTCAGCCTGTCGTGTGAAAATTTTCATGATGCACCTGTTTTCAAATAAACGATCTGTAAGTTCACTGCTTTGCCGGCGCCTGCATGTCGGCTGGAGGCACGAATTGACGCTGGTAAATCAGCGGCGGAAATCCCGGATCGTCCGGAAAGCGCGGAGGCAGTTGATCTTCAAGTGATTCGAATACCGATCGAGAAGGCACGATGACGTTGTTGGCCGCGACATACTCTTCCCATAGTCGATACATCTGATCGAACTTGTCGGGATTGACTGTGGCAAGGTTGATTCTCTCGCCAGCGTCGTCCACAAGGTTAAATAATTCCCACTCTCCGGTGCCAAACGGACGCCATTGCCAACGTAGCTTCCAGTCGCCCTGGCGCAGGGCGCGATTACCGAAAAGCTCCCATCCCATATAGTCCTCGTCGGTCCTCGGTGACTCCGTGGTCCCGGCAAGTACGCTGGTCCAGGATTCGCCAATCATTGCCGGCAATGCACGGCCATCGACCGTTGCCGGATAGTCGGCGCCAGCGAACTCAAGCATCGTGGGCATGATGTCGGCGACATGCATGAAGCCGTGATTGATGCTTCCCGCCTCACGATCGACAACCGGCCCGCTGACAATCAGCGCATTGCGAATACCGCCTTCCGCCATCCAGCCTTTGTATTGGCTGAACGGTGTCATTGACACCTGTGCCCACATCGGCCCATAGCCGACGAATGATCCCGGATCACCCCATGCGTGCGGATCGGTCTGTGACCAATTGATTGCGGCCCAAAGGAAATCTTTCGTTCCCGGTGTTCCGGCGATCATGTTGAAGAGATCCGTACCTTCGGCGCCGTTGTCACCGAAGACAACGAATATCGTGTTCTCGTATTCGCCGATTTCCTTGAGGTAGTCGGTCAAACGCCCGATGTGACCGTCAAGATTGACGACTATGTCCGCGTAGAGCTCCATCTTTTTGCCGAGAATTGCTCGCGGAGCTGGTGCAAGCGTCGTCGGATCCGGCACAAACCACATACGCTCCGAAAGCTGTGTGTCTTCAGGCACGATGCCGAGTTCGATTTGTCGATCCAGCCGCTCGCGTCGCAGTGCATCCCAGCCCTTGTCGTATTGCGCAACGTGACCATTCCGCTGATCGCGGGGAAGGTGGTAGGGATCATGAGGCGCCTGGTGCGCGACATAGGCAAAAAACGGTTGGCCGTCGCCTCGATTCGACTCGATGAAGTCGATCATCTTATCCGTATAGGTTCGGGTCGCGTAGTAGTCGTCCGGCAGACTCGTCAGGTAGCGCCCGTCTTCGGTGAAAACCAGCTTTGGAGAATTGGCGGATACATTCATCATGCCCCAGTAGTTGCCACCTCCATCCAGCAAGCTGAAATCACGTTCGAAGCCGCGCGCCGCGGGAATCTTGTCAGGGTCTTTGCCCAGGTGCCATTTGCCAACCATGTATGTGTGGTACCCGGATTCCCTGAGCAGCTCGGGCAGAGTGACCACGTCGTGGTTTAGACTGCCTTCGTATCCTGGCTGGCCCTTTTGATTCGGTGCCGTCCACTCGCTCATGTTGCCCAGGCCGTTCAAATGCGTGTCTACGCCTGACAGAAGCATTGAGCGGGTCGGCGAGCAGCTGGCGTGCGTGTAAAAGTTCGTAAAGCGAACACCCTCATGAGCCAGAGCATCGATATTCGGTGTCGCTATTTCTCCACCAAAAGAACCAATATCGGCGTAACCCATGTCGTCGGTCACAATCAGAACGATATTTGGGCGGCGATCAGCCGCCTGCTGTGCAAATACCGGAGTACAAAGTAGACCCAGCATCGCGGGAACGAGCAAAAGCTCGAGAAGTGTCAGTTTGCAATGACTGCACATATTCACTCCAATTTTTAGTCCATTTGGGTGGGTTTGCGTCAATGAACGCTTCAGGCAATCGTATGTACTTCAATCGCCGGCCGATATCGAAATTCCGCAAATATGGCCGGTCGGTTATACACTACGTCAGGATTTTTTGCGGTATTTCGATATCGCAATTAGACTGGAAGAAAGAAAATCCATGCTCAAATTAAGTTTCAGTTGGGAGAATTCACATGAATCGCCTTTTTTTATTCAGCTGCCTTTTGGCGTTGCCTTTGTCTCAAAGCGTTGCGCAGGATGGCTCCAAATCACTGGCTTCTACCTTGGAAGTATATGTGTTCCCCGCTGGCGGCCAGGCAGCCGATCAGCAATCCCAAGATGAAGCGGAGTGTTACGGATGGGCTGTCGACAACACGGGCAGCGACCCATTCGAATTGCAAAAACAGAATGAAGCTGCGAAAGCGCAAGCAGAACAACAGGTTGCCCAAACGCAAAGCGCGACACAGGGAGCCGGCGCAAGAGGAGCAGTTAAAGGTGCCGCAGCCGGCGCGCTGATTGGCGAGGTAACCGGCGGCGATGCAGGCGAGAGCGCTGCCATTGGCGCCGCAGCCGTTGGCATCGCATCGCGTCGGCGCGCTCGATCGGCCAACCAACAAGCACAACAGCAGGCGCAGCAGCAGACTGCGGTGAGCGAGCAAGCGACCGCAGAACAGGTCGGAAACTTCAAGAAGGCTTTCAGCGTCTGTCTCGAAGCCAAAGAATACATGGTGAAATCATGAAACCGTATCTACTCATCAGTTCCTTAACCCTTTGTGCGTCAGCTGCGTTCGCAGACAACATCGAGAATTCCGATCGATTATTGTGCTCGACCGCGCGAGTGGTTGTTTGTTTCGAGGGCGGTGAGTGTTTTGACATGCCCGCCTGGGAGGCGAATGTTCCTCAGTTTGTCGTTGTTGATGAAAAAAAATTGACGATATCATCGACAAAAGCCAGTGGCGAGAATCGCTCCACGCCGATTCGCACCTTGCAACGAGAAGAGGGCTTAATCATTTTCCAGGGCATCGAACAGGGACGAGCATTCAGCGTCGTCATCGATGAGTTAACCGGCATTCTGACCGCGGCCGTTTCGCGGGATGGAGCGTCTGTTTCAGTATTTGGCGCTTGCACCGACGCGAATACCTGAGTTTCCGCTGGTATCCGACGAACTGTAGTTACGGTGCGACGGGTGATATTTTTAACGTCAAGGATTGAGAAAACAATCGTCTAGGAAGTCTCGACGTCCCGTGGTCGGATCAACGGCCTGATCAGCCAGGCAAACAATAAAGCGAAAGTCGCCAGGCTCCAGACAATGACAGCGCCAGCGGGCAGATCTGCCCCGACAGAGAGAATGAGTCCGCCAAGACAGCCGAGAATTCCTACGCCGTACCCACAGACAATGCGAACTCCCCGAGCTTCAATATGCCGGGTCGACAATGCCGGGATGATAAGGCACGCGAATACCAGGTAAATGCCGACCAGCTGAACCGAGGCCGTAACGGCAAACGCGAACAAGGCATAAAACCCGAATCCTCTTAGCCGATCGCGCATCCAGTACCAGGCAAACAAAACCATTGCGCTGACAATTCCAACTGGCAGCAATTGATCGTAATTGACCCACAATATCTGGCCGACCAGCAATTCCTTCAGGTGTTCACCACCGTGCGGGTTGCCGGCGAGTATTAATATGCTCGCCGTTGCGGCCAGTACGAAAACGACGCCGATTAGCGCCTCCTGGATGTCGGGCCAACGCCTGTCCGTCCAATGCAGGATGAGGGCGGCAAGCAAGGCGGCGGAAACGGCCGCGATCTGCACCATCCAGCCCTGTGCCTCCCATCCCATCGTGTCCGCAGCGATAACGCCAAGACCGGCCACCTGCGCAATGGCAAGATCGATGAAGATGATGCCGCGTCTTAAAACCTCCGTGCCGAGAGGTACGTGGGTACTCAGAACCAACAGGCTCGCGAGAAATGCTGGAGCGATAATGCTCATTTCAAAGGCGTTCATTTGATGAGTTCTCCCAGCAATCGAATCGTTTCGTCATAGAGCGTAAAGAGATCTGTCGCCTGTTCGTTTCCGCCCACCGTGTACGGTAACTCGATCTCAGGAACGTTTAGTCGTTCAGAGAGCCACAGGGCCGGCTTTTCGTTTTCGAACGGCGCACGAATGATACCGGGTGGCGGATTCGGGGTGAGCTGTTCCAGTAGTTTGGCGAGCTGGGCGCCGCTTGCCGGAATGCCCGGCTTGGGTTCCAGCGTTGCGACGACATCAAGGTCAAGCCAGTTCGCAAGATAACTGAAGCTGCGATGATGAGACACGAGGCGCATGCCGTTCAACTCTGTCGTTTTTTCAAACCAGTTTAACTGCGCTTCATTCCACCGATTAAGAAAAAATTCGGCGTTGGAGCGGTAGCGTTCGGCATTTGACGGATCGATCTTAGCGAGTCGGTCTGTTAACGCGTTCGCAATGCGTTCTATATTGCGCGGGTGCAAATGAATGTGCGGATTGCCCTGTGGATGTACATCACCTTGTGCCCGATCGATACTTTTCGGGATTTCGATTCGACGGACGTATTCCGCAGCAAGAAAGTGACCTGGGTTGCCAACCTGAATCTTCCGGTTACCGGCGCGACGCAGCAGCAGCGGCAACCACCCGATTTCGAGATCAGCACCGGTGCAAACAATCAGATCGGCGCTACGAGCCGCTGCGATCAGGCTGGGACGAGCCTGTAGCTTGTGTGGATCTTGCAGCGCGGTCGTCGCTACCGTTAGTTCGACATGGTTGCCAGCAATTTCCTCGACGAGGGACCCCCATTCAGGTTCACATGCGAAGACATTCAACGCCTGGGCGCTAAACGGCGCCACCAGTATAAGCAGAGCGATAATAATTCGAGTCATGCTGCTGCCCCTAAAACAGGTGTGCGCCATGAGCGCCGATGCTCATGATGTACTGCAAATACCATTGATCGTCGCTTGCAGGCAGCACCTGATCATCGGTGTACTGCAAACGCAAACGGCTGAACTCGCTCGGCGACCAGTCGAGCATCAAGCTGCTGCGACGAGAGCTGCGGCCCGGATCCTCGAGTTGGGTGCCAATCATCGACGCGCCGTTGTCGCTGTCGACGACGTCATGCCGCAGGCCGAGTCGCCAAACGGACGCGAACTGCCAAACACCTTGCAAATACCATCCTGTCTGATCGCCATCGTAAGGAAGGCTGTCGAACACGCCGTCTTCTTCACGCCTGAAATATTCTCCCTGAACCTTGAAACTTCGTACACCGGAATTGCCTTGTGGGGCCCATTTCCAAACGAAGTCAACAGCGGTCAGGTCGCTGTTCCCAGTAAATGTCGCACTTGTCGGATCAGCGCCGCTGCGGTCGATAACATCGGCGTTTAGTTGCGAGAGCCCGACTTGCCATGAATGACTGTCGCCGATGTCGCCGCCAGCTTTTGCGAAAAGAGTCCATGCGCCGGGCGAGCTTTGTTCGTTTGAAGTAGCAGGAAAACTTTCTCCCCAGTTCGCTTCGACGCCGAACTCCAGAAGTATTGGCGTCGGTGCAATCCAGCGCGCCTGGATTCCGTCAACCGAATAGCGCCCACCGAAAAATGCCTGGTAAGGTAATGGTCGATCCACGAAGTCGTCAGTGTGCACGTGAAAATTGTTCAGGTAAGCCATCGCCGAGAAAAAACGACCGCCGCGAACAGATATGCCGGACGCCAAGTTGGTGGTTTGCAGCCAGGCCTCTTCGATTTCGAGTTCAACTTCACCGTCGGCGTCGCCAAAGCCGAGTGTCAAATTGCCGAAGTAGCGCGAATCGACATTGGCCTTCATGTTGATCTCGGCTTCGCCAATACCGAAACCGGATCCACCTGAGCCGATCTCGTCGGCCGGCTGAAATCCTGGTATATCGGACCACGGTGTTCCGACGTCCGCGTAGCCTCCTGTTAGTATGGCGCCGATAGACGGATTGAATGTGTTTGGCGCAGACGCACCGGATGACGAATCGATCGCGACCTGCTCGGCGAGTTCGACGGCCTCATCCGCATCGCGTTGTGCACTGCTTGTGGATCGTTCCGCGCGCGTTAGTCGTTCTTCGAGCGCGCTAATGCGTTGTTCGTATTCCTGTTGCATCGCCGCGACGAGTTGCCGTAGCTCGTCAACTTCGTTAGTCGATTCCTGTGCTTGTGCTGCAGATGAACCAACGATCATCAACAACGCCGCAAATACGATTAAAATCTTCATGGGTACCACCAGTCACAAAAGCCGGGGATGCGTCCGCCCCCGGGAAATTCCAGTTTCTGTTATGGAGCGACTTTAGGCGTGTGACGGTGGGCCGCGTTGCCGAACAACGCACTCGTGAATACTTTGATACGCGGCGGTGAGTTTGAACTCAAAGCGATAGACAGCGGGTTTGATTTCCGTGTCATGAACGGTGTCCACGCAGGCTGACGCCAGTTGGCTCACGCCAACACATGTTGCGCAGATATTGCCTTGCGCTGTGCCTGGATCGTGCTCGATGGAATGCAACGCCGACTCGATCTGCGCAAGGACCAGAAGTGCAGCGAATAGCAGGGTGGGCAAGGGCCCGATTTGTCCGCCGGGTCGGCTCATCCCGCTACTGTATCAGTAGCTGCGATTTTTCCCAATGCCCAAGTTGCTTCGTTTCAATTGCGCCGTCGGGGGTGTCATCAACGAGAGTGAGTGGCTCCGGGAAAAGGCTGACAAAAGATTTTAGAATACTCATTGACGTGATTCCATCTAATGATCGCCTGGTGAACCAGGCTAGAAAGCCACGCGAGCGCGGAGATTAAACATCCAGATCGTACTCTCTGCCGGGTTTAGCGCCGGGTCTTTTATCAGTTGAGTATCCGCTGTGACAGCGACCCGTTTGCCAACGGGCACGCGGTAGAAGGCTTCGATCGCGTATTGATCGCTCAGTCCCGAACCGAAGGTATCATCGTTCGGCTCACCCCAATTGAGACCCACACCTAGCAGGCCCGAGAATGCATCGGTTTGGTAACCCATGCCGACACTCAATGATTTCTGCAGCAAGCTGCCACCTTTATCGGCATACGCGCCACGCACAAAGGGCATAAAATTATCGTTCAGGTAACGCGAGTAGGAAAACGCCGCACCCCAGCCGCTGTTAACACCGGCCACGACCTGCCGGTCCTTGTGCCAGAACGTGATGTGGGTATTGTCGAAGATGATTCTTTCATGCGACGACGTCCAGCCGATCTCAACGCTCGTGAAGTATTCGTTATCACTGAAGAAATTATCGAATCCCTCGAACGGCTTCGATGGATTGCCATTGGTGTCCGTCAAGCCAGCAATCATGTAAATATTGTCGGTAAGCATCGTGCCGTAGGCGAAGCCGACTGCTGCATCGTTCGGTAATCCTATGCCCGCGCTGCCCGTACTGAAACTGAAATTCATAAAGTGCAGCCACGGGCTGGCTAGCGCGAACGCATCGACGTAGTCCGTCGGGTCGAGAATGCCCGCGATAAGCGTGGAACGGCCGCCATTCAGGCGATGTCGCCAGTACAGGTTTTGTGTCCTGAAATCGCTGTCGTTAAACGGCGGTTCCTGCAGCCCGACGTAACCCATCTGGCCCATCGAGAAGTCGAACGGCGACGTGGCGCCGTACTTGTGGCGGTGCTCGAATTTCCAGACGAGCGCGCCAGCGCCGTTGTCGACCAGATCCCACGCGCCGTAAATTCGTGCAATACCGCCGGCACCGGTGTTGTCAGAAAACGTCTCGCTGGCGGTCAGTAATACGCCCGTATAGTCCATGCTGAAACTGAAACCGTGATCGGCCTTAAGGCGTTTCTTCCAGTCGTCCCAATGCAGCTCGTCGACGGCCAGCTGGTTGTCGACAGCATTAGGTCCGCCAAAACCAGGACGTTGGGATATTGAGGGTTCCTGTGCCGTTGCTACTGAAATGATTGTCGCCAATGCCGCAACAATCAGCGGTCTCGCGATGAACATATAATGTTTATCCGATTTTGAATGACTTTGCTAAACTTAAGTCTAACAAGTCTTTACGAAACAGACATCTCAAGGCGATCCATATTAAGACGGGTAAACATATTGCGTTGACGCTGGTTGCATCAATCGCGATTTCGAATGGATCCGTGGTCTGGGCACAGGAAAATACGAGCTCGGAAGAATCGACGTCGCAGTCGGGCTACGACGATATCGCCGGCATCGGCGGCCCAACGGATGTTGCAGCGGAACTGGAGGAAAACGACAGGGATCGCGATTCCATTTACGAGTTCGACACGCTGCAACGAAATCTTGCTCCATACTTCAATTGGAAACGGGGGCTCAATGAAAAGTATGGACTGTCGTTCGGTGCGAGCGCGTACCTGCTGTACCAGCAGGCGGATTCCAGTCCGGGCGAAGACAATGCGTTGGGCATCATTTTTCGCCAGCAGGGTAGCTGGAATCTTACAGGTCGCGGTTCCGGTAGTCCGGGCAGTCTGCAATGGCGGTTCGAAAGCCGTTCCAATGTCGGTGGCTTCATTGCGCCGGGCCAGCTTGGGGGTGAACTTGGCGTCGCAACTTTGGCCCCGGGTTTCGCTTACAGCCACAACTTCGATTTTGATCTTGCGATCATTAACTGGACGCAGGGCTTCAATGACAAGACGGCCGGATTTGCCGCGGGCAGGCTGGGGTTCGATGTCTATCTCGACGCTTTTCCGTTCCAAACTTTTTCAAGAGGCTTTATTAACCGCGCTTTCATTCTTAACCCGAGCATGGGAACGACCGGTATCGGTGCGCTGGGTGCGGTTGTTAAAGGTTTTGTTACCGACAATATCTGGCTCGGCGCACAGGCTCATGACGCGAACGCCGCCAGCGGCAAGTTCGATTTCGACACGGTGGGCGAGGGCGAATGGCTGAAGGGAATTGAAATCGGCTGGACGCCAGGCATCGCAAGTTACAAAACGCAGCGAGTTCAGTTTACGTACTGGGAAAAGGACGCTCGCGCGCTTGCCGGAACAACCAGGGGAAGTGGCTGGGTCGTCAGCGCCGCGTATCAGATGAATGACACATATTTTCCGTTTGTTCGTTTTGGGCATTCCGACGGTGGAGCCGGAGTCGCCGCGGAAAGTGCGTTTAGTGCCGGTGTGCAGATTTCGCAATCGGAAACCGACATCTGGAGCATC
>Ga0255057_10000871_pt1 | contig 17346 bp, 15 predicted proteins | sample Cases_109_6_MG_FD_189022 | JGI IMG/M metagenome (GOLD analysis project Ga0255057, IMG submission 189022) | Seawater microbial communities from Amundsen Gulf, Northwest Territories, Canada - Cases_109_6 | ecosystem: Environmental > Aquatic > Marine > Gulf | place: Canada: Northwest Territories... | reverse complement strand
CATAAGCATTTGATAATGCTTTATAAGTAGTTGATTACAAAGGGCAGCGCATCGGACTTAAAATCCCTCGGTAGAAATACTGTGCCGGTTCGACTCCGGCCCCGGGCACCACATATAAAACAGATAGATATATTAACTATCTAAATTTAAATCTAATTACAGATTAGGCCTAAATTATCTTGTGGCGTAGAAATGGCGAACCGCTTTAGGCAATACATTGAAAACGAAAGATACAAATGAATGTCTGCTAACGACCCAAAGCGGACACTTCAAGAATCATATCACTGGCTAAAAATTATAATGAAATTGCATAAATATTTTTGTGTGGGAAAGTATATATAGATACCTAGAAATTTTACTCTGATGATTTATTTAACCAAGTATTACTGAATTTCATCTTCATTTTTTCGGATAAATAGTCCGTGAATTCAGCAGTCCAGTGATGATTATCCCAGCTATACGGGGAGTCACCAATAAACACAGGGCATCCGGAAGATTCAGTGCATACGATTTCTCTTATACTTATAAATTCAATTCCATGTGTTTGAGCTAGGATTCTGAACTCGTGATCATTATCCTTACCAAATGTCGAAAGTTCTTCAAGAATATTCTTCTTGTTGCCACCATATTTGAGATAAAGGTCGTGAATTTTCGGTGTGTGCCTAATGTATGACCCAAATATTAGAATATTTTCGATGCCATTGCTTTTAAGGTACCCCAAATATTTATCGAGTTTTGGTGTGCCTTCAATATTTAAAAAATGGCCTTCTTCGTAACTTATATAATTTATAACAACCCCATCTATTCCCTCAAGTGACTGTGAATTGAATCTTGTTTTGTTGAGTGCGTTACACTCATCAAACTGAAGGTTTTGAATTCTTAAGTTCAGTGAAGTAGGTACGCACCCACCTGTCCAGTTTGTGACGTATTGGTATTGAGGATATTGCTTTGCGACTATTCGAATAGCATCCGGTATCATACTATCGCCAACGAAAAGTAGAGTTCTCTTAGATGTTTTTCTGACAAGGCAATCACTCGGTAATACCTGATTACAAACATCATATCCATAACTATCCCAGCTTTCTCTCTTTGCCATCTCATCTTCGAAGTCAATGTCTACCACCAACTTGGATGTAGATATAATAAGTAAAATTAATGCGATGGTAGACACTAACATAGCCATACCAATTAAAAATACAAAGTATTTGAATTGGATTTTCCTTTTGTTTCTGAATGGCTTCTCAATGTAAAAATATGTCAGAATTGAAAATATGGTAGTCAGCAGCACCCATAATATTCTGTCATCCCATGTAGGTGTAGAATCAATGATTCGGCCGAAAGAAAATATGGGGTAGTGCCAAAGATAAAGTGAATAAGAAATAAGGCCGATCATTACAAACGGCTTGCTAGCTAAAATTTTTGTAACAAGATTTCTCTCGTTTGCAAACCAAATTATAAGAATTGTTCCTATAACAGGTATTAGTGTTATATATCCAGGATGGTTTGATTCAAGTCCTATATTGAGCAATGAGTAAATCATCATCAGCAAGCCGATAATCGGCATTACTCTATTCAAAAAAGCATAATCTTTTTTCTGTGGTTGCAGATACAGGAAATTAGCCAGCAAACCACCAGCAAGCAGCTCCCAAAAACGACTTGGTAACAAATAGAAAGATAGTGCTGCATCACGAACTGTCATAGATTCTGCGAATTGAAGACTGATTAACAGTCCAACACTCAATAGAGCTATCGCATATTTCCTAGAATAGCGAAAAATAGCCAATAATATTAGCGGGTACAAAACATAGTATTGTTCTTCAACTGCAAGCGACCAAGTATGTAGGAATGGTTTTAGTAATGCGGACTCAGCTCCATATTCTTGCAAAGTCATGTCCCAATAAAAATTAGAAGCAAAAGCTAATGTGCTTAAGATTGATTTTGAGAAGTCAACGAGCTGGCTTGGATAAAGAACGTTCCAACCTATCGGTATTGATACCAACGTTACTAATAGAAGAGCTGGTAATATTCGCCTGGCTCTTCGCTCATAAAAGTTCTTGATAGAGAACTTCCCGTAACTATGATATTCACTTAAGATTATAGAAGTAATCAAAAATCCGGAGATAACAAAGAATACATCGACCCCCAAATATCCACCTTTGAAGAATTGAGTTTTGCTAAAAAATATTTCAGCATGGTAAATAATTACTGAAACAACTGCGATTGCCCGTAACCCATCTACTTCAGGTCTATATTTATGTTTCATTAAACTGGATAAATTATAAAGGCAAGAAATATATCACGTTGCATAGTAAATACTATTGTTGCAGTTAAATTTGTATTATCAATATAATATCCGCATGCACAATGCAGCTCATGCAGATTCTTTATTAATGCAAATTATTATTAGATTAAATGTCCGCTTTGGGTCGAAAGCGGACATAACATAATGAAAAGTATATGACGTTGAATAAATTTTCTACACCCAGATTATTGTGGGGATTTGTATTTATAGTATTTGGACTTGGCCAAATTTTTGATTGGTTTCCACTTCAAAAAGTTTATTTTTTTGAATATAAGTATTTTATTGGTGGGGTGTTGTTTGTGGTCTTAGGATGTTGGAGTACATACCGCGCATTTGCGAAGCATTAGTATAATTATAAACGACCGCTATTGGCCGAAAGCGATCATTCCGTGTGAATTTTTGTATTTTTTTAGCTGCATGTCTGCTTTTGGGCTAAAGCGGACGTTCGTAATCAGTAGGTCGGGTGTTCGAATCAGCTCTCCGGCACCAGAAACTTTCCTCTATTCAACTACTTCCAGTCAGTGTTAGTACATAAAGAATTATAGCAAATATTTGGGGCCACGTTGGGGCCACAGCGACTACTAAATTTAAATAAAATTATTCGCACAAACATTTCATTAAGAATTGATAGAGCAGCCGTAGGGGTTGTCCATTTCCACATAACGCTTGGCTAAGCCGCCACACCCATAGCGACGAAGGAGCGGGGGTGGTGGTCGGTCTTCAGCCATTTGTTGGACTATTTATTTTGATTCACTCTTCTTATCAGATCTTCAACTGATTTAGGTAAAGGCATCGTAAATAAGAAATCAAGCTCAGACTCAATTTTTTTTGTTGGGTAGCGAGTTCTCATGACAAGTGCATCAAGTCTTGGTATGTGAACCCATCTCTTAAGAAGTTTGGCAAGTACGCCAATTGGAATTCTAATTATAGGGCCAGGAATACGTATCTTTGGCTTGCAGACATTGAGTAGTGAAGCAATAGTATTAATGAGGTCTTCAAATTTACAGTCGTTTGATAAGTTGTATATTTCTCCTTTTGCACGTGGATTTACGGCAAGAATCATAAGCGCTTTAACAACATCGTTTACATGTACATATGTTGCTATGCTACCGGCCTTGCCTATATAGAAAAAATGCCCGCGTTTAACCATCAATATTAATTTAAACAAAGATTGATTGGCCATTTCAGCACCAAAAACATTGCTAGGCCTAAGAATCGAAAATGTCATTTTTCCACTATCACATGCATGAATAACGAGTTCATCAGATATGGTTTTTGTTGACTCGTAGATGTTGGCTGGGTGGGTCGCTGAATTTTCTGTCACTACTCTACTGATTTCAGGTTTCCCAATGGGAGGGCCGTAAGCCCCGCAGGAACTAAGTTGAACCCAGTGTATTTTCCTCTTGTAATGGGAGTATTCATTTTGTGCTGAATTAATAAGTCGTTTTGTGCCTTCTACATGTAATAAGTGCATCAACTTTTCATCACGCATCTCACCAGCACAGTGGAACAAAACGTCACATCCAGCCATGAATTTATTAAGAGGACAATCTGACTTGGTCAAATCACCAATGATTATGTCAATATTCGGTGGAAATATGGTTTTATTTTGACGGGTTAGAATTCTTATGGAATTACCTTTAGTAGATAAGGCTTCTATTAATTGGCGACCAATAAACCCATTAGCACCAGTAACACAAATCTGCATGTGCTTTCCTCTTTCGGGGGTTCAATATTGTTTTTCTCCAACAGTATACTTAAGAGGTCGCTGGCCTCATAATAATTTGTTAGAAGGTGGCAACTTAATTCGAGATATCGAATATTAAGCTGGCGGATGAGTTGGATTTTGTCGAATCATACATAATTTTTTAACTCAATATTGCTTTATGGCCGAAGATTGCCCCTTATAGAGATTTTACCAGTGTCACCTTTGGAGGTTATCCCGCGCAGGGGTTTTGCAAGCTTCCATAAGAATCAAATTAAGTGATTGAGTATGATGCTAACTCGCTGAAATAGTTTGGTTGCAGAATGACCGCTATTGGCCGAAAGCAGACATTTATATTTAAAAATATTTTATAAAAAAATTTTGAGAGAGACTTGTAATCGATATACAAACAAGCCCCGACCGGACTCTAGGGGGGCGTTTTCTACCAAGCGTATTCACTAGCTTTTTTGGCGCAATTGACTACAACTAAGCACAACAAATCATTAAAGCTAGCAATCAACTACAAACCATAAGCATTTGATAATGCTTCATAAGTTGTTGATTACAAAGGGCAGGGTATCGGACTTAAAATCCCTCGGTAGAAATACTGTGCCGGTTCGACTCCGGCCCCGGGCACCATTTATAAAACAAATAGATAAGTAATATATCTCAACTATATTCTTACAATAAATTAGCCTCATAAATTAAAAATGGCGTAGTATAATAGCAATAAATCTTTAATTATAGTTTTGAGATTATCGGATATCTGTTAATTTATTTGCTGTTAGATTAGTTAGTACGAAAAAATAATATCCACTTTATATTCATGTGAGTACAGTAGAACTATCCTCTCGTTTCGTCAGCCGACTGACGAATCAGACTATTGCGGTAGTACTTGCTGGTGGACGTGGCTCTCGCCTTAAAATGCTTACGGATTGGCGAGCTAAGCCGGCGGTGCCATTTGGTGGAAAATTCCGAATCATCGACTTCCCGCTTTCCAATTGTCTCAACTCAGGGGTGCGCAAAATTTGTGTGTTAACCCAATACAAATCTCACTCTTTAATGCGTCACATCACGAGTGGTTGGAATATGTTGAATTTGGAGATGGGTGATTTTGTGGAAGTGATTCCTGCCCAGCAATGGGTGGAAGAAGATACATGGTTTGAAGGCACAGCAGATGCCGTGCATCAATGCCTGGATATAATTGAGAGTCACTCGCCTGAATATGCATTGATCCTGGCTGGAGACCATGTGTATCAAATGGATTATGGGGAAATACTTGCGAAACATGCTAAACATGATGCAGATTTAACAGTTGCGTGTATGCCCGTGACCATTGATGAAGCAAAAAGTTATGGTGTGATGAGTATCAACGATAAGTTTCATATTACAGATTTTCAGGAAAAACCAGAGCTACCCGTGCCTTTGCCAAATGATTCTGAACATGCTTTAGCCAGCATGGGGATATACGTATTTTCATTTGAGTACCTGAAAGAGCAGTTACAACGTGATGCAAAATTAGAGGATTCGGATCATGATTTTGGAAAGAACCTAATCCCCCATGCGGTTAAGCATAATCACCGTGTATTTGCTTATCCATTTAGTGATCAAGTCGCAGGTAAGCAAGCCTACTGGAGAGATATTGGTACCATAGATGCTTATTTTAATTCGCATATGGAAGTGCTTGCCCAGCCTCCCGCAATGGATTTATATAATTCAAACTGGCGAATTTTTACCTATCAAGAGCAGTTACCACCGGCTAAATTTTTAGACCTTGACAAGAGTAAGTCTGCAACAATGGAAGATACGATGGTGAGCGGAGGTTGTGTTGTGATTCAGTCTCATCTTAAAAAGTCGTTGCTCTTTTCTAATGTAAAAGTTAATAATAACTGTGATTTGGAAGAAGTATTAGCCTTGCCTGGTTCCGTGATTGGTGAAAACTCACGCTTGAGAAAAGTGGTCATTGATAATGGCTGTGAAATACCACCTGATACAATTATTGGAGAGGATCCAAAAAAAGATGTCGAGCGATTTCACGTCACTCCCCAAGGCATTGTTTTTGTTAATCGAGAAATGCTTGGTCAAGGGCGGCGCTACAAGCCTACTAGTGCTAAATAAATCGAACAGACTCAATCAAGTTAGCCCCAAACTTCGAAGCTAAGAATTTTTTAAATACTCTCGTATTCTTTTTTCTGCATTTAGTGTGTGGTGAGAAGCTATTGATACGGATGGTTTTGATGCAATACCTTCTTCTATCACTGACAGATACCGCTTTGCAGTTTGCATCCAAGTATATTTTTCATTAACCAGTATCTGAGCTTTTTTAGCCAGATCTGGTGCATGTTTCAGCGCGCGTATACTGCTTTTAGCAATATCCTCAGTATCAAGAGGATCAAAAAGAATTCCTGAACCATCCTGAAATATTTCTGAAGGGCCACCATTTTTTGTTGCCACTATCGCAAGACCACATGCTGCGGCTTCGATGGGTGCTAAGCCAAATGGTTCATATAATGAAGGGAGTGCAAATACTGAGTGTCGTGTTGCAAAAAAACGATAGGCTGCAGCTAACTCAGCTTGGGAACGAACATCAATGAAGTCGATTCGATCCTTGATTGCGGCTTGCGTAATGATATCCAAGATGGGTTGTAAAACTTTTTGTTCATCTTTCGAGAGAGTTGAGATATCGGCAAAAGGGTCACTAACTCCACGTATAAAAATTGCCAGACCAGCGATATCATGTATTTCTTTTGATTCCGTATAAGCTTTTACTAAAGAAATAATATTTTTCTTATGATCGAGCCGACTCGAAGCAATGATATATGGTTGATTTTGTTGTGTTAAATTTGCATTTATTTTTTCAAATACTGCTTCATCTGCTTTTTGTTTTGTAGGGCAAAAAATTTCTGTATTGACTCCCGGGGGAATAACTGCAAACTTCGTGTCATCTTGTGTATTAACTGCTCCTGTATAAAGTGGATGTGAGTACTGTTCCAATCGTTCTTGTTGAGTTGAAGTAATAATCTTGAAAGCATGTTGCATGCTTAGACGTTCTGCAGCGATACGCTTTGAAAAATAAAACTGCTTCTCAAGGTTATCTATGTTTTCTGATGTGGCATCGAGTTTATCGAGCTTTTGTGCACCTAATGAGTGCCCTGTAAAAGTAAAACCTCGCCCGGTCATATTTTGTAATAGTACTGCACAATATCCGGCATCTGCATAGTGCGCAGTAAAAGAATCTGGTAAGTCAGCACCATAAAATTTCATTACATTGTCAACGAACTCTGGGAGATGTGGCCATAATGCTTCTTTATTAAGGAAACGGTTGCCACCACACTTAATTCGTATTATGCGAGGATTGTTATTCCCTTCAGAAAAGTAATCGATCTGTTTTTCAAAACCAGGCCACTTCGGATCATCAATCCAACGAGTTAAAATATCTACTTGTACGTTTAATTTTGAAAGTGCTCTACATGTCTCCTTCACATAAACTAGTTGGCCCCCAAAATCGGGATGTTCAGTTAAATATGAATCAAACTCGTCAAAATTTCCTTGTGGGTTGATAAATGCGATGTGCAAAATAATTTCCTTTTAAGAATTCAGTTTTACCGAATAGTCTTTATAAATAATAATGTCTGCTTTTTCTTTGTGTGTCGAAATTATGCCATGTTCAATGGTTAACACTGAATTTATGAATTCATCTAACTCAGAGGAATCACGCATCCGTCGTTCTCGATGTTTTTTAGTATCCATATAATTTCGATCTATAAAAACACGGCGGTTGATATTTTCTAATAAAGAAGTATATGTACCTTCGGCGATTGCAACCTGCGCTGCATTAAATTCTAGTTGCTCCTTTCTAATGGCATCATCTGCATAACTTACTAGAGGCTTGTTAACGTACTGTTCTCCATCTATGAACGCCCTGAGGTGCTCATCTAGCAGGTTTAAATGTACCTCTTGTGGACCCACCCAACTAATATCTTGTCGTCTTGAGCGATCATTTGTTTTGGGTGGGTAAACGAAGTAATCATCTTGTTGCAATATGACCGTACTAAATTTGTGTTTTTCGAGTTCTTCAGCTAAAGCCATAGCAATTTCTGATTTTCCACTCCCAGATTCACCTGCAATAGATAGCGTAAAACGGCTATTTATACTCTTGATCTCAGATAAAGTAAGCTCACAGACACCCTGTGCTGATTTTCTGTGATGCTCTTCGATAACTATGGAATCGCCTTGCATTTATTATGTCCCCTTGGCTTGTTAAGGATTAGATATTCAGTACAATACGCTGCTTTTACAAGTCTGCGAGAAGATATACGACTATTCGTATTAGGATATAGATTATGAAAGAGAATTTATTCAACAGGGGGAAGTTCGATGAATGTTGGCATGATCTGGGCCTTTATTTAAAGGAAATTGAGGAACAGCAAGGGCTGGCAAAAGCAATTGAGGCTTTATACGACAATCAAAAAGAGCTGGGTTTCATCCAGGATGACTTGTCGAATTTACAAAGATTTAAATTTCCTCATCCTGAGGATTCTAATCGATACTTATGTATTCAATACAATCCAAATCGACTAAAACGTTTTGGTAGCGCCAGTAAACCTCCACCGGGTGTAATCGAGATGCATAACAATTGTGTGTTGTGTAGAAAAAATATTGGATGGCAACAAAACGGCAAGGAATTGGGCTACGAAATACATGTTAACGATACTAACTACACTGTATTAATGAATCCTTTTCCGCTGGTGCCGGTGCATGCGCTTGCTGCCACAAATGAACATATTGGACAAGCATGGAGTTTTAATGACGAGGTTAGTAAAAAATTCTCAATCGAAAAAATCATTAGTGACATACTTGAATTAACGAGCAAACTTCCTGGTTATCTAGTTTTCTATAATGGTATTAATGCAGGTGCATCTATTCCATCACATTTTCATTTGCATATTATAAAAAGAGAAAGCGATGATTATCGTTATCCTATTGAATTAGCCTCAAAACATAAAACTGTCAACGCACATCTCGCCTTAGACTATCCTGTACATACATGGTGCTGGCAAGGACAAAAAAAGGATATTATGCAAGGCGCGCGCAATTGGGTTAAAGATTGGTTAACAAACAACAATAAATTACAAAATAGGCTTTCTGCAAACATTATTGCATCATTGGATAGTGAGAGCGGAGAAATTAATCTTTATTTTATCCCACGCGACCAACAACGTTCTGGTTCATTAGAATTCCAGGGAATTATTGGCGGGTTAGAAATTCTAGGAGAGCTTGTCTTTATTACAGATCAAGAAAAAACTAGATTAAACAATGGAGAAATAACTTACAATCAAGTTGCAAATATACTTTCAAGTATTCATCCTCACGAATCCATAATAATCTGACAGTTAGTTTATATATTTGTAACTTTTACAATATTAATGTGTATTCATATTAATATACATATCTTTTTCAGTCGTATAGTCGGGGAATTTTCTGTTGTGCTTCCTAAAAATAACTATCTTTAGTCACTAACAAATATTCAATAACTTGAAGTTATTATTATTCTAATCCGCATGATAGAGTGGTTCCGAATGAATTCCACTGCTATTTCTAAAAGTTTCTATTCAAAAGGTGCAAGCATCGGCTATGTCCACTTTTATTGATAATACATATCGCAGATATCTATTACCTCAGCGGTTAGTATTCTTTGATCTAGATGGCACAATTATCCCTTCAACCACTGTTTCTGGTCGTCGAACTGCGATCGCAATTTACGCCTATGAAAAACTTAGAAAAGTAGCAAAAGAAAAATTTGGAATCGATAATTTGCCAGGTTTAGACCATGAACAATGTAGCCAATGGCATCGAGATCACAGAGGTCCATTAGGTTTAATTAAGCATATTTTGCGTAATAAAGAATTAGATATAGAAGTTAAAGAGTGCTTAGGAGATTACTTTAATGGGTTATTTCAAAGACGCTTAGCAGAATATAATAGAGAAGACCTTAAATATGACAGTGTTCCAGAATCATATTTGAAATTCGTACAATCGCTCACAGATATCGCGACTCTTATACTCGTATCCTACCGATATCAGCCACAAAGAGATTTTTTTGCTTCCCTAGAGTACGTAGGTTTAACGAAGAATGGTCTATTTGGGACTCATAACGCATTTTCAGTCGGCGGTCCAAGTTCATCACCAGATGGTTCTAAGGCTCGGTTTGTAGGAAAAATGTGGCGGCGCGAAATTCGCGCACAAAGAAGACTGACGTCAGATAACGGGAAAACTTTTCCTCCATTTATGATCGGTGACTCAATTCGTGATATACATTTTGCCGCGGATTCAGGTGGAGTATTTTTAGGTGTTTGTGATACAGGAGTAGATTCTAGACAAACATTAATTAACGAAATGAAAGAGCTTGGAAATGACCTAGACAGTAACTCGCGAGTCTTTTCGTCGATTTCAGATCCGGAACTAAAAAGTATTGTGCGTACCGAATGCAAAGCCTACATAACGACATTAAAACACTTATCTGCAGAATCTTGAAACAACATACTTTAACGTCACAGGCATTCTTATCTGTGGCTAAATGACCGCTATTGGCCGAAAGCGGACATTCGACATTTTGACTAAATTCCTTTTTTCTATAAATGGATGATTAAATTTGCTTGTGCAGCAAAGCTAGACTATCTAAAATATTTTCTTCTAATATTCTAATACTTGTTATGTTTAAAATTATGAATAAGAAAAAATTAATTATTATCATTTCAACTGCTTTTCTATTTCTTTCTTATGGCTTGGTTTTTGCTAAAGACAAGCAACCAAATATTTTACTGATCGTCGTTGATGATATGGGTTATTCGGACATTGGCCCCTTTGGTGGGGAAGTCCACACTCCAACTCTAGATGCATTAGCCGAATCCGGTACTAGATTTACTGATTTTCACACATCTGTGTCCTGTTCCCCAACACGTTCAATGCTATTTTCTGGCACTGATAATCATATTGCTGGTATGGGGACCATGTCTGAAACACTGGCGCCGAATCAAGTTGGAAAGCCGGGTTACGAAGGGCATTTAAATGACCGCGTAGTATCTATTGCCACGTTGCTAAGTGATGCCGGATATTCCACTCTAATGAGTGGGAAATGGCACCTTGGTGATGAAATGGAAGCGGACCCTCACAACCGAGGATTCCAAAAAGTTTTTACAATGCTAGAAGGTGGAGCCGGTCACTTTGATAAAGAATCAATGTTGTATGCAAATTACACTCCTACTTACCGAGAAAATGGAGTGCAAACTCATGTGCCTCAGGGATTCTATTCGTCAGAGTTTTATACCAATAAAATAATGGAATATATTGATGGCCGTGAAGAGAGCAAACCTTTTTTTGCATACCTTTCTTTTACAGCGCCACATGATCCACTACATGTTCCTGATGAGTGGCTTGATAAGTATAAGGGACACTATGATGGTGGTTATGAGATTTTGCGAAAGACTAGGTTGGACAATTTGAAAGAACTTGGTTTCGTTACTAAGGATGCGATTCCATTCCCGCGATTACCTTCAATCCCAACTTGGGAATCGTTATCCGAGGATGATAAAAAATGGGAAGCTCGGAGGATGGAGCTATATTCTGCAATGATAGACAATGTTGATTATCATCTCGACAGACTATTTAAACATCTTAAAAAGACAGGTGATTATGATAATACGCTGATCATATTTTTTTCGGATAACGGTGCGAATGGTCTAACAATGGATCAGTATCCTGGAACAGATAAAGAATGGGTCGATAGAAATTCCGATAACCGCTATGAAAATTTGGGTAGGTCATTTTCACGAATAGCACAAGGGCCCGCGTGGGCTCAAGTCAGTATGACGCCGTACCGTATGTTCAAAGGATTTACCGCAGAAGGTGGTATACGTTCACCGCTGATAATCAGTGGGCCGGGTGTAGCAAATCAAGGTGGGCATAATGATTCCTTTAGTCATGTTATGGACATTTCAGCAACTATTTTAGATGTAGCAGATGTTAAACATCCAGGTACATCTTACAAAGGTAGAAAAGTTGCACCATTGCGAGGCCATTCACTGGTAGATGTTCTCAATGGCAAGAAAAAATTCATTTACGATAATGATATCGCGGTAAGTTGGGAGATGTGGGGCTCGAGAGCAGTACGCAAAGGGGATTTAAAGCTGGTTTGGATGGCTGCTCCATATGGAATTGATGATTGGCAGCTATATGATCTTGCAAAAGATCCTGGTGAGTTAAATGATCTTTCAGAAAATCTACCATCGCAACGCAAAGAAATGATTGATATTTGGAATCAATACTCAAAAGATGTTGGTATTGTGCCAGCAGTTGGTGCAGAAAAAATTTAAAAAGAATTAGTGTATAGATTTAAACTAAATTTATTAAGCAAAATGTTGCAGTAAGCGAATGGCCGCTATAGGCCGAAAGCGGGCATAATAAAATTACTTTCTAATCATTTATCTTTACATACGTTTAACAGACAAATTTGTGGCGCAATTTTGGCGTAAATGACTGCAACTAAGCACAACAAATCTTTAAAGCTAGCAATTAACTACAACTCATAAGCATTTGATAATGCTCTATAAGTAGTTGATTACAAAGGGCAGGGCATCGGACTTAAAATTCCTTCTCAAATACGACCGCTTACGACCCAAAGCGGACATCAATGGCTGGTAGTATTAAAATTTGGCAGAAATCGTTTAATAGAGCCTGAATAACGATGAACAAGATTGTTTGTTTTTTCCTATATCTTACTTGCGTAATAGCCATGCCATGCGCAAATGCAACAAATGGTTATTTTGTCCATGGTTTTGGGACAAAAAATAAAGGTATGGTGGGAGCCGGAGTTGCACTGCCGCAAGATACGATTACCGCAGCAACGAATCCTGCTGGCATGGTTCATCTCGGGAAAAGATACGATGTAGGATTAGCCGTATTTAGTCCATTGCGTAGCTATGAAAGTAGTTCAAGTTTAGCAAATGGCACAGGTGGTGCATTTACTGTTGGACCCAATGACATCAAAAGTGATCGCAATTCATTTCTAGTTCCTCACTTTGGTTATAACCATCCGCTTGATTCACAAAGTTCGTTAGGAATTACCTCTTATGCAAATGGGGGAATGAATACTGTATGGCATGGAGGATTTGCAACGTTTGACCCTGATGGACCAGGAGCCAGCCCAACTGGGATTTTCCCAGGAACCTATGGAGGTGGTACTGCCGGCGTTGATTTAGCACAAAGTTTCTTAGCGTTAACCTATTCACGAAAAATAAATGATCAGTTTTCGTTCGGGGTTGGGCCTGTATTAGCAGTTCAATCCTTTAGAGCCAAAGGACTATCTTCATTTGCTGGATTTACTGAGGATTCTGTGCGAAGCGGAGGAGCAACGTTACCTGATGATCTAACTGATAATGGTAGAGAATTATCTTTTGGTTACGGAGCAAAAGGCGGCATTCTATGGAGTCCAACTTCTTACTTGTCCTTAGGTGCATCTTATCAGTCACGACTTTATATGACTGAGTTTGATGACTATGCAAGTTTATTTGCTGAAGATGGAGATTTTGATATTCCGCCTTCAATGACAGTAGGATTCGCATTAAAACCTTCAGACAAGTTAACGTTCGTATTTGATTTTCAAAAAATTTGGTACAGTGAAATAGACTCATTAGCGAACCCAATCGGAAATATCTTCAATTGTCCTGCGCTTGGAGGAACTAATCCTGAAAATTGTTTGGGAGGTAATGATGGAGCAGGCTTCGGCTGGAATGACATGGAAGTTTATAAATTAGGAGTGCAGTATTCAATTTCTCCAAGTTTAGATTTACGTGCGGGTGCAAGTTTTACTCAGCAGCCCATTGAGCAGAGTGAAGTACTATTTAATATACTGGCACCAGCTGTATCAGAAGAACACTATACTTTAGGATTAACTAAAAAACTGTCCGATGATCGAGAATTAACTTTTGCTTTTATGTACTCTCCGAAAGACAGACAGATAGGTCCGAACGTGTTTGATCCCACACAAACGATTGAAATTGAAATATATCAATTTGACTTAGAAGTAAGCTTTTCAAAAAGATTTTAACGTGGGGCGAATGGCCGCTATTGGCCGAAAGCGGACATAGAAAATAGAACATAACTCATGACTTACACCTACGAATTAGAAACTGCCGAAGTATTTCAACTTAGACGAGCACTAGAACGTGCTAATGCAGAGTTAGATATGTATAAATGTTACAAGTCTAACTATGAAACACGCATCGCTAGACTTAAAGATGCGCAGTGCAAAGCACATTTGCCTTTTATGGGCGTAATCGGATGACCGCTTACGACCCAAAGCGGTCATTCAATGTTTAATATAATGAACGCGACAATTAGTAAGTTGAGCACTCTTTGGTGAGAAAACTGTTAGGAATTTTCATGCGTGGGTTCTCACTATTTAATTACCAACACTTTTTCAGCGAGTAGCTCAGTACAAAGAAGTTTTGATCGTTCTAAGCCAAGTGCAAGGCTGAGAATTCAGCCCAATATGTGGCAAACTACCCATTCGCCATGTACAGGTTTAAGTCAGACAAATGTGCCTTTTCATTTGCTTGCTTTAACAGGAAGCCCTTCTAACTTCCATTCTGGAAAGCCATCTTCAAGTCTACGAGCTTTATAACCTTTTGAACGCAATTGCGCGACTGCCTCAAATGCCAAGATACAAAATGGACCTCGGCAATAAGCAATGACTTCTTTTTTTTTCGGCAATTGTTTCAATTCCTTTTTTAATTGAGATAAAGGAATGTTTATTGCGAGCGGCACATGCCCAGCAACATATTCGTCTTCGGGACGCACATCAACGACAGTAACTAGACCTTTGCGCGCTCTCTTAAGAAGTTCATTCCTTGAAATTGGTTCTAAATCATCTTTGGTCGATAAGTAAGTTGTAACCAGGCGATTTATTTCAGCCAAATTATTTTCCGCTATCCTGCGTATTAGTACCAATAATTCGATTACCGAATAATCGCTCAACCGATAATAGGATTTTTGACCTTCTGCCCGTGAGGTCACCAGTCCAGAGCGTCGTAACCCTTGTAAGTGTTGCGAGGTATTGGCAGACGAAAGTCCGGAAATATTGGCAAGACTCTCGACTGTACGTTCCCCCTGAGCCAAAATCTCTAGCAATTCCAATCGGTTGCCATTGCTAAGTGATTTTCCAACCAATGCGAACTGGGTAAATAGGTCTTTGTAAAAGGAATCCATTTTGTGTTGAATCATTAAATATTCAATAGAATTATTGTATATTATATTACTTAGGTGGGCACAAGAGTAGGGGCTTGTCTCAAAATTAAACGAGACGCTGTTAAAGTGTAGTGGCATACCTTGCGTACGAGCCCCGCTTTACGCAAAGCGCGCATATGAAAAGACACATTTGACGGAGGCAATCCCGTCACTTCTGCAATCTCTGATACTATTCTTTGATCAGGACTGAGAAATTTCAGGATCTGAAGTCTGCTCGGGTTGCCAAGTAACTTGAAAAAAAAGTAGCCAATCGTATTGTAGCATCCATTAATGCTCTCCTATTCTTGAGTATATTCCATACCTATCTTGTACATTTCGCTGCTGTAATTCACAGCTCGCAGACTATTGATGGGCTGTAAATTTACTACCTTGAGTTTGTGATTTTATCTAAAACCTTGTAGAAGGTGACCACCATTTATAAGATGAGGCCAAGAAAACTACGCCAAGACAAAATAATACAATACCACCAATAAATGTCGTGCAAAAAATATCTGCTCTTGAGATACATGCAAAAGGCAAACAGAAAGAAGTCTCAAACATAACAATTTCTCCTAATCTAAATATCTAAAATTTATATTAAACTTTTCAGTCATCTACACATACGCTTGATATTGGATAATGGTTAAGGCAATAAGCGCTATTCCCAAAAGCAAAGATGTATACCCAATAATTTTTTCCATTTCCGTTTCCATTCAAACCTCCGCGGTTAGAGTTTATTTAACAATTTATCTTTAGAATTTGGTCCAAACCTATCTTTTTCTATCCATCCCATTACCACTGAGATGTTGAGAAAAATTAGCCACGGAAAGGTTGGCGGGCCCATCTACAGAACGTTTTCCATACGCCAACAATTCGAGTAGCTCCAGATGATTTCCATTGCTATGGAACAAATCTTTTTTAACTATATTCCCTATCACTTATATTGTCAAGTATACTCTTGTACTATTGTATACTTGACAATGTAATAAAGATGTATGCAAGATGGTAGCTAGAATCGACATGCAATAAGGGAGCAACAAGATGTTTCCACAAAATTTAGGAGAACAATATGTTCGGATACAACAAAAATCTGCTCGTCATACTTGGTTTCGTCAGTATCCTGTTTACGGGAATGAACACGGCGATGGCACAGAGTAGTGAAAAGCAAACGCAACTGTCCCTTTACGACCGGCTTGGTGGGTTAGCGCCAATATCCGTGGTAGTTAGCGATTTCATAGACGTCCTCGTACCCGACGCTTTCCTCAATAAAAACCCTGCTGTTGATGCCACGAGAGCACAGGTGCCGGCGTCGTATTTGAAATATCGTGTAACCGCACTGGTATGTAGTGCCGCTGGTGGTCCATGTCAATACCAAGGCCTAGGGATGAAGGAATCCCACGCGAACCTGAACATCACAGAACCAGAGTGGGATCATATGGTTATGCTGCTTAAGGAAGTGCTTGCAAAACATAAAGTCCCAGCACAGGAGGCCAAAGAGCTTCTGGCAATCATTGATTCAACGAAAGCAGATATAGTTGTTTCGGGCCGGAAATAGGGGCAGCTAACAACGGGTTTCACTGAACATCAAAAAGCTACGCTCCTTCGTCGTTTCGCTTTTTTTCTACCAGTGAACACAATTGTCGAATGACCGCTTTTGGCCGAAAGCGGACATTTAATGATGGGGAAGGGTGTTTAATTAATTTTGCTGCGGGTCCTATAATTCGAGTGATCTCCCAACAACCAAATGTCGACATTTGAACCTTATATAATAGTGTTGACAGAATAATCGTAAGTTACTTGCCCCCAAAGATGCCCCTAAACTCTTTATTTAAGGTTGCTGTGTTTTAAATGAATTAATCAACCGAGTAGGCTCGGCACACATTTAGTAACGCTAAACTATATGGCTGCTTCGGCAGGACAAACCCTGACGATCGATTACACCATGGAGACGCGTTACAAAACTAATTTGAAGAAGAGCCAGATCAATCTAGAGGCGGCCGCCCTCTTCTAATAAAACCGAAGGTTAGCAAACCATAAGGAAGGGTGCCCTAAACAC
>Ga0255057_10000870_pt1 | contig 17369 bp, 18 predicted proteins | sample Cases_109_6_MG_FD_189022 | JGI IMG/M metagenome (GOLD analysis project Ga0255057, IMG submission 189022) | Seawater microbial communities from Amundsen Gulf, Northwest Territories, Canada - Cases_109_6 | ecosystem: Environmental > Aquatic > Marine > Gulf | place: Canada: Northwest Territories... | reverse complement strand
TGAGGATTCTTTAGATCGATTGTGACAGAACGCTTATTGCGGTTTGTCGACAAGAAATAGGCGGACTCGCCGTGCTCGCCGCCCAGCCACGGCGGCCCCCACTGGCGCGTGTCATCACCACTGCCCGGACGTTCGACCTTTACAACGTCGGCACCAAAATCACCGAGCAGCTGGGTTGCCCATGGCCCCGCCAACACTCGTGAAAGATCCAGAACCCGGACGCCTTTTAGCACTGCACTCACTTCATTCTTCGCAAAAAAACCCGGCCAACCGAAGTCGGTTGGCCGGGCGGGTCCGCACGGAGATTGCGGATTGCGTGATCGAGTTACCGAATGGGAATACGCGGCAGCTCAATCCAGCTCTTCTACCTCGGCGCCCTGTACTTCTTCGGGCTCCCGCGGTTGTTCGATCTCCGGTTTCTTCTTACCGAACCGGATCAAAATGTCCTCATACTCATCGGGGCTCAGGCGATGAATCATGTTGATTCGTATGGCCTCGGCCCCAAAACTGTCATCAACGACGATCTCGCTGAAGCCGGCGCAGATGCGGCTGCCCGACGCCGAAAATCCGATTGCCCAGCTGGAATTCAATCCGTAGGCACGGCGGCTCAGCTCGATATGGTATTTCCGGCTCGCCGACGCGGTCACAACAAGGTTGCTTTCGTCCAGTACCCGGTAGTCTCGGATAGTCCCCTCAAAGATGCAATCCGGAGCCGTCGATAGCGACTGAAATTCTCCCTCCGATGGCTGCTCATCGTGCTCTGCACATGATAATAAAGAACATGAAGAAACAAGTATAATCTTCTGTTTTATAAAAGTAATTTTATTCAATAGTTGACCGCTCGAGGCACTCAAACGACGCTGGGTGGCGCCTGCCAATCAGGCCCGCCAGGACTGCCGGAGAGGATTAAGTTTACGCAGGTTCCGCAGCATTTTGGATGCTTTCAAGGCCAATCTCGGCGATTGTGCTCTCATTGCTCTTGTACACCGCAAAATCATCGTAGACAATAAGCCGCCCCGCGGGAACGCCCCGCACAAAAACCGGTTTTGGTAGTGGAGATTAAGCAGTGGACAAGATTCTTGTCGGCCTGAAACGCGCCGTTGATTACAACGTGCGTGTGCGCGTCAAAAGTGACGGCAGCGGCGTCGAAACGGATGGAGTAAAGATGAGCATAAATCCGTTCGATGAAATCGCGCTCGAAGAGGCCTTGCGCATCAAGGAACGTGGTGAAGCCGGCGAAGTGATCGTCATGTCTATTGGTCCGAGTGAGGCGCAGCAGCAGCTACGGACGGGGCTTGCCATGGGTGCGGATCGCGCCATTCTTGTGCAAACAGATGAAACGATCGACCCACTATCCCGCGCGAGAGTTTTCAACGAGGTTGTCAATCGCGAGAGCCCCGCTATCGTATTGCTCGGCAAACAGGCGATCGACGACGACAATAGTCAAACAGGTCAGATGTTAGCCGCAATTTGGGGACGTCCCCAGGCAACTTTCGCGTCGAAAATTGAATTGAATGGAAACGTAGCGCTTGTCACCCGCGAGGTGGATGCCGGATTAGAGACAATCGAAGTCGATCTGCCTGCCGTGATAACAACAGACCTGCGTTTGAACGAGCCTCGGTACGTCAAGTTGCCCGACATTATGAAGGCAAAGAAAAAGCCGCTCGATGAAATGGCATTGGCTGATCTCGGCATCGACGCCTGTCCAACGATCACAGAAACACGCTTCGAGCCGCCCGAGGCGCGCCAGAAAGGCGTGATGGTTGACGATGTACCCGGCTTGATTGCGGTTCTCAAAGACAAAGGACTGGTCTGATGACAAGAATTCTGATCATCGCCGAACACGATGGCGCGACACTTAATCCCAGTACAGCGAAATGCGTTTCCTGTGCGAGCGCGATTTCGGACACGGAGATTGATGTCGCAGTATTGGCGTCATCTGCTGCTGCCGTTGCCGCACAGGCCAGCGAACTCGAGGGCGTCGCGAAAGTGCTCGCAGTCGAAAGTGACTCAAACGATCACGCATTAGCTGCCGTTCTTGCGCCGCAGATTGCTGCATTGGCGGATGGCTATGGATATGTCTTCGGCCCATCGACAACCTTTGGCAAGGACCTTGTGCCGCGAGTTGCCGCCCTGCTCGGCGTCAACCAGATTAGTGATGTCATGAGCGTCGAAGGCCCGCACACATTCAAGCGGCCTGTGTACGCCGGCAACGCGATTGTGACGGTCGAGGCCCCGGCGGATCACCCGGTTGTCGCAACCGTTCGTATCGCTTCCTACCAGGCGGCTGGCGGCGGTAATTCCGCGGCCATCGAGAACACCACTGTCGTGGCGGACATCCCTACTCATACGCGTTTCGTAGAGCTCCAGAGCGGCGCAAGCGACCGTCCGGACCTGCAAACAGCGGCGAAGGTGATCTCAGGCGGTCGGGCCCTGGCAAGTTCAGATAATTTTGAGTTGATTTACGCCCTGGCCGACAAACTGGGTGCCGGCGTCGGCGCCTCTCGTGCCGCAGTCGATGCCGGCTACGTGCCCAACGAAATGCAGGTTGGGCAAACCGGCAAAATCATCGCGCCGGATCTGTATATTGCCATCGGGATATCGGGCGCGATTCAGCATCTGACAGGCATCAAGGATGCCGGCACAATTGTCGCGATCAACAAAGATGCGGAAGCGCCAATATTTGAAGTTGCCGACATCGGCCTTGTCGCCGACCTTTTTACAGCTATTCCGGAGCTAACGGATACCCTGTAGTAGAAGCCACTTCGCCCGAAGGGCACAGCGTGAGCGGCCATTGGTGTCGGGCCCGGTGGCCTCTTACAGGTTCGCGAGAATCGCTTCGGCTTTGCTGACTTCAAACTGTCCCGGCTCTTCGACGCCAACATGCGTCGCAACACCGTCGTCGACGATGATCGCAAAACGCTGCCCACGGTTACCCATGCCGAATCCGGATCCATCGAATTCCAGGCCAAGGGCCCGTGCGTAGTCGCCGTTGCCATCGGCCAGCATAACGACATCGTTGCCAACGCCACGGTCTTTGCCCCATGCATCCATGACGAAGACGTCATTGACTGCCATGCACGCGATTGTGTCCACTCCCTTGGCGCGCAGCGCATCTGCCTGATCCACAAAACCCGGAAGATGGTTCATCGAACAGGTGGGCGTAAACGCACCGGGTACCGACACAAGTACTACCTTCTTGCCCGAGAACAAGTCGACTGTGGACATCCCACCCGGACCCGAATCCGTCATTACGCCAAAGGTTCCGGACGGCATTTTTTCGCCAGCTTGAATCGACATAGTAGTTCTCCTGAGTCTGCTCTGTTTCTTAGCTCGTTGAATTCGGACTGACTCTAGTACTCGTTGTCCGCAACATGAATGACAATACCATCGAGATCATCGGACATCTCAATCTGGCAGGTAAGCCGGCTGTTGTCCTTGCGCTCGAATGCTGCATCCAGCATCGAGTCTTCCATATCGTCCATTGTGGGAATCTTATCGGTCCACGCAGCATCAACATAGCTGTGACAGGTTGCGCAAGCGCAGGCGCCGCCGCACTCGGCGACAATGCCATCGATATTGTTGTTAATCGCGCCTTCCATGATCGAATAGCCGTTTTCGACCTCAACCTCGTGGCGTGTTTCGTCTGGGGTAATGTAGAAAACCTTTGGCATTCGTTGTTGGGCTCTGTTGATTTACGGCGCGCAATTGTAGGGGCGTTGACCATCTCTGGTCAACGCCCCGAACGCTTGTTACGCGATTTGAGTTTTAGACGTCGGGCTCAGGGGCGATTCGCCGCATCGCGGCGAGCCTGAACTTCCTGACGCTTCTTGCGTGCGGCCTTTGTGGCGAAGTCGATCTGTCGATTGCGCTCGACTTCGGCAATAATGACGCGAATCCATTGATTGGCGATTCGGCGTGATTTTTGTACCTTTGCCGCCTTGCGAAATTGCGTTTCAGCGTCGCCATAACTCTGCAGATTGTATAGACACATTCCCAGCGAGATTTGAGCGTTATCCGGATTTCTCAATCCACCTTTACGGATGCCCGTACGCACGGCTTTCGAACAGTCTTCATATCGTCCAAGATTCAGATACGCATTGCCGAGCCTCACATCGAGTTCTCCATCGTCGCTCAGACGAGCCGCTTCTGTCAGCGCTGGAATCGCTTTCGCGTCTTCCTGACTCAGTTGCCAGGCCTGCGACAGCAGGCGGTAGTTCTTTTCGTTTTTGGCAATGGTGCCGTTGTCCATCCGATCTGTTAGCAAGGTGGCCGCCTTGTAGGGAACTTCGCGTTGCATGTACAGCTGTGCCATCGTGACGAATTCGGATTCCGTCTCCAGCATGCCCTGCGTGTACGCGGCGTCATAGGCTGCGATAAGGTTCTGGTCTTCGCCCAACTCTGTATAGGCGCCGGCGAGAGAGAACCAGTAGCGTTTCTTCGGCCAGGTCTGCAGAAGAATTTTTTGAATATCGCGGACCTTCGAGTAATCTTCCTGTTGGAAGTACGCGAAATTCAGCAATACGTACCAGTCTTCCTTTACCGGCTTCTCGCGTTTGCGGGCAACCTGCATTCCGTTTTCGATGGGTTCCACCATTTCGGCGTAACGTTGTAGCTGGTACAAGATCTGCGCTTTCAGAATAAACGGCTCAGGCGCGGGGTTCGTTTCCAGGATGAACCACCTGTTCAAAAGATCGAGGGCAGTGGAGTATTTCTCCTCCATCATACTGAGCTGCGCCATGGTATAGGTCGTCTGTTTCGCGGTTTGTGGCTCGAGACTTGGAATGGCCAATTGCATCGTATAAACGCGAATCGCGTTGTTGATGTCGTCCATGTTGTAATACACGAAGCCCAGATAGTTGAGCACGTTGACCTGCTCATACTCGGTCAGCTTGTCAGGGTTATAAAGACGATTCAAGGTTTTAAGTGCACCTGCATAGTCTTGCGCATCAACTGCTTCCTGCGCTTTCGTAATCGTATCGTAGACGGCCTTGCTAACCGCCTGCGCCTGCTTGGTCTTTTGCCTGCTGCTCTCCTCCTCCCCTTCCTTTTGCGCGATAGCGCTGCCGGACATGAGAAGGGCACACACTACGGCAAGGCAAATTTTCAATGACCATGGTTTGTTGCTGTTCATGTCGTCTATTTCCTTTTCGATCGCTTGATCCCGCCAGGGTTCAACATCGATCCAGACCTCAGTCCTCGATTTGGAATGAAATGCGGGTTTTGACTCCCGGCACGTCAACCGGCACGCCATCGACAACGCGCGGTTTGTACTTGAATTTCAGTACGGCTCTGGTTGCCGCTCTTTCAAACAGGCTACTGGTCGAAAACAAGATAATCGGATCCCTCACCGTGCCCGTGTTTGTCACGGTAAATGACAGATCCACATAACCCTCCAGCCCGCGAGATAATGCTCGCGCTGGATAAACCGGCGCGACACGAACAATCGGCAGGTAATCACCTTCGGCAATGTTCATTCCACCCGGCCCGCCAATATTGGTGTCGGCCATAACGGTCGGCGGTGCGACGTTGATCGTCGGCGCATTCGGGTCCATGCGGTCCATTTCCTGAGGTGGAGTCTCAGGCGGAACCTCGGGCGGCGGCGGCGGCTTATCGGGCGTGAAATCCTCGGTATTCAGGTTTTCATTACGCTTGATTCGAACAAAGTCGAGCTGTGTGCGTTCCCGCGGGTCGGTCAACGCAGCCTTTCCGGATACGATTAGCAGCTGCATGACGAACAGCAGGCTGAACGTCACGATGACGCCAACAATGATTGAAAATATATAACGGCCTAACATTGTCTGGCTCTCCTCAGCTATCTAATCCTTAAGCGCCGCAATCGCTACGTTGGCGACGCCAGCAACTTTGGCGGCTTCCATTACAATAACGAGCATTTCGTTAGTTGAGTTTTCGTCGGCTTGAATGACGAGTGATCCTTTAGGATTTTCCTGGTGAAGTTTCTCGATGACATTTCGCACATTCGGTGGATCCGTCAAACTACGGTCGATCCATATTTCGTCATTCGCACTGATCGCGACAAGGATCGCGGCATCAGCTTGTTCGTCAGAAGTTGGCGCAAAAGGACGATTGACGTCGATGCCGGCCTCTTTAATGAACGTTGCGGTAACAATGAAGAAAATCAACATGATAAAAACCACATCAAGCATCGGCGTGAGGTCGATCGCTGCTTCTTCTTCTTCCCCGCCCATTTGATTCTTCTTTCTCATAATCGATTTTCCGCAATTGAGATGTTGTAAACGCCCGCCTGACGCGCTGAATCCATCACTTTCACAAGCATCTTATTCGTCGATTTGCTATTGGCTTGTATAACGACTGAACCCTTCGGATTTTCAGCGTGCAAACGTTCAATGTTGGCCCGTAACGCCTGCGGGTCAATCAATCGTCGGTCGATCCAGATTTCGTCGTTCTGCCGAATCGCAATCAGAATATTTGCATCTTCCGGCTTCGACTCGGTAACAGGGGCATCGGGTCGATTGACGTCGATACCAGCTTCCTTTACGAACGACGCCGTCACGATGAAAAATATGAGCATGATGAAGACAACATCAAGCATTGGGGTCAGGTCGATGGAGCTTTCCTCCTCCGGACCGCCCAAAGAGAAGTCATGTTTTCGACTCATATCGTAGCCTCTTAGTGATCCATCGTAAGTGAGTCTTCGAGAAACTCGACTTCACGTACAGCGCGACGCGTCAGCAATGTCACAAGGAGCACTCCGGAAAGCGCCCCCACCATTCCCGCCATTGTGGGCACTGTTGCCTGTGAGACGCCACCTGCCATGGCTCGCACATTGCCGGAGCCCGAAACAGCGAGAACCTGAAACACCGTAATCATTCCGGTGACGGTACCCATTAATCCGAGCAACGGGCACAGCGCGACGAAGGTCTGGATCATCGGTATGCCACGGTTTACGGCGATACTAAACTGCGAAATCATTAGCTCCCGAATTTGGTGGGCGTGCCATGAGCGTCGCTCGGATCGTGACTCCCAATTGTCATGTATCTCGCGAGACATGGCTCTCATCGTCGAGCGGAAAAAAAGCAGACGCTCGACGATAAGAGACCACATAAGAAAGATCGTGAATGCGATCACCTTCAGTACCGGCCCGCCAAGGCCCATAAAATCACGAATGGCTTCTATTGCATCAGTTAGCCAAAACATGCGCTCTCCTAAGCCGGTGGTTACCCGTGACGCTCTGAATGCTGTGCCACGAGGCCAGCGCTCTGCGACTGCAGGATATTGATGATCTTGCGACTCTGACCGCTGACAACCGTGTGCAGCAGAACCATTGGAATAGCAACCACAAGACCCAGTACCGTCGTCATCAATGCTTGCGAAATACCACCCGCCATGAGCTTCGGATCGCCAGCACCGTATAGTGTGATGACCTGGAAGGTCTTGATCATGCCGGTCACTGTACCGAGCAGGCCCATGAGTGGCGCTACCACCGAAATCACCTTGATAAACAGCAGACCCTTCGTAAGGCCCGGCATCTCCTTGAGAGCCGCCTCACTCAGTTTCAACTCGATCGTTTCGGTGTCGGCGTTCTGATTGCTTTCGTAAGCGGCAAGAACCCGCCCGAGCGGATTATCCGTGCTGGCGGAATCACGCTTCAACTGTGCAGAAACCTTGCGACTATCGCTGGACAAGCCAAACCAGCGCCAGATGGCCATGAGCAAGCCCAGAATACCTAACGCAATGATGCAGTAGCCGACTATGCCGCCATCTTCGATACGATCCTTGATCGTCTTCGATTGCACCAGCAAACCAAGGATGCCACCACGCGTTACATCGAGACCGAATTCGACCGCACCGTCCGTTGCGTCCATCAAATCCGAAGCAGATCCAGTGAGACGACCTTCCGGCTGTCTACCGAGTTCAGTGACTGCCCCGGCTTTGACTTCAAGATAACCAGCGTCCGAAATGATGTTGAAAGCACCGACGCGAATAATTTCCTCTTCAGCTTCTCTGCCGTCCGCCTTTCTGACGGTATGCGTGAAGCGTACGATATTGCCGGTTTCGACGATTTCCTGCTGCAGCATTCCCCACAGTGTCTCAATGTCCTCAATAGAGGCCAATTCTGTGGCATTGGCCATCTTACTGCCAAGCGCGACGAGAAAAGCCCCGCGATCCGGGTATTGGAGATTCGTCAGAGACGTATTGAAGCGACCCTGTGTGTCACCCGCTACTGTCTGTAACACACCAAACAGTTCCTTAAGATCGCCGAGTCGTTCGTCCAGGTCAGCACGTGCTACGACAATTTCCGCTAGCTGATTTGTGAACAGCTGTTCGAGACGGGCGCTCTCGCGTTCCTGACGAGTGCGTTCACCGCGTGCCTGATTCAGCAGGTTTTGTTGCTGGCCCTGGGCTCGCTGAAACTGGGATTCACGCTGACGCGCTTCCTGCGAGTCGCGGGACTGACCCTGTTGAATCAACTGCAGGAGTTCGCTCATGTTCTGTGCGTCCTGGGCATTTGCCGCGCCAAAAGCAAAGATCAGGAGGCTTGTCGTAAGAATTGTTGTTAAGCGTTTCATTTACGAATCCCCCTCGGCTGAAGTCGCGGCGCCAACCGGAATGACGATAATTTCTGGCGCGATCAGCTCTTTTGCCATACGCAGGCCCTTGCGAATCTCGTTGCGTGCGGAGTCATCCCGAACCCAACCGCCTGTGCCGTCTTCCCCACCGGTTTTGTCCCAACGCCCCGTGATCGTGGCGTCGTCCGATTGGAAATACAGCCCGACGCGGCCAATACGCAACATGTTGTAGCTGCGCGTATCGTCGCCAAACGACAGTGTATCGTCGTAATATTCTGAAGACGAGCCATAGTCGTTCTCGATCTGGTAGGCCTCCATGACCTTACGAAATTTCTCCGCGGCATTAACATCGGATCGTTCCATAATGTCATTGAGGTTTGCGACACGGTTTCGCCGTTCTTCCATAAGGAACGGGACATCGAACTCAATTGACTGCTCGAGGCCGTCAATCATTCGTGTCATGAGCGGGAAGATCTGGCGGTTGATGACCGTGACCTGATCAATCGACAGCGCAATATCTTCCAGCGTTGCTAGTTGACCATCGGTCTGTGCGCTCATCAGACGGTTGTAAACCTTCAATCCGTCGATCTCCTTGTTTATTGCCCGGTATTGGTCTTCCAGCGAATTTGTCGCTTCAACAATGCTGTTGATGCGCTCCTGCGATTGCTGCGCCAGCGACAGACGTCGCTGACCGGCTTGCAGGACCTGGTCGACGGATTGGGCGAATACGCTGCCGGATGCTGCGATGACCGATGTGGCAATGACTGCCATGGCTACGCGCCGACTGCTGCTAATGCACCGTTTCATGAACGCTCCTTCAAAGGGTCGATTTTTAGTTAGTAATCTTTGGAGAGATGTGCCACGTACTCGCTCATTAAAGGTCAAGTATGGACACAATTGAAAAGCAAGCAACGCTGATCGCGTTCTTGCTTACGCACGCGGCCCTCTCCACCTATGCCGCAGCGTTGATTTGTTTGGACCTATCCTCTCTCTATTAATGGCTTCCCGAACACCCGTCCGGTTTCCCCGCCTATTGTTCCTTGATTCTTTTCAGGTCCAGAAGTTCCGAGGGGCAAGAATAACATATGCTCATGCGATCGCCAGCCCATCGGCGACTTAAGTCCCCGGACCCGTAAGGCCTCCGAAGAGGCCTTCGACACGTCTGCCAAATTGGCTTATTTAGTATCACAAGTAACTGAAAACACAACAGTTGACATCAACCATGCCTTGCAACAATATTCGCCGCATGAAGTCCGCGCGATTCCATATTCCGTCCGTTGACCAGGTCATCGGCCTTGCGCGTCTCTCGCTCTTGCTCCTTATTTGCAGGGGGCTTGGCGGGTAGCGCGTATTCAGATTCCGAACACGCAAACCCCGCACCTGAAAGGACTGTGGGGTTTTTTTTGACCAGATTCGAGATTTTAGCAAGGAATTTCAGCATGCAATTGTATTCAGAAACAGATGTCGATACATCGATCCTGCAAGACAAACAGGTCACGATACTCGGCTACGGAAGTCAAGGCCGCGCCCACGCCATGAATCTCAAGGACAGCGGCTTCAATGTCGTTGTCGGTCTACGCTCAAGCGGCAAGAGCTGGGCCAGAGCCGAGGCAGACGGCCTTAGCGTGAAAGAGCCTGTGGACGCTGTGAAAGGAGCAACAATCATTGCTTTTCTGACCCCGGACATGGTCCAGAAGAGTCTTTACTCGGCGGTGGAGGACGAAATCGCGGAAGGCGCCACGCTGTTGTTCGCACATGGTTTCGCCATTCACTATGGTCAGGTGGAACCGCGGGCGGACCTCAATGTGGTGCTGATCGCACCGAAAGGACCCGGCGGGCTGGTTCGCCGGCAATACGAGGAAGGTCACGGTGTGCCCTGCCTCGTCGCTATTAATAAGGATACGAGTGGCGATGCACTGAAACTTGCCCTTGCCTATTCGGCCGGGATCGGCGGCGCCCGGGCCGGCGTGATTGAAACAACCTTCGCCGAGGAAACCGAAACTGACCTGTTCGGCGAGCAAGCCGTGCTATGCGGTGGCGCGACCGAACTGATCGTCGCGGGATTTGAAACGCTGGTTGAGGCCGGCTATCAACCCGAAGTCGCCTATTACGAAGTGATGCATGAGCTCAAATTGATCGTCGACCTGTTACACGAAGGCGGTCTTCGCAAGATGCACGAATTCATCAGTGATACGGCCGCATGGGGCGATATGGTCAGCGGTCCACGGGTTGTCGACGACAGGTCACGAGCAGCGATGAAAACGGTGCTGGCGGAGATTCAGGACGGTACCTTCGCCCGCAACTGGATTGCCGAAAACGAGGCTGGCATGCCGGAGTTTAGACGCATGATGAGCGCCGATCTGGAACACCCGATCGAGAAAGTCGGCACCGATCTTCGCGCGCGAATGGATTGGTTAGAAAACTAATAGCCTTTAGAGGCCGAAATCTACGGAGGACGGAGAATGTCAGGCGATCCGTCGGATAACAGAATACGCATTTTTGATACGACATTGCGCGACGGGGAACAAGCCCCGGGTTGCAGCATGACCCTTCGAGAGAAGCTTTTGATTGCAAAGGCGCTATCCGAGCTTAACGTCGACATCATTGAAGCCGGATTTCCAGCCGCTTCGCCCGGCGACTTTGCCGCTGTAAAAGCCATTGCTGAAGAGAATTTCGGGCCGACGATCTGCGGCCTGGCGCGTTGCAACTCAGCGGACATAGAAAAAGTGTATTCGGCGGTAAAGGGTGCGGAGAATCATCGTATCCACGTATTTGTCGCCACCAGCGCGATCCATCGCGAACACAAGCTCAAGATGGCCAAGGAAGAAATCATCAAGAGCGCCGTCGGCGCAGTCAAAATGGCTCGGGAACTTACAGATGACGTCGAATTTTCACCCGAAGATGCGTCGCGTACCGAACTGAGCTATCTGGCCGAGGTTGTCAGCGCCGCGATCGAGGCCGGTGCGACCACCGTGAATATTCCCGATACGGTCGGCTACACGGTACCAGGTGAATTTGATCAGCTGTTTCGATATCTAATAGAACACGTCAAGGGTATCGACGACATCACGCTATCGGTGCATTGCCACAATGACCTGGGCATGGCCGTTGCCAACAGCCTTGCGGCCGTGCATGCCGGCGCGCGGCAAATCGAATGCACGATCAATGGCATTGGCGAACGCGCGGGCAATTGCAGTCTCGAGGAAGTGGTTATGGCGCTGAAAACGCGCGCGGAGTTTTTCAAACTGCATTCGAAGATTGAGACGAGTCGCCTGTATCCGACCTCAAGGCTGGTATCCAGTATCACGGGAATGCACCCACCTCGCAACAAAGCCATCGTCGGCGAGAACGCTTTCGCTCATGAGGCAGGAATTCATCAGCATGGGATGTTGCAGCATGCCTCGACGTACGAAATTATGCGCCCTGAGGATGTCGGCCTGAGTCGTTCGAACCTGGTACTGGGCAAACACAGCGGCCGGCACGCGTTTCGTGACCGTATCAAGAAGTTGGGATTCGAACTCGATGAGTTCGAGACGAACAGAGCATTTCAGGAGTTCAAGAAACTCGCCGACAAGAAAAAGGACATTTACGACGGCGATCTCGAAGCCTTGATTATGAATGTCGACCAGGCTTCGGCTGGGCCCTGGCACCTGAAGTCGCTGGCCGTGCAGACCAACTCGGAGCAGCCGGCGAAGGCGACAGTCATAGCGATTGGTGAAGATGGCACTGAAGTCAGCGAATCGGCAAGCGGAGAGGGCCCGGTTGCCGCAGCCTTCCAGGCCCTGGAACAAGTCACCAATATCAAATTGACGCTGACGAACTTTGAATTGCACAGCGCCTCAATAGGCGAAGACGCCCAAGGTGAGGTCACCGTCACCGTAGAACACGACGGTCAAAGCTACCGCGGCCGGGGCGCGAGCGTCGACATTGTTGAGGCTGGCAGCCGCGCCTGTCTCGAGGTGATGAATCGCCTGCTGCGCAAGAGTCTTCGTGGTGGGTCATCGGAAAAAGATCCTGACATCGACCGTGCGAGCATATGAAGCAAAGTCTGTTTGACAAGCTGTGGTCCGAGCATGTGGTCGTACCCGAGACTGCCGAGACGCCAGCGGTCATGTTTATCGACTTGCATATCATTCATGAGGTGACGACGCCGCAAGCTTTCTCGCTGCTCAGGGAACAGGGCCTGTCTGTACGCCACCCGGAACTCACTCTGGCAACAATCGATCATTCGACTCCGACGACGCCAATATCCAGCTTCAAGGATCTGGATGTCGTTGCCGACGGAGCCGCGAATCAGGTGCGGCAAATGGAGACGAACTGTCGTGATTTTGGACTCGACTTGCTTGGATATGGCAGCGAGCATCGCGGCATCGTGCACGTCATTGGTCCGGAACTGGGTGCCTCACAACCGGGGAAGACGATAGTCTGTGGCGACAGTCATTCAAGTACGCACGGGGCATTCGGCGCCCTCGCCTTCGGCATCGGCACAACCGAAGTTGGCCACGTCCTCGCTACCCAGTGCCTCTTGCAACGCAAAGCCAAAAAACTCGCCGTTAATATTGACGGCCAAATCCCGGATGGCGTTAGCGCCAAGGACATTATTCTTGCCGTCATCGGCGAAATTGGCATTGATGGAGGTACCGGCCACGTCATCGAGTATCGGGGCGATGCCATAAGCGCACTCGACATGGAACAGCGAATGACGATCTGCAATATGTCGATAGAGGCCGGCGCTCGCGCGGGCATGATCGAGCCTGACGACACGACATTCGAATACCTGAGTGGTCGTCCACGAGCGCCTAATGGGGCTGACTGGGATGCCGCGCTCGATCGCTGGCAAAGTCTAAAAGGCGACGAAGACGCAGAATTTGATCAATCGGTCTCGTTCGACGCCGCAAGCATGCAGCCGATGGTCACATTCGGCACCAATCCGGGAATGGTAATTGGAATTAATGACCCTGTACCGGATGGTGGCGACGATATCAGCTTTCGCAAGGCGCTGGAGTACATGCAGGTTGCTCCCGGTAAACCGATGACTGAAAACGCCGTCGATATCGTTTTCATCGGCAGTTGCACGAACGGCCGCTTATCCGATCTTGAACAGGCCGCCGAGATATTAAAGGGCCGCAAGGTCGCGCGAGGAGTGCGAATGCTGGTGGTACCGGGTTCGCAGCAAGTGAAAGATGAAGCCGAGGCGAAGGGTCTCGATCGTGTTTTCGCCGATGCCGGCGCTGAATGGCGCGAATCCGGATGCTCAATGTGTATCGGCATGAATGGTGATATCGCCCAGCCCGGACAACTGAGCGTAAGCACCAGTAACCGAAATTTTGAAGGTCGCCAGGGTGTCGGAGCTCGTACAGTACTTGCGAGTCCCGCGACGGCAGCAGCTTCCGCTGTTAGTGGCTATGTCGCCGACGCGAGAAAATTTCTGTGACGCCAGTGAAACAAATAAAGTCGCGAACCGTCGTACTGCCGATCAAAGACATTGATACCGATCAGATCATTCCGGCTCGTTTTTTGACCACAACGATTCGCGAGGGTCTTGGCGCAAATCTTTTCAATGATCTCCGGTTCGACAAAAATGGCAAACCGAAGTCTGACTTCGTCTTGAACAAGGCAGATAGCGAAGCTTGCCAAATTCTGGTTGCAGGAAATAATTTCGGTTGCGGCTCGTCGAGAGAGCATGCGCCGTGGGCATTGCTTGATTACGGAATCCGCGCCGTAGTCTCAAGCAAGATCGCCGATATTTTTCGTAACAACTCCCTCAAGAATGGTCTTGTGCCCATCGTTGTCGATGAAGACACGCACGCCTGGCTGATCGACAATCCGGGCGCTGATCTGAGTATCGATATCGAGACGTCGACACTGACGTTACCCGATGGCACTGTCGCCGCATTCCCGATAGATGACTTTGCCCGCTACTGTCTTATAGAAGGCATCGATCAACTCGACTATTTGCTGCAACAAAGCGACGCGATCCAGAACTTTGAGGAGAATCGCAATTGGACGCCCTGATCACCGTCTTGCCGGGCGACGGCATCGGACCTGAGGTGACGCTTGCTGGCCAAAAGGCATTGGCGGCGATTGCCAAAGGATTTGGCCACAAATTCAAGTTCAGTGAACACTTAATCGGCGGCGCCGCTATTGACGCGAGTGGCGACCCGTTGCCGCTCAGCACCATTTCGAGTTGCAAAGAAAGTGATGCTGTTCTTCTCGGCGCCGTCGGCGGCCCGAAATGGTCGGATCCCAATGCGTCCGTGCGACCCGAACAAGGGCTTTTGAAACTGCGTTCGATTCTCGGCGTATTCGCAAACCTGCGGCCGGTCAAAGTCATCGATGAACTGGTCGCGGCCTCCCCGATCAAGGCCGACATATTGCGCGGCACAGACATGATTGTCGTGCGCGAACTCACCGGCGGAATTTATTTTGGGGACAAGACCCGTGACGCTACGTCAGCAAGCGATCTTTGTACCTATCACACGCATGAAATCGAACGCATCGTGCGCGTCGCTGCCAACCTGGCGGAGAAGCGTCGTGGCAAAATTTGTTCGGTCGACAAAGCAAATGTACTCGAGACATCTCGCTTATGGCGAGAGACGACCGATCGCGTGCTCGCCGATGAGTTTCCGAACGTTGAAGTCGAGACTTTGCTCGTTGACGCCGCGGCTATGCACCTCCTGAGTCGACCATCAGATTTCGACGTTATCGTGACGGAAAATATGTTCGGCGACATCCTCACAGATGAGGCGTCCATGCTGGCTGGTTCGCTCGGCTTGTTACCTTCCGCGTCACTTGGCGAGTCGGCCAGAGGCTTGTATGAACCGATTCACGGTTCGGCGCCTGATATCGCAGGCAAAGGAATCGCGAATCCCGTCGCGATGATCGCCAGTACAGCATTATTGCTTCGACACAGCCTGCTTCTGGAGGACGAAGCATTGGCGGTCGAAGCCGCAATAGCTGCGGTCATTTCAGCCGGCGGGCGAACGGCTGATACCGCGTCGGCAGGCGAAAAAGTCCTGTCGACAAGCGAGTTTACCGACGCCGTCATCGAGCGCCTCAGTTAATCTCGCCCAGCCTCTCAGGCAGCGGCGACCGATTGAATTTCAAGCGCACGGCTTGCTGCCTGAAGGGCCTGCAAGACATCCGCTACGAGGTCCTCAGTACTTTCCAGACCCACTGACAGACGAATGAGGGACTCTCGAATACCGGCTTCCTTGAGTACCTCATTGCGAACCGGCGCATGCGTCATGGTCTGCGGATGGCACACCAGGCTTTCCACACCGCCGAGCGACTCAGCAAGCGAGAACAACTGCAGGCTTTCGACGAACGCACGAACAGCCGCTTGTCCACCGCGAATTTCAAAACTCAGCATGCCGCCAAATCCCGATTGCTGCTGCGCCGCCAGTTCATGTCCGACGTGAGTGTCCAGACCTGGGTAATAGACTTTACGCACGCAAGGATGTTCTTCAAGCACGTGGGCCAGAAGGTTTGCGCTTTCCTCGTGCTGTCGCATACGCACCTGCAGGGTTCGCAGGCCACGTAAAGTCAGAAAGCTGTCAAACGGCGCGCCCGTCGCGCCAATACAGTTCGCCCACCAGCAGATTTGCGCGAATAACTCGTCGCTGGCAGCCACAATCGCCCCGCCGACAACATCGCTGTGGCCGTTTATGTATTTTGTCGTGGAATGAATAACAAGATCAGCGCCCAGTGCGATGGGTTGTTGCAAGGCCGGTGAAAGAAACGTGTTATCTACGGCGTAAAGCGCGCCGCAGCCTTTGGCCAGTTTCGCAAGCTTCGCAATGTCCACAATGCGCAAGAGCGGATTCGACGGTGTTTCTGTGAGGATCAGATTAGGTTGTCGTGCAATAGCCGCGTTTAGCGCCGCGTCATCCGTCTGGTCGACGAACAACACCTCGAAGTGCCCTTTTTTGGCAAGTGTCTCGTACAGCCTGAAGGTACCGCCGTAGCAATCATGTGGGACGACAAACAAATCTCCAGGCTTGAGCAATTGCACCAGCACATTTAGCGCCGCCATTCCGGACGAGGTAATAACCGCGCCCGCACCCCCTTCAAGATCGGCCAGTGCGTCGCCGAGCGTGTCGCGCGTCGGGTTGCCGGAGCGCGTGTAATCATATTGACGTTTCTCTCCGAAGCTCTCGAACGCATAGTTGGAAGACAAATGCAGCGGCGGCACGACGGCTCCGTGTTGCTCGTCTGTCTCTATGCCTGCTCGAACCACACGCGTTGTGCTGGAAGGCGAAAGTGCCGCCGAGCGAGTTTCACAGCTTTTCATGTTCGGTCTCCGCAATATCCGGTTTCAATGTCGTATCTACTCATCGAAACCCTGCGAATTCCGCAAGGGAGGGTTGTCGTGCCCTGCAGACCGTTCAGGCCTGTTGCACTGACCCTCATCTACCGGAAATATCTTAAGGATACTTCCGCAGGAGTTGGCACCTTTTCAGAGTGGTTAACTCTGCTGGTTGCCCCGGCGTCGCTGGGCCTTTCCCTCAGCCGGTCTCGATGAGCTTAAACGCAGTCTATTGCGACGAAAGGGAGCCGTCAAGGAAAATATTAACGATTCTTAATATTTACTAAAACAGTGAAATTACGCTACTTGCTGAGGTCCACGGCCTTCTTATAGGCCTTTCGCGCCAGGCAACGGTCCGCGTAGCCCGTGAGTCGCAGCGATTCCGGCATCATGCCAAACATTTGCAAAAACATGGCGCTCGAGCCAAGCATGACATCCGCGGCAGAAAACTCATCACCGAGTATCCACTCAGCATCGCCGAGACCCTGCTCCCAGGTCTGAATCATCAG
>Ga0255057_10000869_pt1 | contig 17371 bp, 14 predicted proteins | sample Cases_109_6_MG_FD_189022 | JGI IMG/M metagenome (GOLD analysis project Ga0255057, IMG submission 189022) | Seawater microbial communities from Amundsen Gulf, Northwest Territories, Canada - Cases_109_6 | ecosystem: Environmental > Aquatic > Marine > Gulf | place: Canada: Northwest Territories... | reverse complement strand
TCTTGGTTCGACCTGATTGCAGTCCAGGAGGTCAACGACAACCTCCTTGGGTTGCGTGAGGTGCTTGGCTTCCTCCCCGGGTCGTATCGGACGTTGTTTTCCGACAAGGCCGGCAACGACGAGCGCATGGCATTCCTATACGACTCGGAGCGGGTCGAACTGTTGAACAAGGTGGGAGAGATCGCGGTCCCGCCGCGGTGGAAATACGTGATCCGGGTTCCCGGCTCGCAACAGAAGTTCCGCGGGTTTGACCGTAACCCGTATCTGGCCGCCTTCCAGCTCGGAAACCTCACCATTGCGGTGGTCAACGTGCACCTGTATTACGGCAAGAAAACTGCCCATGACAAGAACCGGCGCTTCATGGAAACCCTCGCCATGGCACGTTGGGCGGATCTGCGACGCAACTCGGACAACGCGTTTACCGACAACATCATGGTGATGGGCGACTTCAACCTGGAAAAGGTCGGGTGGGGCGACCCGATGTGGGAGATCCTCGGCGAGAAGGGTCTCTTCCTCGCCCCCCACTCCACCTACGTTGGTGGCTCCAACATCAAAGACGATCGACCCTACGATCAGGTCGCCTTCTTCCCCGGCCCCATCGACGACCGTCTCGTCGCCTCTGGCGTCTTCGACTTCGACGGGGCCATCTTTACCCACCTCCATCAATCCAGGGGGCAACAGGATTTCGAAGCCTACCTGCGGTACTACCTGTCGGATCACCGACCGCTATGGGTGGTACTCGACACCGCCTGACTCGCAAGCGGTAAAACGAACCGATCTCGTATGCCCGCCCATGTTGCCGGATGTCCGCTAGCTCTGAATCCCGACGCGCCCTCGAATCGCCTGATGGACAAATAGGGGACCGCCGAGCTGCTCGAACCAGATCGGAAGGTCCGAACCTGCGGTGCGAGACGTACGCTCGCTCTAATCGTCCGCTACGGGTCGAGGAGAGGTGGGTTATGTCAATGACCGGGTACCAATGGATTGAGCAGCGTCGGCAGAACAGACTCCGAGATCGACCCGAACTGAAGCTCGTTGATCCGTATGACGACCCACTGCCGGTCGAGCTACGCAAACCGATCACCTGGCCGGGCTACCACAGCGGCCGTGTACCGGCGAACAAAGGGCGTCGCTATCCGATCGAGATCCTGACCCGCAACGAGGTGGCAACAATCCTCGACTCCATATCGGCAACCTCGTGGACAGGCGTCAGAAATCGCGCGGTCGTCGCGGCGATGTATCGCACAGGCATGCGAGTCAGCGAAGTGCTTCACCTCAGGAGCAAGGACATTGACGCCGACAACGGGATGATCCGCGTCCTCTTCGGAAAGGACCAGCGATCGCGCACCGTCGGCATCGACCGCAGCGCCATCGAATTCATAGAGGCGTGGGAACAAAGACGCAGTGAAGTCTCATTCCCTCCCAACGCTCCGCTCTTCTGTTCATCGACCGGACGGCTCCTTTGCACCAGCTACGTGCGAACGTTCCTGAGAGCCGCTGGCCACCGAGCGCGTATCCAGAAGCGCGTCCACTCACACGGACTCCGACACACGTTCGCCTTCGAGCTCGTCATGGAGGGCGTGCAGCTACCAATCATCCAACGCCAACTCGGCCACGTCTGGGCATCCTCAACCGCGGTATACCTGGACCACATCGCTCCTACCGAGGTTGTGGAGCGGATCCGCGCTCGCTCGTGGGTGTTGCCGCCGAGCTTGCGACCGAGTGCCAGGAGCCTTTGAGCCGGAATGAGCGAGTGCAATGAAATCAGATATCGCATATCGGCACATATGCGCTACCGGATTCCCGACCGCACTGTCGAATGCCGTTGCGATCCGAGGGACGGCGAAGCGGCCGTGCTTCTGCAATCGGTCTGAATGCGCGTCGTTTTCTTGAATGTTTTCTTGGTCGAGCCTCGCTATCCGGCCTTCGGAGGGTCGTTACGTGCCAACGCCTGAAGGGTTGTAACTCGCTACCCCCTTGCTGTGTATCACAAACGGGGGTCTAGAACCCGTGTGCCATAAGGGGTCTCAGGGGTGCGGCGATATCTGGCAGTCAAGAGGTCACGGGTTCGAATCCCCTCAGCTCCACAGGGATCCCTTGCTCGTCAAGGCGCGACGTCGTGCCAGGGGCGCTTGCAAGCCGCCGAAGGCCGCGTCCCGCAGTTGTGCGGTTGACAGAGGGATCGAGGAAAGGAGGGAGCGACGTTAGGCGGAGCGGATCGCCGGGACTGAGCATGCGCAGCGGTGGAGTCGTGCGAGACCGGAAGGCGGCTCAACACGTTGTCCGTCTCAGTCGAGGTGAAACACTTCGACGAGCTCCACCATCGTCTCGTCGGCATGGCCGGCCACGCCCTCGAAGAAGTGCTGCATCGCCGACTGCCAGCGATCGTTGACTTCTTCGGTGGCCATGGCGGCCAGTGCGTCCTCGAAGGATGACGGGGTCTCGAAGTAGCCGAAGAGGGTGCCATCGGGAAGCATGAAGAGCGAGTAGTTGCGCCACCCATGGCGCCGTAGCGCCTCGAGCATCTCCGGCCACACCTCTTCGTGGGCGCCCCGGTACTCGTCGATCAACTCTTGGCGTACCTTCAGCTGGAAACCAACACGCTGCATGACTCCCCCCTTACATGAGCTCCACCGCGTCGCGGTACTCGTCGAGTCTTCGGTCGCCTGGTTCGAGGTCGGTGACCAGCAGGTCGACCTCTCCCATGGTGAACATCCGCACCTGAGCCCGCGTGCCCAGCTTGCTCCGATCCACGGCGAGCACAACCCGGCTACTTGCCGAATGGAAGGCACGCTTGATCTCCGCCTCGGCGATACTCGCCTCCGAGGACCCGAGCTTGGGATCCAGAGCGGCGCCGGAGCAGACGAAGAGGGCATACATGAAGCTCTCTGCGGTTCTGGCGCTCACCGGACCCACCAGGCTGTCGGTTCGGGGATCGCTCATCCCGCCGGTGAGGTACGCGGTCACGCCGGGTTTTCCTGCCAGGGAACCGAATGTGTCCGGTCCGTTGGTCACGATCACGAGGTCCCGCACCGAGTCGATAGCGGCGGCGAGTCGGTAGATGGTCGTGGAGGCATCCAGGGCGACGGTCCCCGACGCAGGGAGGATCGATTTCAGCTTTTCCGCGATCCGCGTCTTCGCCCTGGCATTGTGCCGATGGCGTTGCGAGAAGTGCTCCGGCCCCAGTGCGATCGCTCCACCGCGAACCCGCCGGGCAGCACCCAGCGCCTCGAGCTCATCGAGATCCCTCCGTATCGTCATCTCGCTGACCCCGAAGTCAGCGGCGAGCTCGTCGATGCGGACCGTGCCCCGATCATTGATGAGGTCGCGCACGATCTCGAGCCGCTCCTCGGGGCTATTGAATCGGACCCGAGCCACCAGTCCTCCGTGTGAGATGTTCACACAATATTACATCGACCTCACAGGGGTACGCCCGTGCCCTCCAGCCAGCTTCGCGCCGCGTCGAGATCTGCGAAGTGACCGACTCCGATTGCTTGAACCACCGCGTTCCCCAGTGCCGTCGCCTCGGACGCTCCTATCACCACGGGGAGACCGGTGTTCTCGGCGATCAGCCGGTTCAACAGGCCAACGCGAGCGCTCCCTCCAACGATAAACACCCGCTCCATCGCGGTGCCGGTGATAGCCGACAACTCTTCGACGATGTCTCCAACACTGGTGGCAATCGATTCCAGGATGCATCGAACGACCTCCCCCCGCGCCGGCTCGCCATCGAACCCGGCAGCGTCGACGATCTCGCCTAGCATCGACTCGGGTGACACAAACCGAGTGTCGGTGGCGTCGACCACCGGAACCGAGTGTGGGACCGCCTCCGCCTCCCGGATGAGCTGCTTGATTGAGGGATTGCCCCAGGCCGGCCGGCATTGCTCCAACATCCAAAACCCGGTGACGTTCTTCAAGAAGCGGAAGCCACCCAAGGCCCCCCTCTCGTTGGAGAAGTTCGCCAGCCGGGCGGGCTCTGAGGTATCGGCGTGATCGCGTTCCACCCCGACGAGCAGCCACGTCCCGCTGGAGACGAAGACCGTACCGGGCCCCGGCGAGCCCGGCATCCCGAGGAAGGCGGAAGCGGTGTCGTGGCTCCCTACCGTCGTCACCCGTATTCCCTGCCACCATCCCGCCCGCTGCGGCGCATCGACGATCTGGGGGAGGATCTCGCCTGAGAGGCCGATCCCGTCGATCAGCTCGCCCGACCACCCACCGTCACTGACGTCGAGCATGGCACTGGTCGAGGCGTTCGATCGCTCCGCCCCCTGGGCTCCGGTCAGTGCGTGGACCATCAGATCGGGTAGGAGCAGCATGGCTCTGGCGCGATCGAGTTCCGCTCGATCGTGTACGGCGAGCTGGAAGAGTGTGTTGATCGCCATGAGCTGGATCCCCGTGATCGCGTAGATGCGATCGGCCCCGATCGCGTCGAGCGTCGATTCCCATTGCTCGGTACGTGCATCTCGGTAGGAGAAGGGCAGCGCCACTAGGTCGCCTGCGGTGTCGACAAGGCCGTAGTCGACCCCCCAGCCATCGACGCCGATCGAAGCGACTGGTCCGGCGGCGACCGCTCTTTCGAGCCCGGTCTCGACCTCGGAGACGATGCGCGGCCAGTCCCAGCGGAGGGTCCCGTCGGCGGCCTCGACGGGCGAGTTCCTCCAGCGATGGAGGACTTCGACCTCGGGAACGGCCGCGGCGAGATCAACGGCAGCGACGCGGATCGAGGCCGCGCCGAGGTCGATGGCGACGACCCTTGCACCGGCCGTCACAGGCCGGTCGACACTGACTCCGCTCCGCGGAGATCGATCATCGCCCGTCGGTAGTCGATCTCCCGATAGGCGCCCAGTGGGTCGATAGCTCCCCCTTCTCGGTGGCGGGCTTCCGCGATGAGCGGTCGCACGTCGGTACGGAAGGCGTTCTGCAGGATCGCCTGTGCCTGAGCCGCATCATTCGAGGCCTGCGCCTCGCCCAGAGCAGGGCGATCCACGAGGAGCGCCTGGGCGTAGGCGACGGAGATGGCCTCGGTCGACTGGATGAGATCCTCGAGCGGGTCTTTCAAATTGTGGCTCTGATCGATCATGTAGGCGAGGTCGGGCAGCCGCCCCGACCCGGCGTCGATCAGCTCACAGAAGATCAGAAAGAGCTGGAACGGCTTGATCGACCCTGTGGTGAGATCATCGTCGCCGTACTTTGAGTCGTTGAAATGGAAACCACCGAGCCGTCCGACCATGGCGAGCCGGCTCACGATTTGTTCGATGTTCGCATTCGCCAGATGGTGGCCGAGGTCGACGAGACACGACGCCTTCGGACCGGCATGTTGTGCCAGGAGGAGTGACGACCCCCAATCCTGATTCACCGTCGAGTAGAAGGCCGGTTCGTAGGGCTTGTGCTCGGTGTACATCTGCCAGCCTTCTGGCAGATGGTCGTGAATCTCCCGGAGCCCGTCCGCAACCCGCTCGAACTGGACCCGGTGGTTGGCCTGGCCGGGGTGATTGGTGCCGTCGGCGAGCCACACGGTGAGCGCACTGGACCCGAGGGCGACGCCGAGATCGATGACGTACTTGTTGTGCTCGACGGCGATCTCTCGGACCTGCGGATCTGAGTTCGCCAGACTGCCGAACTTGTACGAGATCCCGCCGTCGTCGGTGGTCGACGGGTTGTCCTGGAAGGTGTTCGAATTCATGGCATCGAAGGCGATGCCGCGCCCGGCGGCGTACTCGCGTAGCGCCGCCGGATCGGTCGGGTCGTCCCAGGGAACGTGCAGAGAGATCGCTGGATTGGTCTGCGTCAATGCATTGAGGGCAGCCACGTCGTCGATCTTTTCTTCGGTAGTTCGGGGCTCACCGCCGAGAGGGAACCGTCCGAACCGGGTGCCGCCGGTGCCGACGGCCCACGAGGGAGCCGCTGCCGAGAACCCGGCCAGCGACTCGATCACCGACTCCGCGTTCACCCCACCAGCGCGATCCAGACGCCCAGCAAGCTCTTCGACGTCGTGGGCGAGTTCGTCGGCGTGTTGTTTGTTGAGGGTGTCGATCCGGTCTTGGTCGATCATGGTGGTCTCCTTGCTCAGCGTAGGAAGCCGGCGGCGAGTCCGGAATCGACGGGGATCAGCAGCCCGGTTGTCTGACTGAGCGCCCCGTCCACCAGCGCCAGCGCAGCCTCGGCGACGTGTTCGGGCACCACCTCCTGTTTCAGCAGCGTCCTACCGGCATAAAAGGCCCCAAGCTCACTCTCTGGGACCCCATAGACCTTGGCTCGTTCGGCGCCCCACCCCCTGGCGAAGATACCCGAGTCGCGGACGACTCCGTCCGGGTTGATGCCGTTGACCCGGATTCCGAACTCGCCGAGCTCGGCGGCGAGCAGTCGCACCTGGTGCGCCTGGCTCGCCTTAGCCGATCCGTAGGCGACGTTGTTGGGACCGGCGACGATGGCGTTCTTGCTCACGACGTACACGATGTCGCCGCCCGTGCCTTGCTCGATCATCTGTGCCGCGGCGTGCTTGGAGAACAGGAACGAGCCCTTGGCCATCACATCGTGCTGCGCGTCCCATTCAGCCTCGGTCGTCTCGATCAATGCCTTTGAGATCGACAGCCCGGCGTTGTTGATGAGGATGTCGATCCCGCCGAAGGCGCGGACGGTGTCGTCGACGGCGCGCCGGACAGCCGCTGCATCGGTCACGTCGACGGTGATCGCCAGCCCGGTATCCGGGCCAAGCTCTTCGGCCACGGCCCTGGCGCCTTTTCATCGATGTCGGCGACGGCGACAACGGCACCCTCCTCGGCGAACCTGCGGGCGATGGCTCTGCCGATCCCTGAACCGGCGCCTGTGACCAGTGCGATCCGGCCGGCGAGCATCCTCGGTTTGGGCCGGCGCCGCAGCTTCGCCTCTTCCAGCTCCCAGTACTCGACGTTGAACTTCTCCGCCTCGGATACCGGCTCGTAGGAAGAGAGCGCTTCGGCGCCGCGAATCACATTCATGGCATTGATATAGAACTCTCCGGCCACTCGGGCCGTCTGGGCGTCCCTACCGAAGCTGAACATCCCGACGCCGGGAATCAGGAAGATCGCCGGGTCTGCTCCCCGCATCGCAGGCGTTGCCTCGTTGGCGTACCGCTCGTAGTAATCGCGGTAGTCGGCGCGGTACTCCTCATGCAGCATCCGCAGACGTGTCACCTGTTCCTCGAAAGTGGCGGTGGCCGGGACATCGAGCAACAGCGGCCGCACCTTGGTTCGGATGAAGTGATCGGGGCACGAGGTTCCGAGCGGAACGACTCGCGGCGCGGCCTCCCTGCTGATGAAGTCGAGGATCAGCGCGTCGTCGAACCAGCGTCCGATCACCGGGCCGTCCGTAGATGCCAGGCCACGGATGATCGGGGCAATGGCCGCAGCACGCTCCGCGCGTTGGGCCCCTGGCAGGCTCTCGAACCCAGGGCGCACCGGTCCCAGGGGCTCGGCTGCTCCTTCCCGCTCAATGAACTGTTGGGCCACCCGTATCAGGTCGAGCGAGTTGCGCTCACACTCCTCCGACGTCGTGCCCCAGGTTGTGAGCCCATGCCCTCCCATGACGACGCCCCGAAGATCTGGGTCGTGCGCGAGCAGTCGTTCAATTTGCAGCGCAAGCTCAAATCCGGGTCTCCGCCACGGAACCCAGGCGACATCGTCCCCATAGCACCGCTTGGTCAGCTCCTCCCCGTCGGTTGAGGCGGCGAGCGCGATCACGGAATCCGGGTGCAGATGGTCGACGTGCGGCTTGTCGATGAGGCCGTGCATCGTCGTGTCGATACTCGGCGGCGGTCCTCCTGGATCAAAAGGGAATCGATCGAGGAGTTCGTGCATCTCGTCTTCGTGGGCCTCGCCGCGGTAGATGTTCTTCAACTGCCGGATCCGCTCCGTCCGGAGCACCGACAGACCGTCCGGTGTCAGTGTCCCGAGGTCACCCCCCGATCCCTTCACCCACATCACATCGGTATCTGCCCCGGTGACGGGGTCGAGAAGTGTGCCCTTGGCTGATGTGTTGCCACCGCCGTAGTTGGTGTTGCGTGGATCCGCTCCGATCCTGTTGGACCGACCGATCAAATCGCGGACGACCGATCCGTCGTCACTTCTCATGGGATCCGCACCTCCCCTCGTCTCGAATCGTGGCCTGGTGCCTCTTGTCTGTCTCTCTCATGTCGGTCTGTTACCTAGGGAAGCGGAGGGGGATGGGCTCCGGGTGTAACACCCGGAGCCCATTTCCGCCGGGGCTCCTCAGCCGACGTTGTCGGCGTTGTAGACGGTGAATGGTCCCATCAGCACGCGCAGACCCGCGTCGCGAGTGGGGTCGGCCGTGATGGTGTATTGGCCCATGCGTCCCGCTTCGAACGTGACGCCGTCGGCTGCCTCGATCTGACCGGTGGCAATCCCATATGCCACGTAGTAGGCAAGGTAGCCAAGGTCGACGAAGCTCCACAGCGCAAACTGGGGTGCGCAACCGCTTTCGGTGTATTCGCGCATCTCGTCTGGCAGGCCGAGACCAGATACCTTGATCTGATCACAGAGCCCTTCTTGGGTCATGGCCTGTGCCGCGGCAACGATTCCGACCGTTGTCGGCGCCATGATCAACCCGAGATCCGGGTACTGATCGACCAGTGCCAGCGCCTGGGTCACCGAGTCCTCGGCGACGTCGTTGCCGTAAACGGTGTCGACCAGCTCGAGGCTGGCGAACTTGTCGTCGGCGGTGAGTGCTTCTTCCATCGCTGCGATCCACGCGTTCTGGTTCGCTGCCTCAGGGGTCGCCGACAGAATGGCGAACTGGCCGCCACCGGCACCCAGAATGTCCAGGGCCATCTCCGCCATCACCAACCCGGTCTCATCGAAGTCGACCTGGGCGATGAACACACTCTCACCCTCGGCCGAAGGAATCGGTGAGTCCCAGCTGACGACAGGTATACCGGCGTCAGCGGCAGCCTGTGCCGATGGCGCAAGCTCATCACCCGCGTTGTTGGAAACCATGATGGCTCCAACCCCCTGGGTCACTGCGTTCGTCATGAACTCGATCTGTCCGGTGGCGTCACCGCAATCTGCCGGTCCAACAAAAGCGGCCGTTTCCGAACCCAGTTCAGCGGCTGCCTCCTCGGCACCCGAGTTCGCCTGTGGGAACACCGCGATGTTCGTGCACTTCGGCAGGAACGTCGCCGTTATCGACCCAGCGCCCTCAATCGACACAACCGCAGTGCCCGACGAGGTCGTCGTCTGTGCAGCAGTCGTCGTCGTGGTGTCGTCCGAGCTGCTACACGCCGCGGATAACAGGGCAAACGCAAACAGCGCCGCCATCACTTTCAGCCATCTACTCATGGTGTCTCCTCACTCATTTCTCCGGTTGGTTGTCCTGTGCTCCTCGCTACAAGCGCGTTTCCTCCTTTGCGGGCCTCTTCGACCCGATCCGTGTCACGGTTCGGGGGCTGGTCGGCGGCTTTGTATTCCCTCGAGAAGATTGGGGACGAGGACGGACCCGATCAACAGCAGCCCTACGACCCCGGTCTGGATGATCCCGTCGACGTTGGCCAGCCCCAGACCGTTCCTGATGCTGAGGACGGTGAACATTGCGAGCGCTACCCCCAACATGCTGCCGGAGCCGCCGAAGATGCTGACTCCGCCGAGCAGGACCATCGTGATGATGTCCAGCTCGAAGAACTCCCCGAGGCTGCCGCGCACCGATCCGAGGCGAGCAGCAAACAGGACGCCTGCCAAGCCGGCAGCAAGTCCGGATGCAACGAAGATGCGCAGCTTGACGCTGGAAACGCCGACGCCTGAGTAGCGGGCAACGTCGGCGCTGTTGCCGATGACGTACACCTTTCGGCCAAAGGTGCCCCGTTCGAGGATGATCCACGCGACCGCGAGAAGTGAAAAGAAGATGATCAGCGCCAGAGGAATAGAGCCGATCAGCGGCTGTTGGCCGAGCCGATCGAACCACTCGGGGAAATCACCAACCGACCGGTCTTCGAGAAGAACCCGTGCTGCACCGCGGAAGCCGATCAGCCCGGCAAGGGTGACTACTAGGGATGGAAGCCCAACCCGGGCGATCAAGAAACCCTGCGCCAAGCCTGCTGCGGCACCGGCAAGGAGCCCCAACACGATGGCGACGGCGAACGGTATATCCCCTCCGGCGAAGGCAGATGCCATTACCGCCGCTGAGAAGCCCATCACCGAAGCGACCGAAAGGTCGATCTCGCCGTTGATGATGACGAACGTCATGGCCACCACGACGATGATCTTCTCGATCGACAGCCAGAAGAGGTTGATGAAGTTGCCGAAGCCGAGGAAAAAGGGCGACAGGGTCGCGTTGACGACGATCGTTGCGAGGAGAATCCCCCCGAGCACGGTCTCCCATCGGTGTCGCGCCGCCCAATCACGCATCGGAAGACCCCTTCCCGGCTCTCCGACGTGCGCCAATCGTCGTCGGGGGTGATCCACCAGCATCGGTACGAGCAGCCGCGGTCAAGCGTCGACCGAGCCGCTTGTGAAGGGTGAAGTCGAGCAAGACGCCGGCCAGGATGAGGATCCCGAGGAGGGCGTCGCGCCAGAACTCGCTCACCTGTGGGACCCGTACGAGACTGAGTTCGAGCGTCTCAATGAGCGTCGCACCGAGCAGCGCGCCCACCATCGTGCCGGACCCACCGAAGATGCTGACGCCTCCGACAACGGCAGCCGCCACCGATTCGAGCTCCAACCCGGCGCCCGCCGTTGCACTGATCGTCCCGATGCGCGCCAGGAACATGAATCCGGCAAGTCCAGCGAGTGCTCCGGAACCGACGAAAGCCCAGAACACGAGTCGCTGCTCTGGTAACCCTGCCTGTTTCGCCGCTTCGGGATTGGAGCCGATGGCGTACAGCCTTCTCCCCGAGCGAAGCCTGGCGAGAGCCCACTGGAGGACGACGAACACGAGGATGGCGATGAGGAAGACGAGGCGGAGATCGAGCCCACCGATGCTCACGACGGTGACCCGGTTCAGGTCGAGAACCCAGTCGGGGAGAGAATCTGCGGTGATGTTCTGACCGCCTGCGTACAGACTCAGCATGGTGCGGAACAGGGCCAGGGTCCCCAGCGTCACGATGATCGCCGGTACCCGCCCATACGCGACGAGAACCCCATTGAACGATCCAAGGACAGCCCCGATCAGCATCGCCACGAGGACAGCGATGAGAGGACCTGCCCAATTGTTCGCTCCGAGAAAGTCGCCGGTGAGGTAGGCGGCCACGCCGACGATCGACCCGACGGAGAGATCGATGTTGCGGGTGATGAGCACCAATGTCTGTGCGGCGGCCAGGATGGCGACGATAACGACGCTCGTTGTGATTCGATTGAAGAATCGGCCGCTTAGGTAGTTGTCGATCAACAGGCTGAAGACCAGGACCGACGCCGTGATGATGCCTACCAGGGTCAGCTCTTTGATCCGATCCGGTTTCATCCAGCGAGCCGAACGCGACGGCGAGAGCACGGTGTCGACTGAGTCGCTCATACGGTGCCTACGGCCGCCGTCATCACTCGTTCTTGAGTTGCCTCGTCCCGATCGAAGACTCCACGAACACGTCCTTCGCGCATGACCAGCACGCGATCGCTCATGGCGAGTACTTCCGGGAGATCCGAGGAGATCACGATGATGGCGATGCCCGATCGGGCGAGCTCGTCGATGAGGTGATGCACGTCGGTCTTGGCACCGACGTCGATACCACGCGTTGGCTCGTCGAGGATTAGGACTCGAGGATTCGTATTGAGCCACTTCGCGAGCATCGTCTTCTGCTGATTCCCTCCGGAGAGCTGCGAGACCGGTGTTGCCAGGCTCGGGGTGCGAATGGTCAGCTCCTCCGCAAGAGACCCAGCGTCCTGTCGCTCGGCGGGCGCGTTGAGCAGACCAATGGAAGACGTGTACCTGGGAAGTGTCGCCAGGGTTATATTCGAGGTCACGGATTGAGGAAGCGACAGCCCGAGTTGGCGTCGATCCTCCGACAGGTAGGCGATACCCAACTCGAGGGCGTCTCGCGGCGATTCGAGTTCGACGGGAATGCCATCGAGCTCGACCGAGCCGCTGTCGGCCGGAGAGACACCAAATAGGGCGAGACCGACATCGGTACGGCCCGCCCCGACGAGACCGGCGAATCCGAGAATCTCCCCTTCGGATACCTGGAACGAGACATCCTCGAAAACTCCTCGACGTGTCAGCGATTCGACCCGCAGGACGACCTCGCCACGCGGCCGATCGCTCCACGCAAAAAAGTCAGAGGGATCGCGACCAACCATCTCTCTGATCAGACTCTCCTCGGTCACCTCGGCGACCGTACGTGTCGAGATGTGGCGGCCATCGCGGAGTACCGTGATGCGATCGGCGAGCTCGAACACCTCATCCAGACGATGACTGATGAACAAAACCGAAACGCCCGAGTCTCTGAGGCTTCGGACCTGCTGAAAGAGGCGGTCGACCTCATGAGCAGACAAGGCAGCCGTTGGCTCATCCATGATCAGCACACGAACCTCGAGCGAAATGGCCTTGGCGATCTCGACGCCCTGTTGGTTTGCGACCGTCAGACCAACGGCGGGCATCCGCGGATCGATGTCCAGGTCGAGTCTTTCGAGAATCTGTGCTGCGTCCTGGTACATCGCATCCCAGCGCACGAGGCGTCCCCGATCCTGGTGGCCGATGAAGATGTTCTCGGCGACGCTCAGATCGGGAAAGATGAGGGGCTCCTGGTACATCGCGGCGATGCCGAGCAGCTGTGCCTCAGCCGAGTTGCGCGGTGAAACCTCCTCGCCGACAACGACCATGGACCCGGAGTCAGCTCCGTAGATGCCCGTCATGATCTTGATGAGAGTGGACTTGCCGGCACCGTTCTCGCCGACGACAGCGTGGATCTCGCCCGGGTACAGCGTCAACGACACGTCGTCGAGGGCCTGCGTCGCCCCGAAACGCTTCGAGACCCTCGACATGGTCAGGATCGGAGTGACCTCAGTCACCGACACCTCCGAGCCCGTGCCGAAGGATCGACACCCGGCGGTATCGTGGGTCCATGACCCGACTCGACAGCATGCGCCTCCGATCGGCCGGTCACTCGACTTCAGCGCCTGCCGAATCTCGCGCACTTCGCTAGCCCAGCAGAAGTGAACGAATGTAAGATTGCACAATATTTGACACGGAGCCGCGATGCAACCCGTCCCTGAGGTAAGCCTGTTCCCAACGTGCATCGTCGATGCCGTGAAGCCCGAAATCGGCTTCGCAACCGCTCATATCCTGGAGCGGATGGGCTACGCCGTCGCCGTGCCCGACGCCGCGACGTGCTGCGGTCAGCCTGCCTGGAACGCGGGCCATGCCGAAGCGGCTGCCGAGGTGGCCCGGACTACGCTCGAGGCCCTAGCCGAGACCGGTCAGGAGATCGTCGTTCCTGCCGGTAGTTGTGCCACGATGATCAGGGTCTTCTGGCGCGAGCTGTTCGAGCTTCACGGCGATGCGGAGGACCGTGAGCTGGTCGCGAACGTCGCCGCCCGCACCTTCGAGTTGTCTGAGTTCATGGACGCCCGCGGCGCTCCGAACGGCGACATCGATGACCCCGAGTCGGTCGTCTATCACCGCTCGTGCCACATGCAGCGGGAACTCGACATCGTGGAGCAGCCTGAGGCGGTGCTCGACACCTATATCGCCGACCGGCGTCGCTCCGCCTCCGAGGGTCGGTGTTGCGGCTTCGGCGGCATGTTTTCGATCAAGCTCCCGGAGGCCTCGGTCGCCATGGCAGACGAGGTGCTCGATTCTCTCGCCGCGACGGGAGCGGCTCGAGTCGTGAGTTGCGACGCTTCGTGCCTCATGCAGCTCGAGGGGAGAGCCGCCAGGCGGGGCATGGACCTCGCGTTCGTGCATCTCGCCGAGGTAGCAGATCGCGCTACGGGTAGCCCCACATGACGGTGATCCCGATCGAGGAGCTGACGTTGCGCCAGCGTACGGCCGTCGCCGTTGACGAGCCACGCTTGCGCATCAGCCTGGAACGGGCGACCGACACGCTGAGCTCTCGACAGTCGACTGCCTATGGCCAGTTCGCCGACCCCGAACGGCTGAGGTCGGCGGCACGAGCGGCAAAAGCACAGGTCCTGAGTCGGCTCCCGGACGTCCTCGAGCAGCTCGCCGACCGGCTGGAAGCCTCCGGAGTCGTCGTCCATTGGGCGTCAACCGACCGAGAAGCATGCGACGTCGTGACGACGATCGCCATGGAGCGAGGTGTCCGCCGAGTCGTCAAGTCGAAGTCGATGCTCACCGAGGAGATCGGCCTCAACCAGGCGCTCGATGGCATCGGGGTCGAGGTGACCGAGACCGACCTCGGCGAGTGGATCATCCAGCTCGCCGGAGAGACCCCTTCCCACATCATCGTCCCCGCCATCCACAGGGATCGAGCCCAATGCCGCGACGCCCTCCAGACGGTGTCCGACGAGCCACTGGGTGACGCCCCACAGGACCTAGCGGCCTTTGCCAGGGAGGCCCTTCGCAGTCGCTTCCTCGCCGCCGACATGGGGATCTCCGGGGTCAACTTCGCCGTCGCCGAGTCCGGCAGCCTCATCCTCGTCACCAACGAGGGCAATGGCCGGCTGACCACCTCGGTCCCTCCGATCCACGTGGCGATGCTGGGGATGGAACGAGTTCTCGAATCCTGGGATCAGCTAGATCTGTTCCTGGCATTGCTCACCCGCGCCGCCACCGGGCAACCCATCACGACCTACGTCTCCGCCATCACCGGCCCCGCCCAGGCCGAGGAAGGCGAGGGTCCAGAGGAGGTCCATGTCGTCATTGTCGACAACGGCCGCTCCGAGATCCTCGGCACCGAGTTCACCGAGATGCTCGCTTGCATCCGATGCGGCGCCTGCCTCAATGCCTGCCCCGTCTATCGAGTCACCGGAGGACATGCCTACGGCTGGGTCTATCCGGGTCCCATGGGCGCGGTCCTCACCCCGCTGCTCCTCGAGTCGGAAGCCGCCGGCGAGGTCGCCGATGCTTCGTCATTGTGCGGGGCGTGCTGGGAGGCGTGCCCCGTGGGAATACCCCTCCAGGACATGCTGCTGGCGTTGCGCCGGCGACAAGCCGAGGAAGCCACCCTCGCCGAGCGAACGGCCTGGCGGGTGTGGGCGGCGGCATGGTCACGTCCGAGCACCTACCGGGCTTCACTTCGGACCGGCGCGATCGCAACAGGAATGTTCGATCCGTCGTCCTTGCGCGGCCCCGTCCGGCGCTGGTCCGACGGCAGAGAGATGCCGAAGGTCCCGAAACGCTCCTTCCGTCAACAATGGAAGGAGTCGCGACAATGACGGACAAACAGCAGTTCCTGGAAACGGTTCGGGTCGCGCTTCGTGACGGCATTCCACCCAATCTGCTTCGCCCACTGCCAGACACACCAAATGATCCCATCGAGTACACGCCCGATCTCAGTGACACCCTCGGAGCGTTCATCCGGTCGGCTGGCGATTCCGGTGCCGAACTCGTCGGTACACCCGATGAGGCATTGGATGTCGTCGTGCGCCGAGTCCTGGATACTGTCGCGCCCAAGGTCGTTGCGGTTAGCAACGATCCGGAGTGCGACGGAGTCGCGGAGACTCTGACTTCCGCCGGGATCGAGATTTCCGCACCGAACGACATTGCGGCGACCGCCGCTGCGGATCTCGGCATAACCGGAGCCGTGGCAGGGATTGCGTTGACTGGATCGGTCGTCGTCGATGCCAAGCGCGCCAAGGGCCGGCTCGCATCACTCCTCCCGAAAGTGCATCTCGTGTTGCTGTCAACCCGGCGCATCGTGTCGACACCCGGTGACGTGTTTAGGAAGATGGACGACTGGTTCCCCGACGGCCTGCCATCGAACGTCGTGCTGATCACCGGGCCGAGCCGCTCCGCAGACATCGAACTGGAAATCACCGAAGGAGTCCACGGCCCGCAGCAGCTGTTGATCGCCCTAGTCGACTGAATCGCGGCTGCCGTCGAACTGCGGACGACCCACGCACCGAATGCCACCCACAGATCAATTACCCCGAGGCCAAGTGCAAGTAGGTTTCGACAAGTGGGTGCGAATCTACAACCACTACCGGCCCCACGAAGCCACCGGGATGGCCGTTCGCGCCGACCGCTACCAAGCATCACCCCGTCTGTTCCCCGAAGTGATCCCGCCACCGGACTACCCAACCCGAAGAACGTTCGCAGCGTGGATCGCAACCGCAGAGCCAACTGGAAACGCCGTTCCATCACTGCCGGCCGTGCTTCACCGCCCTCCCGTCTGCATCGGCGAACACGATGACGGCATCACCATTAGCTAGTAGCAAGCCATCCTCAGGACCATGGAACCACGCCAGACCTATGAGCTCGACATCCGCTACCCATCAACCCGGTCGATCATGATGCGAAGGACGAGGGGCGGCCGGCGCTGTCATAGAGTCCGCGGACAGTCCGAGAGACATCACGAACTAGCGCAGAACACTGCGAACCGCCGAGTAGCGACTTCCCACACCAGGATTGGGTTTCTGAGGAAACTGCCAGGTCAGCGAAGCATTCCAAACCAAACTGGCAGTCAAGAGGTCGCCCCGGTTGGCGGGCTAGTTCCTCCAGGAACATTGGCGCACGTTGGGGCACAGTACGCGGCTCTTCTTAGAGGATTGCGCCGCGCATGCGTCGGAGGCCCCGAAGGATAGAAGCCGCCTGGAGCAGTCGCGGTGGCCCGTGGCCTTACACAACTAAACACAATCGAAATTATGGGCGCTCGGTGAGGTGTGCCTTGGGTCAGGATCCGTCGTGTGTAACGCACGCAGAAGTGCCTGATAGGGCTGTAGGGGCGCTAAAGAGAACCGCGAAAGGTTATCCACAGGTCACCATCACGAGGCGTACGGTTCGCTCAAGCGGACACTGGCGACAGGAAGAAGAGAAGGGGGTTATTGGAAGGAGAAAAGGGATGGAGCCACAGGAGCAGGCCGGCGCGTTGCTCGGGAATGCGGCCGGATACATAACAACTAGGACCATAAAGATCGGCCTCGAAAATGGCCTCTTCGAGCTGATTGCTGAGAGAGCGCCGATCGGTGCTGATGACCTTGCCGAGGCCGCTGGGATAGACAGGCTCTATTCGTCGGTGTGGTGCCGGGCCGCCTTCGGAGCGGAAGTTCTCGAGGGTCATGACGGAGGTGCCTACACGCTGGCCCCTCATATCGAGATGCTGCTTCTCGACGGGAGCTCGCCCGGATATCTGGGCGGCCTGTTCAAAGCGCTAACCGAGCCGGAGGTTTTTGACACTTTCTCCGACAACCTCGAATCGGGGGAACGGATCTGGTGGGATCAGACCAGCCCTCGGTGGATCGCCGCGGTTGGTGAGACCGGCGGAGCTTTCAAC
>Ga0255057_10000868_pt1 | contig 17372 bp, 15 predicted proteins | sample Cases_109_6_MG_FD_189022 | JGI IMG/M metagenome (GOLD analysis project Ga0255057, IMG submission 189022) | Seawater microbial communities from Amundsen Gulf, Northwest Territories, Canada - Cases_109_6 | ecosystem: Environmental > Aquatic > Marine > Gulf | place: Canada: Northwest Territories... | reverse complement strand
TCCCTGGTGGAAGACGGCGGTACTCCGGCGATCGACTCCTTTGCCGCCGCGCTCCTCCGGATCCGCGGCCTCCAGGACCTCGCCCACCGTCTGCGCCGCCATCAGGCCCCGCTGCCGGTAAACGAGTTGGCGGACAGTTGGGATCCGGGGAGCAAGGCCGACGGTCGCCAGCTGGATCTAGCGATCGGTGGCGAGTGCCGGCGGATCCGGGCGCTGCTGGCCGAAGCACCCCAGGCCGTCTCAACAGCACCGCCGCCGATGCGTGCCGCTGCCACCTACCTACTGCTAGCCGGCCATCGGCTGCTCGCCGAGATCGAAGAGCGGGGTGTGGGGATTCTGGAGAGGCCACCGCAGCTGGGTCTTGTATCGCGGGTGGGGCTGTTGTTGCGGGCGCGTTGGGGATAAAGCCTACTCTTCTCCTACCAGTATCTTCGAGGCGGCGCGGAAGCCGAGACTCAGTTCCTTCCCATCCCCTCTTCGCACGACGATGGCATCGGCGGGCTCGCTTCGTGAGAGAACCTCCAGGCGGCTGCCCGGCTTGAGACCTTCTCGTTCGATCAGCTGCAGAAACTCCGGGTTCTGATCGATCACCCGCGCCACCTGGAAGGACTTCTCCAGCGGACAGAGCAGCAGGTTCATCAGCTCGGGCTCGGCCACCTCGCCGCCGGCCGAGGGGATGGGGTCACCGTGTGGATCGACATCGGGAAAGCCGAGCATCTCTTCCATGCGCTCGATGATGCGGTCCGAGACCGCGTGCTCCAGCAGCTCGGCCTCGTCGTGGACCTCGCTCCAGTCCAGGCCAATGACCTTGACCAGAAACAACTCCGCCAGCCGGTGCCGACGCAAGACATGAAGCGCCAGCTCCCGACCGGCATCGGTCAACTTGACACCGGTGTAGGGTGCGTAGGTGACCAGATTGCTCTTGGCCAGAGCCTTGACCATCGAGGTGACTGTGCCCGGGGCAACCTCGAGGGCCGTGGCGACCTGCCCCATGCTCACCAATTGCTCCGGATCCTTCTGCTCCTCGAGCAGAATGCATTTCAGATAGTCCTCGACGGTACTGGTGGGCATGATCTCCTCGGATCTGAGCTCGCGACGCCCGCTTTCAGTGTGTCTCACCAGGAGCCAGGGTGACGACTTCGCATCTCGCTCCCAGGTCTCCGATCGCCTGACCGAGCTGCTCGGGTGTTCCGGTCAGCAGTGGGAATGTCCCCCAGTGTATGGGAACGACCCTCTGGATTGCCAGGAATCTGCAGGCGCGGGCCGCCTGCATGGGGTCCATGGTGAACAGATCTCCGATCGGCAGGAAGGCCAGCTCCGGCCGATAGAGCTCGGCAATGAGCTGCATATCCGAGAACAGCGCCGTATCGCCGGCGTGATAAAAGGTGAATCCGTCGGCCATTCTCACCACATAACCACTCGCCGTGCCGCCGTAGAGGATCTGGTCACCGTCGGTGATGCCGCACGAGTGATCCGCCCGCACCATCGTGACCTTCATCCCCAGAACTTCCTGACTGCCACCGAGGTTCATCGCCGAGGTGTTCTCGACGCCTTTGCTTTCCAGCCAGTGGCAGATCTCGAAACAGCCGACGACCACCTCCGGCTTGTACTGCTGCGCCAGCGATACAGCGTCAGCGATGTGATCGAAATGGGCATGGGTGATCAACATGGCGTCCAGACGGTCCAAGGTCTTGAGCTCGTCGGGACAGGCCGGATTTCCCCCCACCCAGGGGTCGATGAGGACCACTTCGCCGCCGGGCAGATCACAGCGCACAGTGGCATGGCCGAGATAGGTGAACTTTGGACGCCCTGACGTCATCGTTTCCCTCCACCTCCAAGAGAGTTGTCGCTACGCACCCCATTCTACTCAAAGAGGCGGCCGTTCTCCGTGCCGGCTGAAGGGGCCGGACAGGAATGAGGACCTAGAACAGGGTTCCGGGTCCTTTCACCACCGTCTACGGGACGTCGGTAGCGCTAGCCGTTGGAGAGCGTGACCGTTACTTGATGGCGGTCGCTGTGGTGACCATCCTGCTGATGCTCACCCCAGAACTCGTAGTGATACTCACCCGGCTGGGCGGGACTCGAGCCCCCAGCAAGGAGAATTGACCACCTGCCCCACGGGGTAGGGTGTCCTCAACAACATCGGGCTTTGGCTCGAGGCCTCACGATGAAAAGCGCCGGGGCCTCAGGTCCCGGCGCTTTTCTCATCCGAGGCCTTTTAGCGTCCTGCCCAGGACGTGCTAGTCGCTCCGCAACAGCAGTGTGCAACTCGTGGAATTATAAACTTCGTCAACCGCGTCACCTCCCTTCGGGTTTGGGTTTCGACAGTTTGGACACCGGCAACCCCATGCTTATTCCTTTAACCCGTCAGTGGGCGGAGAGAGTGCGGACCAACGCCGCCGTGTCGACTACGCCAACCCTTGCGATGATGGTCAGATTCTGACCCTCGGGCTCTATCTGCACAATCTCGATCTCTTGGTCAGAGCCACGGCGACAGAACCGTCCGGCAATGGTGCAGCCCTCGAGATTCTCGATATTCCAGGCGATCGGGTGCGATGAAGGCTGCTGCACGAGGCCGACGACGTCCTGACCTCGCCGGTAGATCAGGCAGCTGCCGGCACAACAGCGATCGAAGACGACGTAGGTTTTCGCCAGCTCGAATCCACCCGGCAGTCGCTCTGGGATCTGCGGCTCGAAACCCAAGCGCCGAGGGATCTCTTGTGGAGTTACCTCCTTGGCGCCGCGAGCGGCCAAAAACGTGTCGAGACCAGGCAGACCGGCTGTCAGCATCTCGACCTCTGCCAGCTCGGAAGTATCCGTCCCCGAGAGGCGGGGCTCAGGCCCGCTGGAGAGCCGAGCCACCAGCAGACCGAGCAGGGCCAACGTTGCCAGCGATGCGGCGATGGCAAAATCCGCCCGTCGCCATGCTCGCAGAGCAGCTGCCGGAGGCGAGCGATCGGCGACGGTGGCGGCAACCGCTTCCCAGGCCGGTGGCTCCGGGACCTGTCGCCCATGCCGCTCGAGGAAAGCGCTGAGGCGTCGGAGCTCCTCGAGCTCCTGCCGGCAGGCGGCACAGTCTTCGAGATGCCGCTCGACACCCAGGCGCTCGAGCTCGGCTAGCTCGCCGTCGGCAAAGGCGGAAAGCTGGCCCTGGGCTTGCGCGCAGAGAGCATCCCTTGGCTTCTGATCACTCAACCGTTTCGTCCCCTCGTTCTCTTTGGACACCCGTCGCCTGCTCACTATTCCGCGACGACCAGGAGATCTTCAGCTCGTGGCGGCCCCGGTGGAGGCGCGACATGACCGTGCCTGGCGGTATGCCGAGCACCTCCGATATCTCTGCATAACTCAGCCCTTCGATCTCGCGCAGGACCAGAACGGTCCGGTGCTCGTCCGAGAGACGCGCCAGCATCGCCTGGACTTGATCTTTCTGCTCCTGGAGAAGCGTCTCTCGCTCCGGAGAGGGGTTGTGTGCGGCGAGCCCTTCGACATGATCCAAGCCGATAGTCTTGAGGAGACGGCGCTTCCGACTCCGAAGTCGATTGAGAGTCTGGTTTACCGCCAGGCGGTAAAGCCAGGTCGAGAACCGGGAATGGCCGCCAAACCGTCCGATCTGCTCGAAAACGCGCAAGAAGACTTCATGGGTTTGATCTTCAGCTGCTGTGCGATCCCCGAGAATCCGATAGCAGGTGCGGAAGATCTTTTCGCTGTAGCTCTTGTAGAGCGTTTCGAGCCCGGAGATGTCGCCGTTCTGGCAGCGGCGAATCGCCTCTCGCTCGACCGCATCGCCACCTCGAGTGGACCCTGCCTGGGGCAGCGCGCTGGGGTTATTCCCGTCCATCGATTGCAGGGCCTCGGTCATCGCGGTCGCTAGAAATACGCAGAGATCGGGGTTTTCGTTTCCTTTCGTCTGTCTTGGAGGCAGAGAAATCCGGATGCACCGTGTTTTCGTACTTGCTAAAGTAATATACAATAGTCGGCATCGAAGGGGTGGAGGCCTCGCTCAAGCAAGGAACCACGGTCGTCACCTACCGACCCGAGACGGTCACCACCGACCAGATTGCCGAGGCCATCAAGTCGTTGGGAAACGAAGCGGAGCTGCAGGCCGGCAACTGCGCCTGCGAGGTGAGAAACCCGGCTGGGAAGTGCTGTCTGGGAGAGGTACACGCTCCCGAGATCGAGGAGGCGGCGGAGCTTTTCACCCTGGCCAGCAACTCGACCCGATTGAAGATTCTTTTTCTGTTGGACGATCTCAAGGAGCTCTGCGATTGAGCTGGGCGGGCTGGCGTTGCTCATCCTGGGATTCCTGGTAACCCTAGATGAGAGATCAAAGCCATCATCCAACCGTTCATGCTAGATAATGGGCTGCACTCTCTCGTCGCCACAAAGGAAATGCCCGGAGAAAAGGCCATCTAGATGGAAACCAGGACCGTGAGGTCTTCGTTCTTTATCCGAGGAATGGATTGCGCGGAAGAGGTAGCAGTCCTCAAGCATGCGCTAGGACCTGTCGTCGGTGGCGAGGAGAACCTCTCTTTCGACATCCTGAACGGCAAATTGACGGTCCTCGAGTCGGGCCCTGTGGTCTCCACGAGCGATCTGGTGGAGGCCGTCTCCCGGACCGGAATGCGGGCCATGCCCTGGCGCGAGGATCGAGCCGAGGTCGCGGAAGAGAGCTTCTGGGACCGGCAAGGGCGCACCCTGCTCTGTGCCGCGAGCGGCCTCCTGCTGATTGCGGCCTTTGGAGTCCAGGTGGCTCGTGCCGGCGGCCTCGGCGCCGCCCTCAGGGCTCACGGTGAGACGGTTCCACTGACCGCCATCCTGCTCTACCTCGCCGCAACGGTGGCCGGCGCCTGGTTCATCGCCCCCAAGGCCCTCTACGCCGCCCGGGCGCTGCGGCCCGACATGAACCTGCTGATGCTGGTTGCAGTCGTTGGCGCGATTGGCATCGGTGAGTGGTTCGAGGCCGCCACCGTGAGTTTTCTTTTTGCGCTCGCCCTACTGCTGGAACGCTGGAGTGTCGGCAGGGCACGCCGGGCCATCGGCTCGCTGCTGGAGCTCTCACCGGGTCTCGCCCGGGTCGTCGACCCCGACTCGGACCACACAACTACGGTGGCCGTGGAAGAAGTATCGGTCGGCACCGTCGTCAGGGTCCGGGCCGGCGACAAGATCCCTCTCGATGGCGAGATCTTGAAAGGTCGCACGACGGTCGACCAGTCGGCGATCACCGGCGAATCGATGCCGGTGGACAAAGAAGAAGGCGACGAGGTCTTCGCCGCCACCGTCAACGGCGCCGGCACCATCGACGTGAGGGTCACCAGGGCGGCGAGCGACACCACCCTGGCGAAGATCATCAAGCTGGTCGAGGAGGCGCAGGCGCGGCGCTCGCCCAGCGAGCAGTGGGTCGAGCGCTTCGCCCGCTACTACACGCCGATCATGATGGCCCTGGCGGTGGGCGTGGCAATTCTGCCGCCGCTCGTTCTGGGTGGCTGGGATGTCTGGTTCTACCGCGCTCTGGTGCTGCTGGTCATCGCGTGCCCCTGTGCCCTGGTGATCTCGACACCGGTCAGCGTCGTCGCCGGGCTGGCATCGGCCGCCCGGGGCGGCGTTCTGATCAAGGGCGGGAGCTACCTCGAGGCACCGGCTCATCTGCAAGCGATCGCCTTCGACAAGACCGGGACCCTGACTCTCGGACGCCCCAAGGTGCAGAGAATCGTGCCCTTCGACGATCATACCGAGGAGGGGCTCCTGGCGACAGCTGCCGCACTGGAAGCGGAGAGCAACCACCCCCTGGCCCGCGCGATCGTGGCCGCGGCCGAGGTCGCGAAGGTGGCCTTCGAGCCGGCTCGATCCTTGACCATGATCACCGGCAAGGGTGCCGAAGGTGTGATCGGTGAGCGCCGGTATTGGATCGGCAGTCACCGCTTGATGGAGGAGAAGGGGGCCGAAACCCCCGCTTTCCATCGCCTCGCCGAGCAGATGGAGGACTCCGGTCACTCCCTGGTGGCGTTGGGTGACGATTCCCACATTTGCGGTCTGATCGGTGTGGCCGACGAGGTCCGTCAGGACGCGGCTGCCGCTCTCGCGGAGCTTCGATCGCTGGGTATCGATGAACTGGTGATGTTGACCGGTGACAACGAGAGGACAGCCGCCGCCGTCGCCGCGGCGGTCGGTGTGACCGACTTTGCGGCGGAGCTGCTTCCCGAGGACAAGGTGGCAGCCGTCACCCGGCTCGCCCGCGAGTCCGGCGCGGCGGCAATGGTGGGCGACGGGGTCAACGATGCACCCGCTCTGGCGGCGTCCAGCCTCGGCATTGCGATGGGAGCGGCGGGCACGGATGCCGCCATCGAGACCGCCGATGTTGCTCTGATGAGCGACGATCTGAAGCGAGTGCCCTGGCTGATCCGGCATTCGCGGCGGACGCTGCGAATCATCCGCCAGAACATCTTTTTCGCCCTGGCGGTCAAGGCCGCCTTCATCATCTTGGCGGCTCTGGGTCTGGCCACTCTCTGGATGGCCATCGCTGCCGACATGGGAGCCTCGCTGCTGGTGATCGCCAATGGTCTGAGGCTGTTGCGGTAGAAATGCTGCTCTGGCTTGTCGTTCCCCTCGCGTTGGCGGTAGTGCTGATCTTCGGGTTGGTGGTTGGCGTCTCCCGGCTCTACCGCACGCCCCGGATCCCGCACCAGAAGACACCCGCCAGCCTCGATATCCGTTTCGAAGAGATCCGCTTCCCCACCGCCGGCGGCAAGCAGCTCTATGGATGGTGGATCCCCAACACCGCTCCCGCCGCGCCAGGGGCGCCGACCCTGGTGTTGGTACACGGATGGCGCCGCAACGTGGAGCGACTGCTGCCGTTCATCGGTTGGCTGGCCGCGGCGGGCTACCACCTCCTGGTCTTCGATGCCCGCGGTCACGGCAGCTCGGATGCGGACGGTTACGCAACGATGCTCAAGTTCGCGCGGGACATCCAGGCGGCGCTCGACGAGGCCCTTCGCCGGCCGGAGGTGACACCTGACCGGCTGGGTGTTCTGGGTTTGTCGATCGGCGGGGCCGCCGCCATCTATGCCGCCGCCCACGATGCGCGGATCGGCGCTGTCATCACCATCGGGTCCTTCGCCCACCCTGGCGAGCTCATGCGCCAGGAGCTCCTCGAGCGCAGCATCCCAGCGGTGGCGATACCCGCGATCCTTCGCTACGTGGAGTGGCAGGTCGGAGCCCGGCTCGACGACATCGCACCCGAGCGACAAATCGCCACGGTCGAGGCGCCGGTACTCCTTATCCACGGCTCGGAGGACGTTGTGGTGCCCGCGGAGGACGGCCGCAGGCTCGCCGCAGCAGGCAGCAGCAGCGCCACCCTCTGGATGGTCCCGGACCACGGCCACTCCGACTGCGACCGCCACCCCGATTTCCGGCCGCAGGTGCTCGAGTTTCTGAGCACCGCCCTCGCGCGACCGATTCCTGCCGGCTGGTCTCCTATCCCTTGACATTTGGGGTTGACCAGCGGGTCGCGAAACCCGAGCGGCCAAAACTCCAACCACTTACTGGCAAATCGAGAAGCTCGGCGGCGTGTGGCGGCCGGCATGCTCTGGGTTGTGCCCCGGCCCCTCCGGGATCGGACCTACGATCTGGTGGCTCGGCTGCGCGGTCGTGTCTTCCGCCGGCCCCAAGATCTCTGCCCCACCGTCGAACGAGAGCTCCCAAGTCGCTTCGATCCCTAGCAGCGCCACCTAGGGGGGGGCGCAACAGCGACTTGCGAGCCACCGCTAGAGGCGCGCGGTACTAAGACGACTCCGCTACCTCTGCTTCTTCGAACGACACGGAATCAAAGATTTTGACATTGTTGGCCAGGGTCTTGTGGACCGGGCAGCGCTCCGCCACCTGCGCCAGACGGGTCCTCTGAGCGTCATCGAAGGCTCCCCGAATCGTCACCTGGGTCTGAATGCGATCGATCCAGCCATCCTTCCGTTGATCGCAGTTCATGCAATCGTCCGCGTGTACCCGGTCGAATTCCAGCGTCACGTCGACCCCGGTAAGGTCGATGCCCTTGTGGTTCGCGTAGAGCCTGAGGGTGATCGTGATGCAGGCCGCCAAACCCCCTAGCAATATCTCATAGGGCGTCGGTCCGGTGTCGGTTCCGCCTGCTGCTGGAGGCTCGTCCCCTCGCCAGGTGAACTGACGAGCCTGGATAGTAACCTGGGTCCCTTCTCGAAGTTCCGCCGTCACGGTGGCCATGTAGGTCTCCTCTTTCTTGCCTGCCCCAAATTCTAGCCGATGATCCCAAGCGACCCGTGCGGCCTGGCGGCGACCATGCCCGGCCGGACGTCGTTGCCGGTGGCCCGAGCGATGAGCTCACAAAAGGTGGCGGCGCTTTGGCTATAGTCCCCTTCGGCGGTGGATTCTTGCACCCGATCGAGCTCGTAATTCGACACCTACACGTGCTCCCTGTCGCCGTGCATGAACGAGGCACAGGGAACGTGCCGAAAAGGCGACTTCGACATTCTTGCCATGGCTAGAGATTGATGCGCATGCTCAAAGTGCCCATGAAGTCGTTCTCGAGCGCCGCCCCGTTGAGGTTTTTCGAGACGAGAATTTGCACCGCGCCTTCGAGCACCAAACGCCGGCGCACGTATTGGAGGCCCGGCGCCAGATACCAGGTGGTCCCCCCGGTGTCGGGGTTGTCGACGCCGGCGAGCCGGCTGCGGTCCTGCCAGATCAAGTTGCTCTCGATGACGCCGTAGAGGAAGGCGGGAACGCCGCCGCTGAGCTGCCGAGGGATGAGCCTCCGCTGATACGAGAAGTCGAGTCGCGCCTCGTCCCCGTGCTCGAAGTCGTTGGCCTCGGTGTTGAGCTGATAGGAGACGGATGTGTCGATTTGCCATCTGAGGGTCTGCCGCGTGGCGATGGTGCCGAGCTTGAAATCCCACGAGCCGGAGCCGAGTTGCAGCGGCTGGGGCAGACGTCCCAGGGCGTCCTGGTCATCATCGGTCCCGGTCGGCGCCTCGACACCCAGGAAGGGGGCGAGGCGGAAAGTCTTCCCCGGTTCGTCGCGCTGGTAGGCGGTGTAGCAGGCCAGCAGGGTCAGGTCCGCCAAACCCGAAACGCCACGAGTGGTGCGGCCGGCTGGGGTGGTCAGCTCGAGCTCCTTGTCGACAAGGGGAGCGATGGCGAAAAGCGCCAGATTCGGGGTGACGCCCCACACCCCGACCACGGGAATCGCCTGCACCGTGAGTTGGCGATCCAACGGTGTAGGGTCGTCGCCAAACTCAGCGTACTTCCATTGCACGCGTAGGATCCCCTGTCCTTGGGTCACCGGCAGGGCGGTATTGAAGGTGATCGCCGCGGGCCGGGCGGGAGGAGCCGCCGAGAACAGGAGAACGGCGGCCACCAGGAGGGCCGGGCGCAGCCGGCGACAGACCTCGAACAGGGTCATCGCTCCAAGAATTCCACGGCGTCCGCCTCGAGAGCCGGCGGCCCGTCGGCGTGGAGGTGAAGTAAGCCGCTGAGTCTGACCTCGAGACCGGTCGCGGCCGCCTCTGCGATCCGCGCTTCGATCTCGTCCGCGAGGTTGACCAGCAGGATCTCGTGATCCGATGGGTCTACTGTAAGAAGAGGCTGCCCGTCATCGAGCTCACCGAGGAGGCCGACCACCGTCAGATGGATCGCTCCCGCCGTGAAACCGGCTTTGCGAATCGCCTCCGGAATCTCGACAAAGGCGATCGAGCCTCCTTCAGCAGCCACCATGGAAGCCGTTCCCGCGGCGACGTCGACTTCGATCGATCCCACCCCCCCGACTTTCTTGAGCCGCTTCTCGATGCCAAACGCACAGAACGGGCAAGCCATGCCATCGACGGCCACGGTCACCGTCTCGACCTGGGCGAGGCCCGGTGCGATGCCGATAACAGTCAAAAGTGCCAGCAGGAAACCGCACTTCGCGAGTCTTTGCCTCATGATGGGTTCCTTCCCTTCCTGGTCCCGGGGCCCTCGCCCCATCCTGGAATCTCGAGAGCCTCGAGAATTGGGCACTCGCCGACCGAGCCCTTGCCGCTACAGCAGGCCGTGAGCTTGGCCAGTGCCTGTTTCATCCCTTGGAGATCGTCGATCTTCTCCTCGATGTCGACGAGCTTCGCCTCGGCCTTCCGCTTGACCTCCGCGGAGCTGGTTTGCCGATCGACCCGGAGGTTGAGGAGCTCCTGGATTTCCCGCAACGAGAACCCCAGCTCCTTCGATCGGCGGATAAACCGGATCCGCGAGACCGCCTCCTCCCGGTACTGCCGGTATCCCGAGGCGAGACGTGGAGGCTCGGCAAGCAAACCCCGCCGTTCGTAAAAGCGAATGGTCTCGACCCCCACGCCTGCCTGGGTGGCGACTTGACCGATGCGGAGCCCTTTCATAGTCCAATCCTTTCCGTCAGCAGGTGGAAGCATAAACCCTGTACCATAGTACGGAGTCAAGGGCCTTTTGGTCCTGGGCTCTCGAGGGTCGGCACAGAACCTCTCCAGGGAGCCGTTCGTATATGATGGCCGTCGTGAGTCCCCTTCCCCACGCCGTTCGCCTCGTCGGCCTGCTGGCCCTGTTGGTGGTGACTCTGGTACCGCCGGCGGGGGCCTGTTGTTCCGGTGTGACGGACTGTCATCGCACGGCGAAGGACACCAGGTCCTGCTGCGAAAGGGCGGAAGAGGACGCCTTGGCGATGAAGTGTTGCCAGGGGGGTGAGGATTTCGCCCGCAACCCATCCTCTTCAGCGCTCCAGACGCAGCCGCCCTCGGCCTCGGTGGCGGTCACTGTTCCTGTGCTCGCCGACGGGGAACCGGGTCTCGAGCCTGAACCACCCCCTTCTTCACACTCCGGGCACCTCTACACTCTCCACTCCACCTTGCTGATTTGACGCTTCCTCCGGGATAGGTGTGTCTCGCTGCCGCCCTTTCAGGCGAGCCGCGATCAACCCCAATCGGAAGGAGTGTCATGTCAGAAAGTGTACTCAGCCTGTATCTAGGTCTTGCCCTGGCTGCCGCCGTCTCGGTCTCTGCTGAGGCCGGAGGCGCACCTCCCAACGGGCCTGACGTCTATCTGTTCGAGTCCGCAGACCGACTCGAGCGAACGGTTCTCATCCAAGCCGCGCTGGAGCGTAGTCCCTCGCTTGAGGCGGCACGTCACGCCTGGGAGGCTACGACTGAGAGGGTTCCACAGGCAGCCGCCCTCGACGATCCCATCCTTTCCTACAGTCTGGCCCCTCTCAGTATCGGTGATGACGACGCGCGCTTCGGCCAGATCATCAGCTTCGGCCAGCGGCTACCCTATCCGGGGAAGCGCAGTCTCAGAGGTGAGATTGCCATGGCCGAGGCCGAGGCCTCACGGTTCGACTTCGAAGAGGTACGGCTTCATCTGGCTACCAGGGCCTCTCAGATATTCGACGACTACTATCTGGTGCACCGTGCCATCGAGATTAACGACGAGCACATCGACTTGCTCGGCGACTTCCAACGCGTCGCCACCGCTCGCTACGCAGCCGGCACCGCTTCGCAGCAGGATCCCCTGCAAGCCGAGGTGGAGATTGCCCACCTGTTGCACCAACGGCTGGCACTCGACACCAAACGACGAAATCTGATTGCCCAGATCAATGCCCTGATCCACCGGCGTCCCGATCTCTCCCTACCACCACCACCCATCGAGCTACCACTTCCCGAAGCAGTCGGGCTGCAGACGTCGACTCTCGAGGAGGAGGCATTGGCCAATCGACCGGAGCTTCTGAGGCTGGACGCCGCGACCCTCGCCGACCGATCGCGGGTCGAGCTCGAGCAGCTGGACTTCCGTCCAGATTTTCTGGCGACCGGAGTGTACAACTCCATGTGGAACCAAGGCGACCATAGATGGTTGGTGGGAGTAGGAATCACTTTGCCCCTGTATCGCAAGCAGTTGCGAGCGGGTGTGGCGGAGGCGGAGGCTCGACTCCAGCAGACGGAAAGTGATCGGTTGGAGGTGGAGGACGAGATTCGCTCCGGCGTGCATATGGCCACTGATCGTTTGGAGGAAGCCCATCACGTCATCGAGCTTTACCGCAGCCGGGTTCTGCCCGCCTCTCGAGATCAGGTCAGTGCCGCTGTTGCCGGGTTCGAGACCGGTGGCACGAGTTTTCTGGCACTGATTGAAGCCGAACGAAGTCAGCGGACCGCCGAGCTCCGGTATCACGCAGCGCTGGCCAGCTACTACAGCCGCCGGGCGGAGTTGGAGCGCCAGATCGGTCGCCTTCCGGGCGTCAACGAAAGCTTCCCGGCGGTCGCGGGAGAAACCCCGGCGGGCAGCATGGAACCGCAAGGAGACCCAAGATGAAGCATGCGATGACCTTGCCCGAAACAGCTGTCGTCCTGGTTCTGGTGGCTGTAGTCGCGGCTATGGCTTGTGGCCGTTCTGCAGATCCCGACATACCGGTGGCACCGACGGCGGCAGAGCATCCGGTGCAGGAGTATTCCGCCGAGATCGCGGTGGCGCTCGAGGCAGCCTTGACCGCTTACGAGGACGTACGAGAGCCACTGGCACAGGATCGATTAGAGGAGGCCGTGTCTTCAGCCTCGCTTCTCGGCTCGAGCCTCCGCATGGTGGCCGAGGTTGGCCAGGCTCCGCCGGGTCGTCTTGGGGCGCTTCTGGACGAGGCGGCCCGGGCTGCCGAGTCGCTCGCTGAATCGGCCGATATCTCCGCCGCCCGGAAAGCTTTTGGAGAGGTGAGCCGTCTTCTGATCCCGGTGGTGGCCGCTGATTCGCGCCTCAGCGGCGACCGCCACGTCTTTGCTTGCCCAATGGTGAAGGATGGTTTCAACAAGTGGATGCAGCCCTCCTCTGACCTCGAGAATCCCTTCATGGGTCAAGCCATGCCCGGGTGCGGCGATGAGACCGACTGGACCGTTGCTGCTCCTTTGAGCTCGTCCGAGCTGGAGTCCCACGTCGAGTACGCGCACGAGGGAGATATCAGCCACTACACCTGTTCGATGCATCCATCGGTGCAACGACAGGAACCGGGTACCTGTCCGATCTGTTCGATGGATCTCGTACCCGTAACCCGGGAAGAGGTGACGACGGGGATTTTCACAGTCGATGCTGGGCGGCGCCAGCTCATCGGGGTGCGCACCACCGCGGTGCAACGCCGGCCAGTCCGGATGAAAATTCGTGCGCTCGGGAGGGTGGTCTATGACGAAACCCGGCTGACCGATGTGTCGCTCAAATACCGAGGCTGGATCGGCAAGCTCGAGGCTGACCGCACGGGCCAGCAGGTGAGCAAGGGCGAGCCGCTTTTCGATCTCTACAGCCCCGAGCTCTACTCCGCCCAGGAGGAGTATCTCGCGGCGCTCGCCAGCCAGAGCGCCGCCAAGGACACCTCGGCACCCCATCGATCCGACTATCTGGTCGAGGCGGCGCGGAAAAGGCTTCGCCTGTGGGATCTGCGAGATTGGCAGATAGATCAGCTGGCCAGTACCCGCAGCCCTCTCGAGTACATCCCGATCGTCTCCCCGGTGAGCGGCTTCGTCATCGAAAAGGAGGTCGTACAAGGGGCGGCCGTCGAGCCCGGGAGGAGACTCTACCGAATTGCCGGTCTGGACAGAATCTGGATCGAAGCGGATATCTATGAATCGGAGCTGCCACTCATAGAGGTGGGGCAACAAGCGACGGTGAGCTTGCCCTACCTTCCGGGAAAGCGCTTTCTCGGCAGAGTGGGTTTTGTCTACCCCTACCTCGAGGACACTACGCGCACCGGCCGTATTCGCATCGAGCTCGCTAATGAAAAACTGGAGCTGCGCCCCGACATGTTCGCGGACGTCGAGTTGACTATCGATCTCGGTGAACGCCTGGTGGTGCCGGAGGAGGCGATTCTCTATGCGGGACCGCGACGTCTGGTGTTCTTGGATCTGGGTGAGGGTCGTCTCAGACCCCAGGAAATCGAAATAGGGATCAAGTCGGGGAACGAGTTCGAGGTGCTCGCCGGGCTCGACGAAGGTGATGTCGTGGTCAGCTCGGGCAATTTCCTCATCGCGGCCGAGAGCCGTTTGAAGTCGGCAGAAGGGCAGTGGTAATGGCAAACCACAACAGCAGCGATGGTGGTCTCATCGGGCGGGTGATTGCGGGTAGCGCTCGGAACAGAGTTTTAACCCTTTTGTTCGCAGGGGGAATGGCGCTGTGGGGTTGGTACGCCATGACCCATGGTCCACTTGATGCGATTCCCGACCTCTCCGATGTGCAGGTAATCATCCTGACTGAATGGCCGGGTCAGAGCCCCGACATCGTCGAGGATCAGATTACCTATCCCATCTCGACGACACTTCTTGCCGCGCCGCGAGTCAAATTTGTGCGCGGACAGTCCTTCTTCGGTCTCTCCTTCGTCTATGTGATCTTCGAGGACGGTACCGACATGTACTGGGCCCGCTCGCGAGTCCTCGAGTACCTCAACGAAGTCCAGGGAAGCCTGCCTGGGGATGTCACGCCCACTCTGGGGCCGGATGCCACCGGCGTGGGTTGGGTGTTCGAATATGCCCTCGTCGACGAAAGTGGCAACCTCGACCTACAGCAGCTTAGAAGCCTCCAGGATTGGAATCTCCGGTATGCGCTCGAGAGTGTTCCGGGCGTTGCCGAGGTCGCCTCGGTCGGCGGTTTTGTCAAGCAGTATCAGGTCATAGTCGACCCGAACAAGCTGCTCGCCCTCGAGATTCCTCTGCGAGAGGTGATCCAGGCCGTGCGGGACACCAATCACGAGGTGGGTGGGCGTGTGCTGGAGATCTCGGGCCACGAGCAGATGGTACGGGGCCGAGGTTATGTCAAGAGCCTCGAGGACTTGGAAAGCACTCCTCTCCGAGTGAGCCCGAGCGGCGTACCCGTTTATCTGAAAGACGTGGCAGTGGTGAAGCTGGGACCTGAGATGCGACGCGGCCTGGCGGAGCTTGATGGCAGAGGGGAAGTGGTCGGCGGCATCGTGGTCATGCGCTACGGTGAAAATGCTCTGCGCGTCATCGAGGCCGTCAAACAGCGCCTGCGGGAAGTGGAACGGAGTCTTCCCGAGGGTGTCCGGGTGGTGGTGACCTACGACCGCTCGGAGTTGATCGAGGCCTCCATCGATACTCTCGAGCACACGCTAATCGAGGAGATGATTGTCGTCAGCGTAGTGATATTCCTGTTCTTGCTTCACGCCCGAAGCGCGCTGGTCCCGATCATCACCCTGCCGCTGGCCGTACTGCTCTCCTTCATTCCCATGTTCTACCAGGGCCTGACCGTCAACATCATGTCCCTCGGAGGAATCGCGGTAGCAATTGGTGTCATGGTCGACGCCTCGATCATCATCATCGAGAACATTCACAAGAGCCTCGAAGCGTGGGAGAGGCAGGGCCGCCAGGGAAGCCAATCCGAGGTGGTCATCCGGGCCATGCAAGAGGTCGGGCCGAGCATCTTCTTTTCGTTGCTGGTCATCACGGTCTCGTTCCTGCCGGTATTTACTCTCCAGGCGACCGAGGGGCGACTATTCAAGCCTCTGGCCTTTACCAAGTCATATTCGATGGGATTCGCGGCGATCCTGGCGGTCACCCTGACCCCGGCATTGGCGGCACTCCTGGTCCGGGGGAGGATACGCAGCGAGGAGAGAAATCCTCTGAACCGCTGGCTCGTCGCTGCCTACGCACCGATCGTGAGGCTCGTCGTGCGCTTTCGCAAGAGCACAATTGCCATTGCGGTGGTGCTGATGGCGACAACCGTCCCCGCTTTTCTCACGCTGAGCAGCGAGTTCATGCCGCCACTCAATGAGGGTGTAATTCTCTATATGCCGACCGCGCCACCTGGCATGTCGATCACCGAGGCCTCCCGGATTCTCCAGTCGATGGATCGCCAGCTGGCACAGTTCCCAGAGGTTGTGAGGGTGTTCGGCAAAATGGGTAGAGCACGCACGGCGACCGATCCCGCACCGATTGGAATGGTCGAGACTGTAGTGGTCCTCAAACCCCGCGAGGAGTGGAGAGATGGGTTGACCTGGAGCGACCTCATCGACGAAATGGATAGCAAGCTTCAATACCCCGGCATGCCGAACATCTGGTGGATGCCGATCCAGACCCGCACCGAGATGCTTGCTACGGGGATCCGCAGCCAGCTCGGGATCAAGGTCTTTGGCGATGATCTCACTGAGATCGAGGCAACAGCCATCGATATCGAAAGGGCTGTTGCTCAGGTGCCGGGCACCCGAAGTGCCTTTGCGGAACGATCGACGGGTGGCTTTTTCCTCGACATCGAGGTGGATCGCAAAGAGGCAGCCCGTTACGGTCTCAGGGTCCGCGACGTCAACGACATCGTGATGTCGGCCATCGGCGGTATCAACGTGTCGCAAACCATAGAAGGGCGCGAGCGGTACCCGATCAACGTCCGCTACGCGCGGGAGTTTCGTGACAATCGTGAAGCATTGCAGCGGGTGTTGGTGCCCACTCCGACGGGCGCCCAGATCCCCCTGTCGCAAATCGCCAGGATCGAGTCCACCACCGGTCCACCCATGATCCGCAGCGAAGACGGCAAGCTCGTGGGTTTCGTCTTTGTGGATATTGCGGAGCGGGCCATTGCCGACTACGTCGAGGAGGCCAGGGCTTTCGTCGCTGAGCGTGTGGATCTGCCGCCGGGCACCCGGCTCGAATGGGCCGGGCAGTTCAGATACCTGGAACGGGCCAAAGCGCGGCTCAAGATCGTCGTCCCGCTGACCCTGGCGATCGTGTTCTTTCTCTTGTACATCCACACCCGCTCGGTCCTGGAGACGGGGATCGTGCTGCTGGCCGTTCCCTTCTCGCTCATCGGAGCGGTCTGGCTGCTCTATCTTCTCGACTACAACCTGTCGATCGCCGTCTGGGTTGGGTTCATTGCCTTGGCCGGTTTGGACGCCGAAACAGGGTTGATCATGTTGCTGTATCTGAAGCTCGCTTTCCAGAGACGCCATCAGGAAGGCTCGCTGCGGTCACCAGCCGACCTGCAGGAGGCGATCGTCGAAGGCGCGGCGCAACGAATCCGACCAAAGCTGATGGCGGTGATGACCACCATGCTCGGTCTGGTGCCGATCATGTGGAGCACCGGTACGGGGGCGGATGTGATGCGCCGCATCGCCGCTCCCATGGTTGGTGGCCTGGTCAGCTCCTTCCTATTGCAGCTCACAATCTATCCGGCGATCTTCGCCATCTGGAAGGAAAGATCGATTAGGCAATCACACCTCTGACCGTCGGCAGGGAAAATTTTCTCGCGTGGGAATATTCTCCGGTGTCGGGATGTCCAAAGGGCAACTTGGCTTTGCCAAAGGCCGGAGTGGGGTTACCGAGATCGACAGGATATGGACCATTGAAACCCAGAGACGGGGATTGTCGTCACCAATCAAAATG
>Ga0255057_10000866_pt1 | contig 17379 bp, 17 predicted proteins | sample Cases_109_6_MG_FD_189022 | JGI IMG/M metagenome (GOLD analysis project Ga0255057, IMG submission 189022) | Seawater microbial communities from Amundsen Gulf, Northwest Territories, Canada - Cases_109_6 | ecosystem: Environmental > Aquatic > Marine > Gulf | place: Canada: Northwest Territories... | reverse complement strand
AGGGGCATCGAGCCAGTGTCGACGAGCTCAGCGACGATGCGACTCGAAAGCCGCGTCATGCTCGAAGAACTAGTATGAAACTTGTGTATGCGCGCGCCCTTGGCATTGCGCACGCCGACATCGGCAATCCAGCGCCCGCCGGAGCGACGAATACGGCCGCCAACGAGAATGCTCACCCCGAGCTTGGCCGCCTGCTTGGCGGAACCCTTCGTCTTCTTCGTGACAGCGGTGACCTTCTTGAGCGGAACGAGCTGCACATCGGCCGCCCGCAATCCGGCCTGGATGCGTTGGCGAATTTTGGTGGCTTGCGGCCCTTGAAGAGGCAGAATCGCTGCGGCATGATCTTCGGCATACGCGGTGCCTCCCACCAGACACAAACCGAATACCACTGTCAGTGCGCCAACGCGCCACGCCCCCATGGACTTCCCCTTGCCTAAACCCCGCTATCGGGCCCTTCATTGATGACCGCGGGAATGGCACCCAAGTCGATGATCCACTGCCGTATCACCTCGGTTTCCTCAGCGCCGAGAATCGTCCCGAGCGGCATCTGCCCACCACAGATGCCCGGCGCGTTGAGGATCTTCTTCATCATGTAGCTCTCGTCCGGATCCCCAGCGATCACCACGATCTCGCTCCCGCAGTTGGGGTCGATGGAGTTGACGTTGACGGTACGGCTGGCGACGTTCGGCGACACGAGGTCGAGTTCCGCGGCTGGCTGATCCGAGTCGTGGCAAACCGAGTTACCGCAGTTGGCCAGGAACACCCCCTCGACCGACTGGCCAGGCGAGCCCCCGGCGCCACCGATGAAGTCCTCGGGATTGTTCAAGTTGCCTGCGCAGCTCACGAGCAGCAGTGAGCTGAGAATAGGTAAAGTTAAGCGTCGCATCGCGTTGTGCTGGTCCCCCGAATCATGCCTAGAAGCTTAGTAAGCTATTGCACTGCTCGTCGAGTTGTACAGTGTTTTTGTGTAAGCCAATGTACTCAAAGGCGGTTTAGGCCCCAGTCGTACGGCTGAAAAACCACGTCGAAACCGGCCCCACGGGCTCGCTCCAAGGCTTCGGCCACTTCGGGCTCAGCGAAGGCCAGGATGAAATCCTCGATGGTGGGTGGCCGCCCCAACCGACGGGCGTGTTCCTCGAAATCCGTGCGGTACCACTCGAAGATCGAGGACAGCTGAATTTCACTCGCCTCGTCATCGATGCGCACGTGGGCAGGGCTCGAACAGAAAGCACGGGTCACTCGGTCGAGCTGGGCGTCGAGCTCGAGTGGATCAAATGCGCGGGGCGCCAATGGAGGACAGGAGATCGACGCGCAGTTGATCGCGGCGTGGATTCGCGCGTCGCGGAAGCCACGGATAACCCCGTTTTCAAGATCGTAAAGGTTGATTTTGTCGCCATCGAGGAAGAACCGAAGCCCGTAGAAGAAACCGAAACCCGGGCGCGGGTCCAACCAACCGTGTACGTCTTGCACGCTAGAGATCGGCCAGTTGTCGACGACCCCGAGCAACGTGAGGACATTGTAGGCGTTGATGTAGTACGCGAGACGGCCCTCTTCGGTTGGAAACCTTTTGGGCGTGGTGGCCGGCCCTATCACTGCCAACGTTGCCGCGAAGCGCTTCAAATCCGACGCGCCGTTGAGCACCTCGGCGTAGTCGACGCGGTCTCCCTGAACCCACTTTCGAAGTGCGTCGTTCCACCAGCGGGTATCGAAGCCCTCAGGCGGTTGCGGCAACGGCTCCGCATCGACGACCACCGAACGGAGGCCAAGCGCCTTCACGGTGACGATGGCGGTCGCTCCAAGCACCAATCCGAGGGCGATGAGAATCGCCCACCACCGCGCATACCAGCGCCCAGATCTCTCACTCACGTGCCGAGTATTGCACGCCGACGCTAAACGTTACATGCCTGCGGGGCGATGTCGTCGGATGACCGTCACCTGATCTGGCCGTTCGTTCGAGAAGAACGACAAGTTGACTTCCGGATCTTTCGCGCGCGAGTCAAGATCGCAACCCATCCAACCTCCAGCGAAGAGCATCGCTTCACGGTGCTAGAGGGCGCCGATTGGGCGAATGTGATCGCCCTGACCGATCGCGACGAAGTTGTGCTGATTCGTCAGTTTCGCCATGGAACCGACGCGGTCACCCTCGAGATCCCGGGTGGCGCTGTCGATCCAGGTGAGACTCACGAGGAGGCCGCAACGCGCGAATTGCTAGAAGAAACGGGTCACGAGGCGAGGCGCTGGACCAAGCTCGGCGAGGTCCACCCGAACCCAGCTCTGCAAAACAACCTCTGCTCGACCTGGCTGGCGGAGGGAGCGCATCGGGTTTGCGAACCAAAGCTTGATGAGGGTGAGGCGATTGAAGTAAAGACGGTACGGCTGCACGACATCAAACCGCTCATCGCGCAGGGAGAGATTACCCACGCGTTGGTGGTCGCCGCGTTTTACTTTCTGTTCGAGGCGCAAAACCCCTGATCTGGCGACAACACGATGGACATGGACCTCCTCACGAAGCTCCCCTTGTGGCTGGTTGCGTTCCTCTTGTCACTGACGTGTCACGAGGCCGCCCATGCACTTGCCGGCAAATTCGGGGGCGATAGCACGGCCGCTGCTCAGGTGACCCTCGATCCGCTGCCTCACATTCGCAGGGAACCCTTCGGCACCATCGTCGTCCCGATCCTGTCGTTTTTTCTTCAGGGTGGGGGATGGATGATCGGCTGGGCCAGCGCGCCCTACGACCCTCAGTGGGCAAGCCGCCATCCAAAGCGCGCCGCCGGGATGGCAGCTGCCGGGCCCGCAGCAAACTTCGCGTTGGCGCTGCTGGCCGCGATCGGCATTCGCATCGGGATCGCGACGGGTTACTTTACGCTGCCTACCGATGGGCTCAGCTTGGAGACTCTCGCCGTGGCCCCATCGGGGCTCGCACAAGGGCTCGCCCTGTTCTCGAGCGTCCTCTTTTCGGTCAATCTCATCCTCGGATGCTTCAACCTCATCCCGGTTCCGCCTCTCGATGGCTACGCGATCGTGCCCTTGGTGCTCACCGACCGCATGCGGGACAAATGGTTCAGGCTTTTCTCGGGCGGAGGCGCTCTGATGGGGCTACTCATCGCGTGGATCGTTTTCGATCGAGTGATGCCACCCGTGTTCCGCACCGCGATCGGGTGGTTGTACGCGGGCGTGTGACCCGTGGTAGGCTCGAAACGTGAAGGGGATATGCGTGGGATTGGCGTGCGCCGCGCTGCTGGTGTCGGCATCGGTGTCGGCAGACGAAGCCGATGCACACTATCGCCTGGCAAAGACCTTTCGTGCCGAGGGTCGCTACGACGAGGCACTGAAGGAGATCGACTTGGCGCTGGCAGCCCGGCCGACGTCCGCCGAGGGGCACCTGACACGTGGGACGATTCTCCGCAGGCTCGAACGCTATCACGATGCGCTGGCGGCGTTCGATCGGGCCATTCGACTAGAGCCCAAGAGCGGGCGAGCCTATGGCCTTGCGGGGCCGGTACTGATTCGATTGAAGCGGCCGAAAGCGGCAGTGAAATACCTTCGCAAAGCGACCGAGCTCGAACCGAAAGAAGCCAACCATTGGCTCAACCTCGGGGTCGCGTACCGAAGGCTCGGGGACAACGACGCTGCGATTGCCGTCTACGAAAAGGGGCTCGAACAACTCCCGAATGATGTGCAGCTGCTCAACAATCTCGGAGTCGCCCTCCGCAAGGCGCGGCGATACGACCAGTCGATCAAGGTCCTCGAAAAGGCAAGCGCCGCACACCCCTACGACCCGAACATCGCACGCAATCTCGCGGTCGCCTATCGGGGCGCCGAGCGCTACCAGGAAGCGATCCCTGCCTACCTCCAGGCGATCGAGCTCGGCAAGAGCGAGCCTGATCTATTGTTCGACCTGGCGGCTTGCTACGAGAAACTCGGCAATACCGAAATGGCGATCGCCACGTACGAACGGTACATTCGAGACACCAAAAAAACGGATCCCGAAGCAGCCAAGCGCGCGCGGGGAACGATCGACCGGCTCAGCAAGAAATAGTCCTACTCGATGAAAAAGGTGAGGCCGCCTTCGATGCTCCAGGCGGAGTCCGGTGTCCCCGCCGGCATCTTGAAGTAGCGGGCCCAACGCCCACGAAATTCGATGCCCAGAAAATCGAGAAAACCATACCCGAGCCCGCCGAAAGCGGTGATCGTTCCGGATCCTTCGTGTCGGAAAGGCGCATTGGGGATCGATGGCACTGGCACTCCGAGATAGCCCCCGCCAAACGCACCCGTGAGGCGCACCTTCTTGATGTTTCGGCGAAGTGCGATCAGCCCGCCGCCTCCGAAGCCAGGGTTGTCGAGTGGGAACTTCTCGCCAAGCCACTGGAAGTAGGCCCCGAGGTGAAGAGGACCGACTACCCCGTAGCTGCCGTCGAGCCACAGGCTCGGCTGCCACTTGGTGCCGAAGGAGTATTTGGACACCGTGCCGCCGTAGACCACATCGAAGACGACCGAGTCGTAGTCACTCGCCGATGCGGTGACCGGCAACCCGAAAGCCAACAGGACCAATACCGGCGCCAACCGTCCCACGCCGGGACTGTTATCACAGGTCCAGCAGGTGGCCCAAAACCTGCGGCTGTTCGAGCTCTTAGCTGGAGGCGGCCTGGATGATCGACTCGTCGACCTTGAACTTCATCAAGAACTCGCGGCGACCCGCCTTCATTTGATCGACCCAGGCGCGGTACTCGTCAGCGCGTCCGCTCTCTTCGTAGAACCTACGTGGTTCGAGAATCTGCGCCGGTACCTTCCCGGTAAGCGTGGCATTTTCGGCGGCATCGCAGTCGACGATCTCGTAGTCGAAATCCGGGTCTCGTTTCCACTTGATCGAGTCGCTCAAGAGCGCCTCCAGCATCGCGCTCGAGTGGCGAATTTTCACCTTGAGGGCCTTTTCCTGCTTCACATCGTTGGCGTCGCCGCCGATGTAGCCCGTATTCATGAGCCACATCGTCACGCCTGGCATCGTCTTGGCAAGCTCTGCAAAGCGTTTTGCTTGAAGCCCGTGCTTGGCGGGGAAGAACGGCTGGGTGAAGGGAGAGCGCGTCTTGCCCCGGTCCTTTCCGGCCGCACTCGTCTTGGAAGTCTCGCCGAGCATGAAGTAACCAGCGGCCTGCGCCGGGGAAGTGAAGCGGAGGATCCCTGGCATCGCGGCATCGGCGCCTTCGTCCCGGTTTAGGATGCCCATCGACTTGACCTGAGGAATGGTATGCAAATCGGCAGCACCCGGAATCGAGCTCATCGGCACGATCGAGCGACCGTTCTGCGTCCACTTCACGAAGTCCCAGCCGTCTGCTGGCACGCCGAGCTCGTTGACGACATCGCCCGACGCAACCTCACCGACGATGTACTTGTCGACGTTTTCCGCGTCCGCGCCGGTGTTGACGAGGATATCACGAAGGCGGGACACGTCGTCCGTGGTCAGGATCCCCTTGCTGAAGTCGAAGGAACCGTCCTCTTCGAGGAAGGCGTTCTCGAGCCAGGCCTCGGGACTCACCGTGGCGCGGTAGATGACCGGCTCCGTCTCGACCAACAAACCATCGATTTTGGCGAAGCAGCCGTTCTCGGTGATCGAGAGCACGCCGTGCGGCCAGAGCGCCACCATGTCGTCTTGAATGGGCTCGGTGAGATCACCCTGCTTCGAGAATGTCGTCGTCGTCTTCCCTGTGCCGGAAAGCCCCATGACGGTCATGGTGACGCGATCGCCCCCGCTGCGCGTGACGGCTTTGGCGCCCGCGTGCAGGACCAGCCCGCCCTCGTCGTACACATACTGGTTGAGCATCCGAAGGACGCCCTTCTTCGACTCACCGAAATAGTCTGGACCGATCACGTGGGTGGTCCAGTTCGCCATATCGACGATGATCGCCTGACGGCCAGGCATGTCATCGAGCATGAGGTCCGGCGTGTAAAAGAGACGGAAGATCGGCTTGAACAGCTCCGCGAGTAGCCCCGAGTCTTCGACGTCCGAGCGAGGAAACGAGAGGATCTGCTGCATCCCGGCAATGTTGGCGCCCTCGGGCGTGTAGAGCCACGTCGTGCCGAATGCGCGCTCGCCGAGACCGACGTAACCGTCGATGGCGATGAGCTTCCCGCAGCCAGCGATGTACTTGGCCTGCCGCTCGATCAGTCCCTGCGCTTTGGCAGGGTCGATGATCTGATGGCTCCATCGATCCTCGGTATCGATGATGTAGGTGTACTTGGCCATCCGCGCTTTGTTGCGGGAGACCTTGTTGATGCTGCCGACCTTGGACCGCTGAACGCAGGGGGTGTGTTTGACCGCTAGCTCACGAAGCTCCGACTGCGAGGGGTTGTCGACATACTCGACGTCGAAGGGGCGGGGATCTGCAGGGGTGACCATAACCTCTTTCCCTTTTCTTTCGGCTCGGACAATACGCTGACACGGGGGTCCTACCCGCTCAGAGCCTGGGATATGACAATGTTTGCCGGGTGTGTCCAGGGACAAGAAGAGTTGCCGCCCCGGAGACAAGAACTAAGCTCCGCGCCGTGCGTGCGCTACCGCTCAATTTCCGCGAAGCCTCGCGTTTGGACCAAGCCCAGTGGAAGGATTGGCGCTGGCAAGCGCAGCACGCGGTTACCGACCTGAATGGCCTCGAGCGCGCGCTTCGGCTCACCGAGGCGGAGCGTCTTGGCGCAGCCCGTGCAATGGCAGCGGGGCTCCCGATTTCCGTCACGCCCTACTACCTCAGTCTGTGCGATCCGACCGATCCCGATTGCCCGATCCGCAAGCAGTGTGTCCCCCGGGCCGATGAAGCCATTGCCGTCAAAGGCGATCTTGCCGATCCACTCGGCGAGGAGGCTCACGAAGTCGCCCCACATCTGATTCAGCGATACCCCGACCGTGTTCTACTGATCGCTACCGACCGATGCGGGGTGTACTGCCGCTTTTGCACCCGGTCGCGGATCGTCGGGGACGGAGGCGGCGCCCGTTCGATGGCCGCCCTCGAACCCGCCTTTCAGTGGCTTTCGGCCCACCCAGAGATCCATGACGTGATCATTTCGGGTGGCGACCCCTGCATCATGTCGACGGAACGGATCACACGTTTGCTCACGCGACTGCGCGAGATCGATCATATCGACTATATACGCTTGGCGACACGCGCCCCGGTCACCCTCCCTCAACGCATCACAGACGAGCTTTGTCGTGCCATACGTCAAGGCCACGAAGCCACTTGGATCATGACGCACTTCAACCACCCGAAGGAGCTCACACCGGACGCGCAGGAAGCATGCGGGCGGCTCGCCGATGCGGGGCTTCCCGTCATGAACCAATCGGTCTTGCTCCGTGGCATCAACGACGACCCGGACACGCTCGAACGTCTGTTTCGCGGACTGGTTCGTGCACGCGTCCGACCCTACTACTTGCTGCAAATGGACCCCGTACGTGGAACGAGTCACCTTCGGACGCCGCTCCGACGCGGGATCGAGCTGATGCGGGCGCTCCAGGGCCGAGTCAGCGGAATCGCGCTACCCAAGTTGATCGTCGACACGCCGGGCGGCCTTGGCAAGGTACCCGTGGGCCCGAACTACGTGGTCAGCCAAGACAATGGTGTCACGGTGCTGGAGACGTTCCGAGGCGACCGAGTAGAGTACCACGACCCCCCCGAGGCTACTCAGGAGAACTCATGCAACGAGCCCTAACGCTCTACCGAACGACCATCGGGAAGAAGGTAGTGATGGCCCTGTCCGGCGCCATCATGGTCGGGTTCGTGACCGGCCACTTCCTGGGTAACTTGAACATCTACCTCGGACCTGAGGCGCTCAACGGCTACGCCGAGAAACTCCATAGCATGCCGGCACTCGTGTGGACGACGAGAATCCTACTGCTGTTCGCGTTAGGCGCCCACGTCTGGTCCGCGTACCAACTCTGGCGCCGAAACGTCTTGGCCCGAGGTTCCCACTACAAACAACGTAAAGACCTCGCGACCGACTACGCGGCACGGACGATGTACTGGACGGGCCCGATCCTGTTGCTCTACCTCGTCTACCACTTGCTCGAGTTCACGATCATCCCGGCGCATCCGGGGGACGTGTATCGCAACGTCGTCGAGGCCTTCCAGAACCCCTGGATCTCGGCGTTCTACGTCGCGGCCAACCTCGCGCTCGGCTTACACATTTTTCACGGTATCTTCAGCGCCTTTCAATCCATCGGGGCGAACCACCCGCGCTACAACTCCTATCGTCGCGATGTGGCGATCGCGATTTCGGCGGTAATCACACTCGGCAACGTTTCGTTTCCGATCTCTGTCCTCACGGGCATCGTCACTTTGTAAGGGTCGTCATGGAACTTCGATCACACGAGCCAACCGGTCCCATCGAAGACCGATGGGAGAAACACAAAGAGGCGAGCAAGCTCGTCGCACCCGCCAACCGTCGCAAGTACAACATCATCGTGGTCGGAAGCGGCCTGGCGGGAGGAGCCGCCGCCGCGTCCCTCGGCGAGATGGGGTACAACGTCAAGTGCTTCTGCTACCAAGACAGCCCACGACGCGCGCACAGCATCGCAGCACAAGGTGGGATCAACGCGGCTAAGAACTACCAAAACGACGGGGACAGCGTGTACCGGCTGTTCTACGACACGGTGAAGGGGGGCGATTTTCGCTCACGTGAGTCGAACGTCTATCGGTTGGCCGAGCTGAGCCTCCACATCATCGATCAGGCGGTCGCCCAGGGTGTGCCCTTCGCGCGCGAGTACGGTGGGTTGTTGGCAAACCGCTCCTTTGGTGGCGCCCAGGTCTCGAGGACATTCTACGCGCGGGGACAGACAGGCCAGCAGCTTTTGCTCGGGGCGTACCAAGCACTCAGTAGGCAGATCGAAGCGGGCACGGTCGAGATGTTCCCGCGTCACGAAATGCTGGAGTTGATCGTGCATGATGGTCGGGCACGAGGAATCGTCACGCGATGCCTCAAGACCGGCAAGGTGACCCCGTACATCGCGGACATGGTCGTGCTGTGCACGGGCGGCTACGGTAACGTCTTCTATCTCTCGACCAATGCCAAGGGCAGCAACTGCACGGCCACTTGGCGCGCGCATCGGAAGGGCGCGACGTTCGCGAACCCCTGTTACACACAGATCCATCCCACCTGCATCCCACAAGCGGGTAGCTATCAGTCGAAGCTGACACTGATGAGCGAGTCGCTTCGCAACGACGGGCGTGTGTGGGTTCCACGCAACAAGGAAGACGTCACCAAGCAGCCTGAAGACATTCCAGAGGCAGACCGCTTCTACTACCTCGAGGAGCGGTACCCTGCCTTCGGCAACCTGGTCCCTCGCGATGTGGCTTCGCGAAACGCGCTGTACTTGACGAACGATGGCTTGGGCGTCGGACCATTGGTCCTCGACCAGCGGCGCGGCGTGTACCTCGACTTCAGCGATGCGATCGGCCGTCTCGGCGAGCAGATGATCCGCGAGCGGTACGGCAACCTGTTCGAGATGTACGAACGGATCACGGGCGACAGCCCATACGAGACGCCGATGCGGATTTACCCAGCAACCCACTACACGATGGGCGGCCTCTGGGTGGACTACAATCTCGAGACCACGATCCCGGGTCTCTTTTCTGGCGGCGAGGCCAACTTCTCGGACCATGGCTCCAACCGGCTCGGCGCTTCCGCGCTGATGCAGGGCCTCGCAGACGGGTACTTCGTCCTGCCCTTTACCGTAGGCAACTACCTCGGGCAGGTCCGAACGCTGCCACCACTCGAAGAAGATCACCCGGATGTGCAGACCGCGATGCAATCGGTCGCGGACCGGGTTCGCAAGCTCATGAACGCGCCTGACCCCAAGCACGCCCCCGAGCATTTCCACCGGGAGCTCGGGAAGATCATTTGGGAGAAGTGCGGGATGTCGCGAAATGCCGAGGGGCTCGAGGAGGCTCTCGCGAAGATCCCAGAGCTTCGCGAGCAGTTCTGGCGTCAGGTCAAAATCACTGGAAGTGGCGAAGACCTCAACCAAACGCTCGAGCGCGCCGGACGGATCGCCGACTTTTTCGAGCTCGGTGAGCTCATGTGCATCGATGCGCTCGACCGAAACGAGAGCTGCGGGGGCCACTTCCGCGAGGAGCACCAAGAGAAAGGGGAAGCCCTTCGAGATGACGCGAACTTCAGCTACGTCGCGGCCTGGGAGTGGACCGGGGATCCAGCAAAGCCGCGACTCCAAAAAGAGCCGCTCACTTTCGAGTACGTGAAGCCAACCAAGCGGAGCTACAAGTAAGGGACGCCATGACCGACGAGTTACTCGATCTAACGCTTCACGTCTGGCGCCAATCAGGGTCGAACCAACCTGGCAGCTTCAAGACGTACCACGCAAAAGACATAACCACGCACATGTCCTTCCTCGAGATGCTCGACGTCGTGAACGAAGAGCTGATCGAAAACGGCGAGGACGCGATCGCGTTCGACTACGACTGCCGCGAAGGCATTTGCGGCGCATGTGGGATGGTCGTCAACGGTGTAGCGCATGGTCCCCAGAAACTGACGACCGTCTGCCAGCTGCACATGCGACAGTTCGAGAACGGCCAGGAGATCTGGCTCGAGCCCTGGCGCGCGGACGGTTTTTCGATCGTCAAAGATCTGATTGTCGACCGCACCGCGTTCGACCGCATCATTCAAGCTGGCGGCTACATTTCGATCCGTACGGGCAGCGCAAGCGAAGCCAACGAGATGCCGATCGCCAAAGAGATCGCGGATCGCGCGATGGACGCGGCCGAATGCATCGGGTGCGGCGCGTGTGTGGCAGCCTGCCCAAACGCGTCGGCAAGCCTCTTCACGGCAGCCAAAATCTCGCACCTGTCGCTGCTGCCTCAGGGGCAAGCCGAACGCGCAGATCGCGCGCGAAAAATGGTCGCGCAGATGGACGCTGAAGGGTTTGGCTCGTGCACCAATCACGGCGAATGCGAAGCCGTTTGTCCGAAGGGCGTGAGCCTCGAATGGATTGCACGCATGAATCGCGAGCTCATCAGCGCAATGGTAAAATCCAAAAATCTGGTGCAGATCCGCAAGCGCTAGAGTTGTGAGAAGGGTGCTAGGCTCGTCGGCTGTCCCACACGAAGCGCGCTACGATCGCGATACCCGCGGCGACGACGATGACCAGAGTCGCCACGGTGTATCGCTCGAGGATATCGCGCATCACCTCCCAATTGTGACCGAGGGCATATCCAGCGCCGAGAAGCAGCGCGTTCCACACGGCGGCGGAGAGTCCACCGAACACGATCACCGGCCACACGCCCATGCGAGATAACCCTGCCCCGAGGAAGAAGAACGCGCGAAGCGCCGGCAAGAATCGGTTCACCGCGAGGTACATGGCACCGTGCTGTGCGTAGCCACGACGCACTGCGTCGAGAGCGCGTGTGGCCGCAGGACGCTTCAGAAACCGCGGCCAATTGTCTTCGTGATTCGCGAGCCACAGGCCGAAAGCCCATGCCCCGAGTCCGCCTCCGATTGCGCCGAGCGTCATCAGCGCGTAGACCAAAGCCCAGTTGAGTTGGGCGCGAGTGGCCAACACGACTGCAAACAGCACGACGGTATCTCCGGGAAGCGGCGGAAAAACATATTCCACCGCCGACGCCGCGACGATGAGTCCGTAGGCCCAATGCTGGGGCCCGTGCTCCAATGTGTGCAGAAATTCGTCAAGCACGGGAACAACACCCTAGGCTTGTGATCGAAAGCCGGTGTAGCACATTGCTCGGTTCGACATCAGCGGACAGGCAACGCAAGGTTAGTATCGTGGCTAGCAGAGATCCCTTGGTGTCGGTGCTGCAACGTCCCAACGCAAAAGTTGAAGACGTCGCCATCTTGATTGCACGCGAGGCTAATCCCATTCTCGACGAGCACTCCCTGCGACGCGCTCTCGATGGCATCGGCACGGAAGCACTCATCCGACGCGGCCTTCGATCAACTCCCGAGCGCGACTGTCGGATCCTCGCAGACCTGCTCTTTGTCGAGCTCGGCTTCGAAGGAGAACGAGACGACTACTACGACCCGCGAAACAGCTACATCGACAAAGTGATGATTCGCCGCAGGGGGATTCCGATTTCGTTGTCGGTGCTCAGTATGGCGATCGGCGAACGCGCGGGCATGGTGGTCGAGGGTGTCGGTTTTCCGGGTCACTTCTTGGTGCGCGTCGGGGGACCGGAAGGCGTCTATCAAGATCCGTTCAATCACGGAGAGATCCTCGACGGTGTTGGGCTCCGAAAGCTGGCGGCGCAGTTCCTCGGCGCGGAGATGGCGCTGCACCCAAGCTACCTCGAACCGGTCGACTGCCTGACGATCACGATCCGCATGCTGGCGAATCTCAAGAACGCCCACCGGCGCCAGGGCGACTACGCGCGTGCCATGCTCGCCTGCGACCACCTGGTCGAGCTCACCCAAGCACCCGAGCATCGCCGGGATCGAGGCCTGTTGGCCCACGCTTTACGGACCTACGGAGCCGCTTCAGAAGACCTTGCCGCCTATCTCGAGGCTCGGCCGGACGCCAAAGATGCCCGGGTCATCAGTCTCGCCCTCGAAGAAGCCCGCGACCAGGCCAATCTGGTTCTTCACTGAGGCTGCACTTTACAGTTGGGCGTGGCGTGCCAAGACTGCGCCCCGATCCGGCGATCGCCATGTCTGTGAGATCCCTCAAAACTCTGTTCCGGCCCGAGCTCGATGAACTTTCCGCCTACCGGGTACCCCCTGCCGCACCCGAGGTGAAGCTCGACGCGAACGAGAGCCCGTGGTCGCTCCCCGGTGAAGCGTGGGAATCGATTCTGTCGGCCGTCCGCCGGACCGCGCTCCATCGATATCCAGACGGACGAGCGACTCGCCTCCGGGGGGCTCTGGCGACCTGGATCGGCGGCGCCCCGGACGAGTACGTGCTCGGCTCGGGGTCCGACGAGGTGATCTCGCTGCTCGCGACGGCAATGTCGAAACCGCGGCCAGGGGAAGAGCGGCCCGTCGTACTGTTTCCGGAGCCGACGTTCGTGATGTACGGAATGACGAGTCGTGCGCACGGGTGGCGAACGGTCGGAGTGTCGCTTGACGATCGATGGGACCTCGATGTCGATGAGATGGCCAAGGCACTCGAACGCGAACGACCGAACGTTGCGTACTACGCGAGCCCCAACAACCCCACCGGCAACTGCTTCTCACAGGACAGGCTGGAGAAGCTCATCCAGGGGTTTCCAGACACGTTGCACGTCGTCGACGAAGCGTACGGTGGGTTCGCGCGCGAATCTGTTGCAAGCTGGTGTGTGCGATTACCGCAGTGCGCGCTTCTCGGTACTCTCTCCAAGGTCGGGTTCGCCGCGATTCGAGTTGGCTGGATACGTCTCGACGAGGCGCTCGCGCATGATCTCGAAAAGGTCCGGCAGCCGTTCAATCTCAACACGCTGTCCCAGGAGCTCGCCACACTTGCCCTCACGGACCTTGCGCCCACCCTTCGCACGCATGTCGCGGCGATCGTGGCCGAGCGAGAACGGCTCGCGGAAGACCTCGCGCGCTACCCATCGATGCACTGCTTCCCGAGTGACGCGAATTTCCTCTTGGTCCGCTACGATGGCGACGTCGCAGGGTTGTGCAAGGGCCTCCTTTCGCGAGAGATCGTGGTGCGCCGCTTCTCCGAAGGAGATGCTCGGCTGGCAGAGTGCGTTCGGATCACCGTAGGGACTCCAGAAGAGAACCGACGCTTGGTCACGGCGCTCGACGAGATCCTATGTCCGTAGTAACAACACGAGATGTGAGCCCCGCACGGGTGTTTGAAGCGTTGAAGTGGGCGGCCGACGTCGCGAGCGACCCCTCTCTGCTCGGCCAGAAGCCTGAACGACCTAGCCCCGCTGAGTGGCGTGACATTCCTTTGGCCGAGTTCCGCCTTCACATGGACCGCTTGCTGGTGTCCAAGCATCCGGAGCCCGGGCTCGACGCCCTAGAGGCGGTGGGGTGCCTCGGTCCTTGGCTACCGGAGGTCGCAGCCATGGTTGGCTTCGGCGACAATGAGTGGCGGCACAAGGACGTCTGGAAACACACGAAGCAGGTCGTGAAGCAATCAGTGCCACGACTCGAGGTGCGTTGGGGGGCGTTGCTCCACGACATCGGCAAGCCGAAGACACGGCGCATCGACGACCGTGGTAATGTCACGTTCCACGGCCACAGCGAGGTTGGTGCAGCGATGTTCCGCAAACGCGTCGGAGACCGCCTGGGTTTCCAAGGCGCGCCCCGAGAGCGCATCCACTTCTTGATCCTCCACCACCTGAGGGCTAGTCAGTACGAAGAAAGCTGGACAGACGCGGCGGTACGTCGCTTCTACAAACAGATGGACGACGGCCTACGCGACCTCCTCGACTTGAGTCGCGCAGATATCACCACCAAACGCCCCGAGAAGCGTCGTCGCGGCGTTCGTCAGATCAACTTGCTCGCGAAGCGCATTCGTGACCTCCAGGAAGAAGACCACAAGGTGGCTCCCCTACCCAAAGGCCTCGGGACCGAGATCATTAACACCTTCGGTGTGCCCCCATCAAAGCGTCTAGGCGACCTGATGAGGCAACTCACAGAAGCCACCGAAGCTGGCGAAATCGACCCCCAGAAACCAGCCAAATACTACCTCGACCACCTAAACACCCACCGAAAACAATACGGCCTCTAGGGGACACGCTCCCAGGTCTTCTTCTCGAGCGAGATCGAAGACGGTGAAACCTATCTGACGCTGTTTGGCACGGCGACCTGACACTGGCGCTAGCACTGACGCTGACGCTGCGACTGTGGTAGCTTGCCCGCAATGTCCCTACAGCGAGCTAGCTGGGTGGCGTTCGCCCTGGCCGCGTCGATCGCCGCCTGCAACACGAGCACCAGCTCCGACCCCGGCCCCTGGGACGATGGGGTCGTTATTCCCAACGAAGCACCGCCTCCTGGCAACGTGAAAGCAGGTTTCCAGGCCCTCGTCTCGAATGGCTACATCTCATGCGGAATTCCCCTCGACATTTTTAATTCTCCGGCAGTCCGAGCACTCCTCGGTTCGATCGCGCAGATGCAAGCGCTCACCGACGCCGACGGCAAACCCCTTCGAACCGGCAAAAACGCCGACATGCCCTACAACTGGAACGTTCACACCAACGACGACGGTGTCGACCTCGTGTCCCCCAACTGCCTTCAGTGCCACGCCGAAAAGATCAACGGCCAGCTGGTCATCGGGTTGGGCAACGTGACGAGCGACTACACGGGGGCCGCGGAAGGGGACGGAGGCGCTAACCCGTTCGACTCGATCGACCTCGATTCGATTCCGGGCGGCGACCAACTCCTCAAGCTGTTCGAGCGACAAACTACGATAGGGCCGTACACCATCATGCGAACGGTGGGGACCAACCCGGCCGTCGTGTCGACGTTTGCATTGGCCGCTTACAAGGAACCCGAAACCCTCGCTTGGCTCGACGAACCGGCTTTCCCCTTGCCCGCCGTGCTCTTTCCCACTGACGTGCCCCCTTGGTGGCGCACCAAGAAGAAAAGCAGCCACTTCCACAACGGGCTGTCCCGAGGTGACCACCGCGGCACGATGATCCTCGCCTCGATGGTGTGCACCGATACAAACGAAGAGGCCGAAGAGATCATGGAATACTTCGATGATCTGTACGCGTACGTGCGTAGTCTCGAGGCTCCAGTCTATCCCTTCGAGATCGACGCGACGCTGGCCGAACAGGGCGAAGGCATTTTCCTCGATAACTGCTCGGGATGCCATGGAACGTACGGAGCATCCGACGACGAAGACACCTATCCCAATCTGATCATCCCACTCGATGTCATCGAAACCGACCCGGCGTTCGCCGGCTTCGACGAGAACATCGCAGCGCTCGAGGACTGGTTCGAACAGACGTTCTTCGCTCGGTATGCAACCATCGTCTACAACGATCCGTTCCGGGGCTACACCGCGCCGCCACTCGACGGCATTTGGGCCACCGCGCCCTTCTTGCACAACGGCTCCGTGCCGACGATCGAAGCCGTCATCGACCCGAGTCAACGCCCGGTCCACTGGCGTCGAATCGACTTCGACAGCACCAATTACGACACCGAGCGACTTGGTTGGCCGTACGAATCACTGACCTACGGTCAAGCCGAGGCATCCGACGAAGAGCGCAGGTACATCTACGACACGAGCCTGATCGGCCACTCCAACGCGGGGCACACCTTCGGCAACCACCTGTCCGACGCGGAGCGCACCGCCCTCGTCGAGTACCTCAAAACGCTCTAGCGACCAGGTCGCACTGATGCTGTTTTAGTGGCGGTAACAGAGCTGGAGGAACCCGCCGAAGTCGAGGGATTGGAAGCGGAGTTGGAGTTTCTCCGGCTGGGGCGTGCGCTGGTTGAGGTCCACGCCGTAGCGGGCGAGCTTGTCGACGCGCTTGACGAGATCGCGAATGTCTTGGGAGAGGAGAAACCTGTGCGACCTGGGCGTCGGGAGCGCTGCACGGATGATGTAGGGGCTCGAAACTCCGAGCACCGCGGCGGGAACCACTAACGGAATGCCCTTGATCGCCGTCGGCGAGGTATCGGCCAAAGCCTCATTGGTACCGAGAATGCTCGCGACGAATGCGACGAGGAAGCAAAACGCCCCGACACACGGACGCCTGCGCTTCAATTCTAGCTGCAACCTCTTCTTCACCTTCAACCTGTTCAGTATGCCAAATACCGTGACTTTAAGCTAGAGGGGTTAATTTGGCCGCCCTCAGAAGCACTGACAGTTAGGAAGCTAGCTGGTTTGCCCTGCTCTGTGAAGCGTATTGCAGAGGAAGTTACAAAATGTTTACCAAAGGCGCGTGACCTGCCCGCCGCACAACGAAAAGACCCCCCAAAGGAAAAGCCCGGACGGACCCGGGCTTAAGGCTAAGTCTATGGAATAACTCCTATATTACTCAGCACTCGGGTTGCCTCGGCGAAGGTATGCCGGAATATCCAGGACCGCCTCGTCATGTAGCGCAGATGCTCCGAAGGCGCGCGTTCCGATGGTCTGTGGGACCGTGGCTGGGACACCCTCGAGCGTCGAGGTCAGGTCCTCTGTTCTTGGCGCCGAGCTTCGAATAGCCCGAGAGGATGATGCGTTGTGAGATCCGTAACCATTCGAGGCCTGATGCATTCCGAGCGGGAGCGGAGCGTACGCAGGGCTCTCAAAACCGGTCGCGATCACCGTAACTTTGACCGTGTCGGAGAGCTCGGAGTCGGTGACGACACCGAAGATTATTTCGGCCTCCTCGTGCGCGGCCTGCTGAATCAGCCCCGCCGCTTCGTTGATTTCGCGAAGCTTGATGTCTGGCCCAGCCGTGAAGTTGATGAGAATGCCAGTCGCGCCCTCCACCGAAACCTCAT
>Ga0255057_10000865_pt1 | contig 17385 bp, 14 predicted proteins | sample Cases_109_6_MG_FD_189022 | JGI IMG/M metagenome (GOLD analysis project Ga0255057, IMG submission 189022) | Seawater microbial communities from Amundsen Gulf, Northwest Territories, Canada - Cases_109_6 | ecosystem: Environmental > Aquatic > Marine > Gulf | place: Canada: Northwest Territories... | reverse complement strand
TACTGAGTCGTGCCGTCGGCCTTTCGTCTCCCCCGCTTGGCGGGGGAGACGCGTTGCGGCGCTAGCCGATGAGGGTTGATAGATCGAGACGATGCCCACCTAAGAAGGGACTCGATCTATCAACCCTCATACCGCAGAGGGGGCATCGGAGCCGGTGCCGCCTCCGCTCGCAGGCTGGGCCTGCTCGCTGCCTCCCCCGCTTTGCGGTGTCGCATTTCGCGACAGTGCGACGATCGGGCTCTCACCGCCGCGGTCTTCTCTTTGCTCCGCCCTCAGGGGGGAGTCCCGCCGCAGGCGGGGAGGGGGGTCAAACCGTGGTCGCGACAACGCCTTGACCCCCTTCGCCTCGCTGGCGCTCGGCACCTCCCCCTGAGGGGGAGGCAAGGAAACAGCCCCGCCGAGGCAACCGTCGCACCCCTGCGCGACCGTTCCCCTCGGGGGAGGCAAAGAGTCGCGCTGCTGCATCGGTCGCACCCCAGCGCGACCGTTCACCGCCTTGCGGGGGAGACGAAGAGTCACGCAGGGCCGTCGGGCTCTGGACTCAAGGCTCGCGACTCATGACTCTCGACTCAAAACCACCTTCACCTTCGGGCGCAATTCGGTGCGGCACAAGGCGTGGTTGAAGCAGGTCTGTTCGCTCATGTCGAGCGCCTTCCTGGCGAAGTCGTCGTCCCCATCGGGTGCAAGGTAGACATGGGTTCGGGGAGCATCCGCTCGGCCACCGAATGGAGGGTCGGCCTTTGGGTCGCCAAGCGAGAACCGGGTGTCTTGGACGATGTGGTAGTCGCCAAGGCTCGTATTGATGATCTTGGCGTATCGGCCGATCTGGGTCATGAAGCAAAATCCGATCCCGGCGCTGATGTACGTGATCGCGTCCGGTGCGCGGCCCCGCTCATCGGAAAGGAACCGGAAGGTCGAGCCGTTCGGGCGATGGACCCGGGTTTCGATGACCGCCATCCCGTCGGATCTTCGGCTGACCGCGGCCCGGAGGTGGAGCTCGCGTCGCTGCTCTTTCTGCAGGCCCACCCCGGCATCCGGGGGTCGCTCCTCGACTTCGGCGGTCTTGACGATGATCGGCTCGTCGGGATCGGCGCCGACCGGCGGAGACACCGGTGCTGGATCGGCCTTCGGGGGCCGCTCATCCAGCGGGGCGACTCGCCCGACAGGGATCTGTGCCCCATGGCTGGTGAGACTAAAGAGGCCCTGCAGGGGCTGCCCGACCAGGCCGGCGGTCGCCGACGCAAGGACACCCGTGAGCACGGAGCCCGTCACGGCCGAGCGGTCATCGTGATCGAGGTGCACCGTGATCTCCGGTGCGATGGCGCCGCCAACCATGGTGCCCCGCGGCAGCGACCCCTCCATGGTGAATCGGGTGTCCAGCTCTACCCGAAGGGTATTGGCCGGGATTCCACTCGTGTCGAGAGCCCGTTCGATGCTGAGCATGAGGTCGGCGGCGAGCCCGGTTGTCGTGTGAGCCAGCGGGGCCGGGGAGTAGTCGTGGCCCTGGAGGTACGGGCCCTCGTCGCTCGATAACCGCCAGGCGACTGAGGAGCCGGAGCGAACAACCACCGCCTCCTTCTGCATCACGGTGAGCGTCCTGACCGCGGCCCTCGAGGAAACGTCGAAGCCGTCGGTGCCCGGCCTTTTCGGGATCTGAGCCGCACCGGCCGCAACTCGGTAGACGAGAGGGAGTCCGGACTCGGCAAGGAGGTTGGGTGCCTTCGGCTTTGGCCTGACCTCGGTCACGATACCGATCGTAGCCGCCTCGCCTTTCCCGTCGCGCGGGCCAGGGTGCGCCAATGTTCCCGGACGGACTAGGTGGCCCGCTAAGCGATGCGATCTTGACGAAGGTGGGTTGGATGTTGAAGGTATCGGCGAACAGAGCGCGATCGTTCGGCTCGACGTGGCGCGGGTCGTTATCGACGCACCATTCATCATCGCGGACGGCTCCTTCGCCCATTCGTCTCATCGGTCTATCCCGGCGAGTTCTTCGGAATCGTGATCAGGATGCATATGGGCCCTGTCGGCTATTGGCCCGGATCAGGGACCGAGGTCGGTGATCAGCAAGTCGTCATATGTCTCCCGCCGCACCACAAGCCGGGCGTCGCCATCTGCGACGAAGACGACAGCAGGGCGGAGCACCTTGTTGTAATTGGAGCCCATCGAGTGGCCGTAAGCCCCGGTGACGGGGGTGGCCACGACATCCCCCACTCGGACGTCCGGCGGCAGCCAGCCGTCAGCAACGAGCACGTCACCGGTTTCACAGTGCTTTCCGACCAGCCTGACTGCTCGGGTTCGAGGGGCTTCGACGGCACCGGGGAGGAATGTCTCGTAACCCGAGCCGTAGAGCACCGGTCGGGGATTGTCGCTCATGCCGCCATCTACGGCGACGTAGGTGCGGATCCCTGGGATGTCCTTGATCGTGCCAGCCGTGTACAACGTCACCGCCGCCAAGGCGGTAATCGCCCTGCCCGGCTCCGCCGAGAGCCTCGATCGGAGACCGTAGTGCGCAGCTGCCGCACTGATAATCTCCGCCCACTCGGTGATCGTCGGCGCCTCCTCTCCCTCCACGTATCCCACCCCGAGCCCACCCCCGATCGACACCTCCTCGAACCGGTCCGGGCCGGTGAACTCAGCAACAACGCCCAAAGCCTCGGCGTACGACTCGCCGCGGAACACCTGGGAGCCGATATGGGCATGGATGCCACGCATTGTCAATGCCGGCGATGCTTCGGCCCGTGCTACTGCCTCGGATGCCGTCCCGGTGGATACCGTGAACCCGAATTTCGAGTCGTCCTGGCCAGTTCGGACGAACTCATGGGTGTGGGCCTCTACGCCCGGGGTGATCCGTAATAGGACGTTCGGCGGCTTGCACCCTCCACCGACCAGCATCTCGATACGATCGAGCTCGTCGAACGAGTCAACGACCAGACAGCCCACCTCTTGTTCGAGGGCCAGTCGCAGCTCAGGGAGGCTCTTGTTGTTGCCGTGGAACACCAAGGCCGCCGCGGGGACGCCGGCGGCTCTGGCCACCGCGAATTCTCCTCCCGAGGCCACATCAAGTCGCATTCCCTCATCGTGAGCGAGTCTGGCCATAGCGGTGCATAAGAACGCCTTCGTGGCGTACACCGCACCGTCTCCGAAGGCGGCGACCGCCTCCCGGCACCGCGCCCGCAGATGAGCCTCGTCATATACAAACAGCGGTGTGCCGTACTCGGCTGCCAGATCAACCGTGTCGACGCCGCCGATAACCAATACGCCGTCACTCGACACTGCCGAGGTATCGGGGAGCAGAGCCGATGAAACCCGGTTCACGACACTCCCCACGATCCGTCGTCAGCGATTCTCTCGGCGTGGCACGTCGGCGCTGGGCCAAGCTGCCCCGAGAGCTCCCATACCTGGGCGTACACGTTGTCAGCTGCCACATGGAAACCTCGCGTCTTGTTCATCAGCTCAAGGCTGTCGTGGTTCACGACCAGTTCCCAAGTCCAATCGGTCCCGGTGGCACCTTCGAGAAGGCGCGTCGTAGCCCCTCTTCGCAACACACTTGCAACGGCCCTACTTGACACCGGATCGATCCTAAGTGGCTCAGCCCTGTCGGATAACAGACGATCGGATCTTGCCCGCTGTCAAAGCCGCGCGAGACAGGGCTTACCCATTGCTCACCCGGCCGATTGATCCCAAGGCTGTCACGCAGACTGTCAACCGGCATTACGAGCGGTTCGGATGTCGGAACCTCGGGTCCAATCACGGCCCGGTGGGCCTGAGTGCACGTATCCGTGTGCATCCAGGCATACGCGACGAGAGGTACTGTCCAATCCATGTCACTCACCGGCAAGACGGTCATCGTGACCGGCGTCGCATCTGGGATCGGCAAGGAAACCGCCGCTGAACTGCAGCGTCGCAGCGCCACCGTCATCGGGGTCGATCGCAACGCCGCCCCCGACGTCGACCGATTCTTCGAGGCCGACCTCTCCGATCCCGATTCGATCGATCGTCTGATCGATGAGCTGCCCGCAGGCGCCGATGGCCTGTGCAACATCGCCGGGGTGGCCCCGTCCCAACCCGCGGAGCTGGTGCTCAAGGTCAACGTCCTCGGCCTGCAGCGCCTCACGCTTGGTGTGGTGCCAAAGCTGGCCGACGGCGCCTCGATCGTCAATCTGGCTTCGATGGCGGGAAATCGGTGGCGGGACAATGTCGAACAGATCGAGGACTTCGCGCCTGTCGACTGGGACACGGTTGGCGACTTCGTGGCGCGTCATCATCTCGATTACGACGCCCGCAGCTACTTCCTGTCCAAGGAGATCGTCGTGGTGTGGACCATGCAGCACCGATGGTCCTGGCGAGATCGGGGAATCCGGATGAACGCGGTGAGCCCGGGCCCGGTGGACACGCCGATCCTCCCCGACTTCATCGAGACCCTCGGTGAGCGGGCCCAGGCAAGCATCAAGCTGATGGACCGGTTCGGGACACCCGAAGATGTGGCGCCGGTCGTGGCCTATCTGCTGTCAGACGAGGCCGCCTGGTTTCGCGGCGCCAACCTCACCCCCGACGGCGGCATGGGAGCCCATCTCGCCCTCAAGCACTATGGGCTCCAGTGAGACCGCTTCCATCGAGCGATCTACATCGAGCGATCTACATCGAGCGATCTACATCGAGCGATCTAGATTGAAACGAGGGCTTCGCCCCCCTCGAAGATGATGAGGCCTGCCGCGGTGTTGGAGGCGGGCACGTGATAGTGGCGGTGCACTTCTCGCACGTTTCTGCCGAGGGCGCCGCGCATGATCAGCCACATCACCAGCTCGATGCCCTCCGAGCCGGCATCGCGAAGCAGTTCGGTATGGGAGATCTCGATGAGCCCTTCGGGGTCTTCACCAAGGCGGTCGAGATAGGAAGTATCGAAGGGGGTGTTGACGAACCCGGACCGTTCGCCCTGGAGCTGGTGGGACATGCCGCCGGTCCCGAAGACCGCCACCTTGAGATTGTCGCCGTCCGGAAATGACTGGACCGCACGACGGATTGCCCGGCCGAGTGCGTAACAGCGTCGCCCGGTGGGTGGCGGGTATTGGATGACGTTCACCGCAAGCGGGATCACCTTCGCCGGCCACCGCTCCGGCTTCCCGTACATGATCGACAGCGGCACCGTCAGGCCATGATCGACCGGCAGGTCGTTGACGATGGTCATGTCGAACTCATCGAGGATGAGCGACTCGGCCAGGTGCCAGGCCAGGTCCGAGTGCCCCATCACCGCCGGGACGTTCCGCGGCCCGTATCCCTCGTCGGCGATGGGGAACTCGTCGGCGACGCCGATGGCGAAGGTCGGGATCAAGTCGAGGTCAAAGGCGGAGGCGTGGTCGTTGTAGGCGAGGATGATGACGTCGGGTTGCGCATCGGCAATCCACTTGCGGGCCCCCTCGTAACCCTCGAAGAGGGGACGCCAATACGGCGTTTCCTCCTTGCCGTTGTCGATGGCGGCGCCGATGGCCGGCACGTGGGAAGTGGCGACGCCGTAGAGCACCTCAGCCATCGTTGCCCCTCCCGCCGTCGATCATCATCTGCCGAAACTCGTTCTCGCTGACACCCGACATGGCGCCACCAACCGCTTGCATGGTTAGCCCGTCGAAGATGGCGATCTTGAAGGTGTAGTAGATGTTTCCACCCAGGCGGAGCATCTCGAGCCACTCCCGGTCGAGCACCGCTTGGCGCTGCTGCGGTGTCAGCGTCCAGTTGTCGAGGTAGGCCGCTTCGTCGGCGGCGAACGCCGCTCGATTCGCCGGGTCGTTGAGCGACATGCACATCATGTTCAAGTCGTACCCCTTGCGGTGGTGGTCGGCGTCGAACACGTAGGTGCCAGGGATGTCGTCGTAATCACGATGCGCTCGCGCCATAGTTTTGTTCCTCCCGCAGGGTTGGGCGGATTGTAGCGGCCAGCCCTCAGCGCTCACCGGTGATGCGCCCGGTCGCGGCGGTGTTGCGGCGGCATTCGCAGCGGCGCAGGCCGGGAAGAGGGTTTATCGTCAATGAACACCTCGGAACGCAAATGGTCCGCGGAGCAGATAGAGGAGGAACCATCCGATGAGACGGAACCGACCCGCAGCCCTCGTAGCGATGCTGTTCGCATTCGCGCTCGTCGCTTCGGCATGTGCCGACACCGACGATACGACGACGACCGTCGACGCCGGTGGCGCGGAAACCACCACCACCACGGCGGAAGCTCCGCCGGAGGAGACCACGACCACGGCGGCCCCCGAACCGGTTGTGCTGTACAGCATCCTCGATGAAAACGAGGCCCTCGGGCAGTTCTTCCCGGAGTCGCGGAAGGCGCTGGAAGCAGCCGCGCTGTTCATCAACGACAACGGCGGCTTCGGTGGAACCGGCCGCCCGGTGCAAATCGAAATCTGTGTCGGTGAGGTCGACCCGAATGTCAACGCCGAGTGCGGGCGCGAGGTCGTCGACTCGGCGGCAATCGCGGCGGTTGGATCGGCCATCTGCACCAACGACACCGCGTATCCCATCCTGAACGAGGCCATGGTGCCGAACATCGGGCCATTGACCTGCCTGCCCTCGACATTCCAGTCTGAGAACACCTTCTCGGTCAACGCCGGAATTCAAGGGGCGGTTGCCATCGAGGCCGCCATTGCCTGCAAGGCGCTTGGGGCCGAGACGGTCTACTTGAACCTGGTCAACGCCGACTCCATCCTCGCCACCCAACCCGTGTACGACGGAACCTTGCAGGCGCTGGGTTGCGCGCCCTCGGCCAAGACGATCGAGATGGATCGCGCCGGAGCCGACGGCGCCTCCGCCGTTGCCCAGATGGGCGGCGCCGACGTGGTGTTGAACCTGCTCGCTCCGCCCCAGCCCGCCCCGGTCATCATCGCCGCCGACCAGCAGGACCTGGAAGCGACCCTGGTATTCACGCCGACCAACATGAGCTCGGTGATCCTGGACAACACCGGCGAGAGCGCCGAAGGGGTCATGACGGCACGCTGGTACGCCGCACCCGACAGCGGCGCCCCCGGATACGACGTCTACAGCGAATACCTCGGTCAGGTGGACGGCCTGAAGCACATTGCCGACGAGTTCGGCACCGCGGCTTGGGTCTCGGTGCTCACGCTCGATCAGGCGTTCCGTGATTGTGCCGATTGTGAGATCAGCCGTGTGGGAGCCCTTCAGGCGCTCAACGCGCTGTCCGGGTTCGATGCCGGCGGCATCGCCCCCACGATCGACTTTACGATCACGCCCGCCCATCCCCTCACCGCTGGCTGCGAGACCGGTCAAGGTCCGTGTTTCTCTCGGATCTTCTCGCTGCAGGGGTTTGCTGGAATCGTTGAAGACGGCGTCATCGTGACCTTCGGCAGTGGGGACCCGATCGGCTGACCCACGCTCCATGACGTTGAGGGGTGCCTCGCCCGGCGAGGCACCCCTTGCGGGAATCGAACAGACGCTGAATTGGAGTGCTGAATGACCGAGGCGCTGGTCTTTGCCCTCATTGGCTTAGGGGCCGGGGCGGCCTATGCCATTGCCGGGATGGGCCTGGTCCAGATCTACCGGGGCTCCGGGGTCATCAACTTCGCCCACGGCGGCATCGCCTTCTTCACTGCCGCCCTGTACGCCCAATTCAGCACAGACTGGGACTGGCCGTGGGTGCCGTCGTTCCTGGTCGCTTTGCTGGCGTCGGTACTCGTTGGCATCCTGATCCAGGTCCTGGTGATGAAACCCTTGCGCGACGCGGCCGTACTCGTTCGGATGATCGCCACGGTCGGGGTGCTGGTGCTGCTCGAGCAACTGGTGCCGCTCGTGCTTGGCAATATCACGCAGCGCGCCCAGGTGGTCTTCAACTACTACCCCAAGGGAGGCATCACCCTCATTGAGGACGGTGCCAAAGTCACCTTCGACCGGCTCTCGATGCTGGTCATCGTCGTCATCATCGGCGTCCTGCTCGCTCAGGCAATGGCGCGCACCCGGTTCGGGCTTGCGACGAGCGCTGTGGCTGAAGATGGGCTAGTGGCACAATCCCTGCGCGTCGACCCAGATCGTGTCGGGCTGGTCAACTGGGCGATCGGCGGCGGCCTGGCCGGGCTGGCGGGGCTGCTGATGGTTCCGTGGGCGTCACTCGTCCCCTCGACATTCATCTTGCTCATCGTTCCCGCCCTCGTGGCGGCGATGTTGGGGGGATTCAGCTCGTATTCGACAACGATCTTTGGCGGCGTCGCCCTCGGCGTTGCCCAGAGCTTCATCATCTTCTGGCAACCCGAGCTGCCCACCGGATGGCGCTCTGGTTGGGGTGACGCGGTGCCGCTCATCGTCATGCTGATCATCCTCGCCACCAGGGGCTCGGTATTTCCTCGCCGTGACGAGGTGGCAGCATCGCTCCCGACGGTGGGCCGTCGCCGCCTGCTGCCGTTGCATGCCGTTCTGTGGGGGGCAGGCCTGTTCTTCGTCGTACTGCTGACGACCGAGGAGCTGGCGGATGCGATTGCGACGACGGCCGGCCTTGCAATCGTCGGTTTGTCGCTCCTCGTAGTGACCGGGCTCGCCGGTCAGATCTCGCTGGCGCAAATGACCATGGCGGGTATTGGTGCGCTGGTGGCGGCGCGGTTGAGCGGCGAGGCCGGCGTCCCCTTCCTTCTGATCACCGTCATCGGGATCGTCGCCGGGGTTGCGGCCGGCTTCGTTTTTGCGTTGCCGGCCTTTCGAACCAGAGGCCCCACGCTCGCCGTTGCCACGCTGGCACTCGGATTGACCGTGGAAAAGACCATCTTCACCAACCAGGCGATCTCCGGAGCAAGCTTCAGTGGGGTGCCGGTCAGGGACCCGGACATCCTCGGTTGGCCGATCAATGCCATCGAGTATCCGGAGCGATACGCAGCGGTGGCGGTCGTCCTGATGATCGCGGTGATGTTCGTGGTGGCAAACCTGCGTGCCGGTCCTGTGGGGCGCCGCATGCTGGCAGTGCGCTCCAACGAGCGGGCAGCCGCAGCGCTTGGGATCAGTGTGCAGCGGGTGAAGCTGATCGCCTTTGCGGTGTCCGCCGGTCTGGCGACCGTCGGCGGCATGATTCTTGCCTTCAAGTTCCAGAATGTGCTCCTGCTCGAGTTCGGCATCGTCGATTCGCTTCTGGTCGTCGTGTTCACCCTGATCGGGGGCATCGGCTACATCCTGGGAGCGCTCGCCGGCGCCGCCATTTCACCGAGCGGGATCGTGGCCTACGTTTTCAACGACATGGAGTCCATCGAGCGCCTGCTCATCGTCATCGGTGGCGTGATCGTGATCATCCAGCTGATCGTGGCCCCAAGCGGCATCGTCCACGACGTGATGAACCGCCAGGCGATGATGGGGCCACTCCGGGAGCACCTGTCGATCGAACCCCGGCAGTGGAGGATCATCGGCGCGGTGGAGATGGCTGCGAGCCTCGCAGTGCTGGTCGCGGTCGTCAATGAGGCCGCCTGGGCCAACATTGCGGGCACGCTCGGCGGGGTGGCCGCCCTGCTGATCGTTGTCTGGTTGGCTTTGGCCCACGGCAGAGCCGGCGACGATCATCGGCACCGGATACCGTGGTACGTGGTCGGCACCCTCGGCGTTCTCTTTCTTCTCGGGCCAGACGGCGGCGTGCTCGAGACCGTGAGCGGACTGGTGCTGGCGGTGGCCTTGGGCATATTCGGTTACGGGATCGTCAAGAGCACGCTCCCTCGCTCCCAAGAGATTCGTTACGCCATCGATGAGGCAGAGACCGGCGGCAGGGACCCGGCCGTGCTGGTCGTCGAGAACCTCACCGTTCGTTACGGATCAGTAGCCGCCGTAGCCGGATTGGACCTCACCGTCTCACCAGGCCAGATCGTTGGTCTCATCGGGCCCAACGGCGCCGGCAAGACCACCGCAATCGACGCCATCACCGGATTCATTTCGCCGGCCGACGGAACCGTGACGCTTGGGGGACGCCAACTCGACGAGATGCAAGTCCATCGGCGATCCGAAGCAGGGCTCGGCCGCACCTTTCAGACGGTCGAACCGTTTGACGATCTCACCGTCGCCGAGAATCTCGCTGCTGCCACCGAGCGGCTCGGCGTTGTCGAATGGCTGATGTCGTTCTTACGAGTGCCGCGTCTCAGCCTTGATTCCCTCACCGGGCGCGTCATCGATGCATTTGACCTCCACTCCGAGCTTGGCCATTTTCCCAGCGAGCTGCCACAGGGCAGACGTCGCCTGTTGGGAGTGGCCAGAGCGCTGGCGGCCAACCCGGCGGTGCTGCTGCTCGATGAGCCCGCCGCCGGTCTCGATGCGGCCGAGACCCGTGCCCTTGGTGAACAGTTACGCACGGTGGCCAACGAGTCGAATGTGGGTATGTTGCTCGTCGAGCACGATATGAGCATCGTGACCGCAATCTGCGACGAGGTGATTGCGCTGGATTTCGGCAAGACCATCTTTCGGGGAACCGCTCCCGACGCGATGGAACACGCCGGCGTGCGGGCCTCATACCTGGGCGTCGAAGTCGAACAGGCTGGAGAGCCGGCATGACGGCCGGCAACGGGATCCTGGTGCGGGATCTCAGGGCTGGTTATGGCGGTCAACAGGTGGTGCACGGCGTCGACTTCCACGTAGAACCCGGCGAGCTCGTTGCCATTCTTGGGCCCAACGGCGCGGGAAAGACCACGACCCTGTTGGCGCTTGCGGGTGCGATCAAGTCCTCCGGCCAGATCGAGATGTTCGGTGCGCCGGTGGCGGGGCGGCTGGTGAAGCGCGCCGAGCGCGGCCTGGCATTTCTCCCCGAGTCGCGCGCCATCATCCGCCGCCTCACGGTCGCCGAGAACCTCCGGCTCAGCGGAGCCGACGCCGATACGGTGCTTGCGATCAGCCCCGAGCTGGAACCGCTCATGGATCGCAAGGTCGGGTTGCTCTCGGGCGGAGAGCAACAGATCCTCTCGCTGACCCAGGCCATCGCCATCGAGCCGGAGATCCTGATGGCGGACGAGCTTTCCTTCGGATTGGCGCCGCTGGTCGTTCACCGGATGCTCGCCCTGGCCAGGGAGGCTGCCGACCGCGGCGACGCGGTCCTGCTCGTCGAGCAATATGCCCATCAGGTCCTCGCCGTGGCCGATCGAGGCTATGTGATGCAGCGGGGGATCATCGTCACCGAGGGCTCTGCTGCCGAGCTACTCAGCCGTATTGACGACATTGAGGCCGCATATCTGGGAACGAGAGAGCATGCTTATCGAGAACCCGAATCAGGCTCCGCTGAAGCGGACGAACTAGGAGGAGGTCGAGAATGACGAATTACAACACCGCACCGGTTGAGACGCAGCTGGTGATCGACGGCGATTGGGTGCCATCTTCAGGCGGGGAGCGATACGAGCTGTACAACCCGGCACGGCCGAGCGAGCTGGTGGGAACCGCGGCGGCGGCAACGCCCGACGATGTCGACGCCGCCGTTCGCTCCGCACACGCCGCCTTTCCGGCGTGGGCCGCCTTGTCCTATCACGAGCGCGGCGCCTACCTGCAGAAGATCAACGAGGCCGTGGTCGCCGACGAGGGCGAGTTGCAAGATCGCACCAAGCTCTTCACCCGAGAGCACGGCAAGATCCTCAAGGAGGCCGGGCTCGAGCTGACCCGACTCGGGCTCCGCTTCGATCTGGTCGCGGGGTACGCCGATCGCCTGGCCGCCGATGAAGAGCTGGCGGGCCCTCCGTTCGACACCATCATCACCAGACAGCCGCGCGGTGTGGCGGTTCTCGTCGTCCCCTGGAACTGGCCGTTGTCGATTCTGGGTGCGAAGCTGCCCCAGGCCTTGATGGCCGGCAACACCGTTGTCGTCAAGCCGTCGAGCCACGCCGCCCTCGCCCCGATGATCACGTTGCGCAAGATGGCGGAGATCCTTCCGCCCGGCGTGATGAATGTGGTCACCGGCCCGGCGTCGAGGATCGGCGACCCGCTGCTGACCCACCCACTGGTGAGGAAGATCAACTTCACCGGGGGGATCGAGACCGGTAAGCATGTCATGAGGGTCGCTGCAGACAACCTGGCGCACATCACCCTCGAGCTGGGCGGCAACGATGCAGCGATCGTGCTCGAGGACGCCAAGCTCGATGACGAGGCCTTCATGCGAATGTACATCGGTACCTTCATGTCGAGCGGGCAGATCTGCATGGCGGCCAAACGCTTCTATGTGCACGAGTCGCGGTTCGACGAGGTCGTCGACGGCTTCTCGGCGTTCACGTCACGCCAAGTGATCGGTGACGGGACCCAGCCCGAGGTGACGATGGGCCCGGTCAATAACGTGGAGCAGTTCGATATCGTGACCGGGCTGATCGACGAGGCCAAGGCGGCCGGTGCCGACGTGCGCGAGTTGGGCAGTGTCCATGATGGGTCCGACTTCGAGGCCGGATACTTCATCAAACCGACACTCGTGATCGATCCCGAGCCGGTTTTGCGCATCGTTACCGACGAACAGTTCGGGCCCGCGGTGCCCATCATGAAATTCAGCGACGACGCCGATGCCATCGCCCAGGCGAACGCCTTTGACTACGGGCTGTGCTCGTCGGTGTGGAGCGAGGATCGTGACCGCGCGGTTGTGATCGCCCGACAGTTGGAGGCGGGATATACCTATCTCAACGCCCACGGGCCGACTGCTCAGGACAGCAGGGGACCGTTCGGCGGCTTCAAACAGAGCGGGTTCGGCCGCAACCTCGGATACGAGGGCGTGCTCGAGTTCCAGGAGTACCACTCGATCTCGTCGGTACCCGGGTGGCTTCTCGACCAGTAGGAGAACGTGCCGGCTGATTGCTAGGCGATTTCCGTGTAGCTTGACCGAATGAGCGAATCGGTCCTCGTCGTGAGCGCCCACGCCGCCGACTTTGTTTGGCGTGCCGGTGGGGCCATGGCGCTGCACTCGAGCCGCGGCCACCCGGTCACGGTGGTCTGCCTTTCCTACGGGGAGCGCGGCGAGTCGGCCCGTTACTGGCGTGAGGGGATGGATATCGAGGCGATCAAGGCGACCCGTCACGACGAGGCCGCCACGGCCGCTTCGCTGCTCGGTGCCAACCTGGTGACCTTCGACGCCGGGGACTATCCACTCGAGGCGACAACCGAGCTGCGCGACCGCCTCGCCAAGCTGTACCGCACCGTCCAGCCCACGATCGTGCTCACTCACACCACCGAGGATCCGTGGAACTTCGACCACGCCACGGCTTCCCGTCTCGCCAAGGAGGCACGGATCCTGGCCCAGGCACCCGGATACGACGCCGGGGGCGAGGTGATCGGCGCTCCACCGGTGTTCATGTTCGAGCCGCACCAGAGCGAGTACTGCGGGTTCATGCCCGATGTGCTCCTCGACATCACCGGGGTTTGGGACAAGAAGCGGGCGGCAATGGAAGCCATGGAAGGCCAGCAACACCTTTGGGACTACTACACCGACGTCGCCAAGCGCCGCGGCGTTCAGGCGCGAAGGAACTCTGGCCCCAACCTCGGATTGACGACAGACACCATGGGTGAGGCCTACCAGCGGGTGTTTCCCCAGGTCGCAGCCGAGCTGGGCTGAGGTGAGCGAGCACGTCGTCATCCGCGAGATCGACCGGGCCGACCAAGCGGTGATCGCTGGTTTGGCGACTGCCGGGGTCGCCACGGTGTACGAGGCCCAGGGTCGGCGTGGGCTCCTCGACACGGAGATCAGGCCCATCCAGCGAGGGGCGCGGATAGGCGGATCCGCCGTCACCGTCTCATCGGCTCCCGGCGACAACCTGATGGTCCATGCCGCCATCGAGGTGCTCCGCGCCGGCGACGTGCTGGTGGTGGCGCTGACCGAGCCCGCTCTGTACGGCGTGGTGGGGGACTTGCTGGCGACCTCGATGCGAGCCCACGGTTGCGTGGGGCTCGTCATCGACTCTGCGGTGCGTGACAGCGCCGAGCTCAACGAGTTGGGCTTTCCGGTGTGGAGCCGGGGCATCTACTCGGCGGGAACTGCCAAGGCGACGGCGGGGTCGGTGAACGTGAAGGTGATGTGTGCCGGGGCCACGGTCAGCCCCGGCGACGTGATCGTGGCCGACGACGATGGGGTCGTCGTGGTCCGGCGAGACGAGGCGGGTTCCGTGCTGAACGCGACGCAGCAGCGTCTCGACAAGGAAGCCGCCACCCGGACCCGGCTCGAAGCCGGTGAGCTCGGTGTCGACTTCTACGGGCTCCGCGACACCCTCTCCGATCTCGGCGTCCAATACCGAGACGACACGTGACCGACACCATCACCGTCTTCGGCCTTGGCGAGGCCGGCTCGCTCATCGCCGCCGACCTGATCGACGCCGGCGCCTCGGTGCATGGATACGACCCTGCCGATGTGGCGACGCCGCTCGGTGTTGCGCGACACGATGATCCCAAGGCTGCCGTGCGCGGTGCGAACCTGGTGATGGCGGTCACCTCCGCCGCCGACGCCCAGGCGGCCATCGCTCAAGCCTGGGACGTGATCGGGCGCGGCACGGTATACGCCGACCTGTCGACGGCGCCACCGTCGCTCAAGGAAGACCTCAACGACACGGCCACCCTGCGCGGCTTGCCCTTTGCCGACGTGGCGCTGATGGCACCGGTGCCGGGGAGGGGGCTTGCCACCCCGTCCTATGCATCCGGTCCGGGTGCGGCCGCATACGCCGACACGGTGAACCCGCTCGGAGGCGACGTCGAGGTGGTTGGATCCGAGGCGGGCACCGCGGCGGTGCGAAAGCTCATCCGCAGCGTCTTCATGAAGGGCCTCACTGCCGTGGTCATCGAAGCCGCCCGGACCGCACAGGCCGCCGGAGAGCAGGAGTGGTTCCGGGATCACCTGGTCGAGGTCATCTCCGAAGCCGATGAGGAGCTGCTCGGTCGCTTGGTCTCGAGCACCGCCACCCACAGCACCCGCCGTCTCGAGGAGATGGAGGCCGCCGCCCAGCTGCTCGAGATCCTCGAGGTCGATCCGGTGATGACGAGAGCGACCGTGGAGAGCCTGCGCCGGGTCGCATCGGAGGGAGTCCCCACGTTCGGCGGAGACTCGGTACCGTGACGTGTGGGAGTCGAGGAGAGGGACTGCGATGAAGACCCAGGTAGCCATCATCGGCGGGGGTCCCGCCGGTCTGCTGCTGTCGCACCTCCTCCATCTCAACGGTGTCGAGAGCATCGTGGTGGAGCGACAGACTCGCCAGTACGTACTGGGTCGGGTCCGGGCCGGAGTGCTCGAGTGGGGAACGGTTGAGATCCTGCGCGATGCCGGCCTCGGTGACCGGATGGACCGGGAGGGCCGCATCCACGACGGCACCGCCATCGCCTGGGGTGGAGACAAGCGCTTCTTCATCGACATCAAGAAGCACGTCGACAGCCAGTTCATGGCCTACGGGCAGACCAAGATCCAGCAGGACCTCGACGACGCCCTCGACGCCAGGAATGGAGCCATCTTCGAAGAAGCGATCGACGTGATGCCCCACGACGTCGAAACCGATGCCCCGTGGGTCGGCTTCGTAGAGGACGGCGAGGAGCGTCGGATCGACTGCGACTTCATTGCCGGCTGTGACGGCTTCCACGGCGTCAGCCGCGCCGTGATGCCCGACACGGTGCTGCGCGAGTATCTGCGCGACTACCCGTTCGGGTGGCTTGGGATTCTGTCTGAAACGCCGCCGCTGCCCGAGCTGGTCTACGCCAACAGCCCGCGCGGCTTCGCCCTCTCCTCGATGCGAACGCTGATGCTGAGCCGCTACTACCTCCAGGTGTCTCTGGACGACAAGATCGAGGCATGGCCCGACGATCGGTTCTGGGATGAGCTCAAGGCCCGCTACCCGCAGGAGATCGCCGACCAGATCGTCACCGGCCCCTCGATCGAGAAGTCGATCGCCCCGCTGCGCAGCTATGTCGCCGAGCCGATGCGGTTCGGGCGGCTCTTCCTGGCAGGCGACGCCGCTCACATCGTTCCACCAACCGGCGCCAAGGGTCTCAACCTGGCGGTGAGCGACGTTTTCTATCTGTCGCGGGCACTCACGGCCTACTACGCAGACGGGTCGGAGGCGCTCCTCGACGGCTACTCGGACACCGCGCTGCATCGAGTGTGGAACGCGGTGCGGTTCTCCTGGTGGCTGACCACGTTGCTGCATCGCTTTCCCGACATGGGTGATTTCGGGCAGCGCCTTCAGGAGTCCGAGCTGGATTACCTGGCGTCGTCGGATGTCTTCCAGGCGGCGGTGGCCGAGCAGTACGCCGGGCTGCCGCTGTGAAGGTCGCCATCGCCGGCGAGGGGGCCATCGCCCGCAGGCACGTCGCCGCCATCTCCAAGATCGACGGGGTTGAGATCGTCAGCGTCGCCGGGGGCCTCGAAGCCGATACCAAGGAGTTCGCCTCCGAATTCGACATCCCGCATTGGACCCTGGACCTCGCCGATGCGTTGGACCAGCCCGGAGTCGAGGCGCTGATCCTGGCGACACCGACGCAGCTGCACGCCGCCCAATCGATCGCCAGCCTCGAAGCCGGCAAGCACACCCTGGTGGAGATCCCGATGGCGGACAATCTGGCCGACTCGGAGGCGGTGGTCGCGACACAGGAGCGGGCAGGGTTGGTGGCGATGGTATGTCACACCCGCCGCTTCAACCCGAGCCACCAGTGGGTCCATCACCGCGTCGATGCTGGTGAGTTCTCCATCCAGCACTTCGTCGTGGAGACGTTTTTCTTTCGCCGGGAGAACAGGAACGCGCTCGGCAAGCCGCGCACCTGGACCGATCATCTCCTCTGGCACCACGCCGCTCACACCGTCGACCTGTTCCAGTACCAGACCGGGGAGATCGCCGACCGGGCCTGGGCTCAGCAGGGGCCAATCCATTCCGAGCTCGGCATCGCCATGGACATGACGATCGGCCTCGGCACTCGTCGCGGTGCCCTGTGCACGCTGGCGCTCTCGTTCAACAACGAAGGCCCATTCGGGTCCTGGTTCCGGTACATCGGTGACACCGGAACCTACGTTGCCCGGTACGACGATCTGGAGACCGGTGACGGCGAGCCCATCGACGTTTCCGGTGTCGATATCTCCATGGACGGTATCGAGTTGCAGGACCGAGAATTCTTCAACGCGATCGCCGACGGGCGCGAGCCAAACGCCAGCGTCGCCCAGGCGCTGACCACGATGCAGACGCTCGATCGTTTGGAGCAGGCGCTGGACTAGGAGATCAGTAGCTGAGTAGCGCTCGGCTTCTCGGGGGGCGAGGGCCTGTCTTTGCTCCCCCCCGGCTTCTCGGTGGGCGAGGGCCTGTCTTTGCTCCCCCCTCAGGGGGGAGTCCCGACCGTAGGGAGGGGAGGGGGGTCAAGCCGTGGTCACGACAGCGCTTTGACCCCCTTCGCCTCGCTGGCGCTCGGCACCTCCCCCTGAGGGGGAGGCAAAGAAGTCGCCTCGCT
>Ga0255057_10000864_pt1 | contig 17386 bp, 17 predicted proteins | sample Cases_109_6_MG_FD_189022 | JGI IMG/M metagenome (GOLD analysis project Ga0255057, IMG submission 189022) | Seawater microbial communities from Amundsen Gulf, Northwest Territories, Canada - Cases_109_6 | ecosystem: Environmental > Aquatic > Marine > Gulf | place: Canada: Northwest Territories... | reverse complement strand
CTGGCAGATCGCGCAGGTCCTGGGGTGGAGATCGGCCGCCCCAAAGCTCCTGGTAGAAAACGGAGTTCTTGGCGACATACCGGCGCTGGCGTTCCCATGCCGTCTGCTGATGGGACAGCAGGTCGGCTGCACCGAGTGTCTCCGCGTCCTGCAAGAGGGTCATTCGGTCATGCCCGGGTTCTGTTCGAACTGCCGATATTACGAAGCCGTCGTCGCGCGCGCGGTGCCGGTGTCGCGCGACCTCGATGCCCTGTACGATACCTGCCCAAAATTGTAGACCTCGTCACGTTTCAGGTGGGCGGCAGGTTCCGCATCTCACTCCGGTTGTGAGCGGGATATCATTTTCAGTTTTGCGGTCCCTGTCAACGACGAGCCGATGAAGAGCACCGACAGGTGGTTCGCCGCCCGGACGCTCGGATGTTGCCATACCCGATCGACCCGTTACACCTATAGCCGGGTCAACAACCTCGAAAGTTGCCGCTGGCGAATATAGTCTGCCCACATGGTCGTTGGAGAAATAGAGATCGGCTTTCGCCTTCCTAAGAGCCGCGGTGCGGTGAGTTGGGCCCACGGCCTGCTTGCGTTGCTGGCCTTCGCCATCGTCCTCGCCCCGACGCGGGCGATGCCGAACGGCTGGGAGCACGCCGCCGTTCCCTATTCCGCGCTTATCAAGGCCCTGGATTTCGAGCAGCCGGGTATCCGGGCCCGCGCTGCCCAGTCTCTCGGATTTCGTGGCCAACGCGAGGCGGTCGAGCCGCTGATCGGAAGACTGGCCGCCCCCGAGGAGGACCCGCTGGTACGAAGCGCGATCTATACGGCCCTCGGGCGGCTCGACGACGAACGCGCCATACCCGTTCTCGCCCGATGTCTGAACGACGAAGAACGCCCGGAGCTGCGCGCCGACTGCGCGACCGCCCTGGGGCGGCTTGGCGTGCCGGCCACCCTCCCCCCGCTGCTCGACGCGTTCGATCGGGATGCCTCCATCCTGGTGCGCAGCAGGGTCGTCGACGCGCTGGGCGAGTATTCGGACGAACGGGCCGTCTCGACCCTTGCCGCGCTGGTGCGCGAGGACGCGAACCGCAGCCTGCGGCAGCGCGCGATCCGATCCCTTGGGCGCACCCAAAGCAAGGACGCCGCCGCGGTCCTGCTGGCGGCCCTCGCGCAGGCGAGCAGCGAGCGCGAAAGGATGGAGCTTGTCACCGCCCTGGGCCGGTCGGGCGCGCCCGAGGCGAGCGCGCCGCTGGCCCAACTTCTGGAGACAGCCGACGACGCCGCCATGCGTACCCAAATCGTCGTAGCGCTGGGTGCGATCAGGGACGGGAGCGCCTATCCGACCTTGATCGGACATTTGGATGACCCGGCTCCGAGCGTCCGCTATTTCGCCGTGGCCGCCTTGCGCGACCTCGGCCGGGCGGAGGCGGCCGGGCCGATCGCCTCTCTATCGCTCGGGGTCAGCGACCGTCTCGACCGGCAGTCCATGGCCCAGGTCTTCGATGACCCTTTGCGGACGCTCGCCGATCTGAGCCTCCAGGAGGCGGCGCTGCGGGCCCTGGTGGAGCTTGACCCGCGCAGCGGCGAGGCGGCGTTCGCGCGCGCTGCGCGTAAGTGGGACCTACCCCGTGATTCGTCGATGGCGCTTCGCATCGCCGATGCGGTTTATCAGGTGCGCCGTATCGCCCTTTATGGACTGGGATACACCGCTTCCCGGCAAGCGGCCGAGATTCTGACCGGGCCCTGGGGACTTAAGGACCCGGACTTTCGTTTGCGCGCCACGGCGGTGCGTTCGCTTGGGGTTTTGGGGTTTCCCGAGACGGTGACGGGGCTGCTTGCCGCGCTCCGCGACGAGGCGGCCGAAGTGCGCTGGACCGCGGCGACGGTTCTCGGGCGATTGGAGGACGGGCGCGCGGTCGAGCCGCTGATCGAGCATCTTGCCGACCCGAGTACCGAAACAAGAAGGCAGGCCGCGCTCAGCCTGGGATACTTGGCGGCCGAACGCGCCGGCCCACATCTGGTGCGGCTGCGTGAAACGGACGCCGATCCGGGCGTGCGCGCGGCCGCAGCTTACGCGGCGACCCTGCTGGGCGGCGCCCAGTAAGCAGCCTCGGTTAGAACAAAAACAGGCGTTCGATCATCCACCACGAGGCGACCAGGAGGATCACGGCCGAGCCGGCCCGTGCCGAACGCCGGTACCAAGCCTGACGGGCCCACCAGACAAGCGGCCCATAGAGCAGCGCGACGACCGCGAGCTGACCCGTCTCGACCCCCAGGTTGAAAGCCAGCAAGGTCGTGACCGTGTCACCGCTTGCCAGGTCCAGCTCGCGCAACACGGTATAGAAGCCAAGCCCGTGGACCAGCCCGAAACCGCCCGCGACAAGCCAGCGGCGGCTGAGCCCTCGCCCGAAAATGTTCTCGAGCGCCACGTAGGCGATGCTGAAGGCGATCAGGCTTTCCACCAGGCGCGTCGGGATCGTGAGGAGATCGAACCAAGCCAGGGCGAGCGTCAGACTGTGCGCCAGCGTGAACGCGGTCACCACCTTGACTGTCTGCCAAAGGCGCGGGGCCACGATGAGCAGAGCGAGCAGAAAAAGCAGGTGGTCGTACCCTGACAGGATGTGCTCGACACCGAGCCAAAAGATGCGGCGAAATAACTCTAGCCGGCCTACCTCGGGCCGCGGCTGGTCCACCGCCACCTCGAGGGTGGTCATGGACCGGTCGAACAGGAACTCCTCCGCACCGTCCGGGAGCACCAGGCGCCCGATGCCGCGATGCCGCGGGTCGATGTCGAAGAACAGGAGATAGGTGATCGAGAGATCCCGAACGGCCGCCGGACATTGGAACGAGGTCGCGATGACCAGCTCGTCGGGCAACCCCGCATAATCGAGCTCGACCGGGCCCGGCAGGCAAGGCGCACCCTGGGCCGTCACGACCAAGCGCGCCGCGATGTAGTGTTCGAGCTGCGCGCGCCGGGTCTCGAAGGCGCTCTGCGGTACGGGCGCGACGAGGTCCGTCTCGATGCCCAGCGCGACCGCCAAGTCGTGCGGGGAGACGTTCAGGCGGTTATCGACCCGCGTGCCCGCAACCGTAACCTCGGCGGCGGACAGATTGGTGCGGTGCGCCCGCGCCCCTCCGGCCGTGGCCAAAGCCACGACCAAAACGCACGCAAGGACGAGCGCCGGTCCGCTTCGAAACCGGATCGCGATGCTCGGGCTCTACTTCTCGCAGATCGCCAGCACGCGCGACGGTCCGCCGGTCCCGCGGACGAACTTCGGTGCCCCGACCACGATGGTGCAGCTATCCGGCTTGGCCATCGCCAGCTGCTCGGCGTTGGTCGCATTCTCCACGAGCTTCCAGCCGCGCTGCAGGCCATTGACGTGGACATACCAGGAGTTGGTCCACTTGTCGTCCTCGCCCTTGGAGTTCTGCCCGCTCTCCACGCCGATGATGTCCGCGATGATCCCGCCGATGCGGATGTCCTTGGCGTTCTCGATCTCGATCAGCTTGTCGACGGCGGCCGGCGTCAGGCCGGGATAGTTGAAGCCGTTGATGTAGGGGTCCTTGCCGAAGTCCGTACCTTGGAAGTAAAAGCGCGACCAGCCCTGGTGCAGGACCAGCCAGACCCCATTATCCAACTTGTCCGCGACCGCCGCGATGTCCTCGGCCGTAACCACGTTGCCCGATGCGTCGGAAAAGTCCGTAACGCTGGTGTCCGGGCTGGGCCGGCCGCCGTTCTTGTCGAGCTCAGCCTGCACGCGCCCGCTGATGTCGATCAATACGACGCGGCCGATCAGATCGTTGCCGTCCAGCATATGCAGGAGCTTGCGTTTGTCCGCCGTGGGGTTGGCGGGGTCCTGGGTCTCGGCGGTGTTGACGTAATGTGCCGAGGTGTCCATGTGCGTGCCGTGGTGCTCCGAGAGCACCATCAAGCCGAGATCGAAGTAGCCTTGGTTCGTCGGGAAATGCGAATAGGACAAGACCACCTGCTGACCGAAGCTGGGGATCGGTTTGCTGTCGAGCCAGGGCTGGTTCAGGTCCGGCTTCATCGGATCGCCGTCCATCGGCTTGAACGTCGGGGTCGGATGGGTGAGATCGATGGTGAAGCTATCGGCGCTCGCCGTCTGCGCGGCCAGAGCCACCGACCCCGCAAGAACCACCAACGCAACCGCGTTCCTCAGCATATTACCCTCCCTGCTCTATCGACCGAGATCTCCCAGATGGCGTTTCCCATCGGCGGAAAACGGTAGCACAGTCGAGCATCGCTCGAAAAACTCGGTTGGGACGGCTTGGGCGGATAGAGCAAAGCGGAAGCCAAGGCACTCTCGAGCAAGCAGGGCTTATTGCCTCGGGTCTTGGGCCTGAAAAAGAGGACCGGATGCCGCGCGGTTATCAGTTCGAGCGAACGATCCGCGCACGCGCGGCCTCGGTTAGCCCAATGTCGTGCAGGCGCTCCGCATCCAGTGTCTTGAGCTCGGACAAGTTTCGGTTTCGTCTGCCCCTATACCGGACCAGCCCAAACAACGCGGAAACCGGACCTCCGACCCGCTCGCTCAATTTCGCAAGTTGTCTCCGGGTGTCCATAGCTAAGCCTCCACTATTAGCATCCATGACGATCTTGTCATCGGAAGGTATGTCCATAACTGTTTTGTATATATGACGCTTTTGACAGTGTGTTAGCCATTTGATCTGACTTTAGAAGTAAGATATTCTTAAGTTTAATATGAACAACTGGCTTCCATCGTTGAACGCGCTACGCGCCTTTGAGGCCGTATCCCGGCACCTGAGCTACCGCGACGCGGCGCAAGAACTTCACGTAACGTCCGCCGCCGTGAAGCAACTTGTCCGAAAATTGGAGGAAAGCCTGGGCACGCCATTGGTTCGACGGCGCGGCCGAGGCCTAATCTTGACGAATGCCGGAGTGGTTGGGCTCTCGGACCTCAACAGCGCCTTCAAACAGATCGCCACCGCCGTGGAAAAGATACGCCTGATGGAACAGCGGAGGTCGTTGACGATCACCGTCGAACCGTTTTTCGCAACCGCCTGGCTGGTGCAAAGACTGGGCGCCTTCAAGAGCAGGAATCCCGAGGTCGATGTTCTGATCGACTCTTCCATGCGTATCGTCGACCTCGAGCGCGAGGCAGCCGATATCGGCATTCGCTACGGTATGAAGCCAAGCAAGGAACATATCGTCCATCGACTGTTCGATGACGAGACCTTGGCCGTCTGCAGTCCCTCTCTTGCCGAAGGGCCCCCGGCGCTTAGACGCCTGAGCGATTTAGCGGGCGTGACGTTGCTCCAAATGGACCCAACCGATGCGGGCTGGATGTCCTTGGCCTCCAGGCATTGGTTCGACTGGCGGACCTGGCTTGCGACGGTCGGAGCAGGCGAGATCAAGACGGGTTCAAGTCTGCGGTTCAATGATTACAACCTCGCGGTTCAAGCCGCGATTGCTGGGCAGGGGGTGGTGCTTGGAAGCTGGCCGATCGTGAGAGATGCCATCGAGGCGAACCTGCTTGTGTCCCCCTTTGTCGAGCGGGCGAGGACGGACATCGGCTATGATCTGGTGGTGACGACGGAGGCGATGGCAAAACCCGATGTCGCCGGGTTCGTTGAATGGATTCTTGAGGAGGTTGCATCTCAGGCGACGTAGTGGATGCGGTTTGCCGATCGAAGAAGGGGAGACAACACGTGCGACTGCTTGTTTTTCAACACATCGACTGCGAACACCCCGGCATCTTGAGAAAATTCCTCGCCGGCGACGGCCTCGACTGGGATGCCGTCGAACTCGATGCGGGGGAGCCCATTCCGCGGCTGGAGGACTACGATGCGCTATGGGTAATGGGCGGCCCCATGGATGTTTGGGATGTGGAGGAACATCCTTGGCTGGTGCCGGAAAAACAAGCGATCCGGCGTTGGGTGCGGGAGTTGGATCGGCCGTTTCTCGGTCTTTGCCTTGGGCACCAACTGCTGGCCGACGCATTGGGTGGCAGGTGCGAGGCGCAACACCCACCGGAAATCGGCATGCTCGAGGTCGAACTAACGCCGCAAGGCGTCCGCGACCCTATATTTGCCGGCATGGCCAAGCGCCAAAAATGCCTCCAATGGCACTCGGTCCACGTCGCCCAGCCTCCCGAGGAGGCGATTGTTCTCGCCTCGTCGGACGTCTGCCGGGTGCAGGCCATGCGAATAGGCAACCACGCATGGTCCATGCAATACCACGTCGAAATCGAACCGGATACCGTCACGAATTGGGGCGCCGTTCCAGCCTACAGACAAGCGCTGGAAGCCACCCTTGGCACCGATGCCCTCAGCCGGTTGGAAGTCGCCGCGGCCGCGAACATGAAGGACTGCAACGGCAATGCGGAAAGCCTCTACCGGAATTTCATGGCGTCGATTGACGACTTCCCGTCTTGAGAAATTGGCGTACCTGAAATTGTCAGTTGCTTGATTCGATCCAGGAAACCATAGCGTTCGTCAACCGGCGCGCCACTGCTACGTCGTAAAAAACGAGACCCAGTGATTGAGCGGTGTTCAAGTAATGATCGGAACCGTCCAGTAAGACGAACCTCTTTGGATCCACGACCCGATCGAATTCATCTAGCACCGATTTGTGCCCTCTCGGCTCGTCGCGTTCACCCAAGATCAAAAGAATTGGTGTGTGCCCCGTCTTCGTGTAGGGCGTCCAAAGACTATCGCCGTATCGCTCGTCAATGCGGGTTAGTTCCCAGCGATACCATTCGGGCTGCTCCCTTCCATAGACGAACCTGTATTGTTCGGCGGTGCGCTCCGTAAAGTAATCGTTGCGCTTTTCAACATAGTTCTCCCCCTCGGCGGGAGGTTGCGGTGCGATCATCACCGCTACCTTCGAGACGTTGGGATTGTTGGCGCCGGTGCGCATCGCCCAATCCACGCCTGCCGAATGGCCGAATACAGTGATGTTCAATCTATCCACTTCGGTGTTTTTAAGTAGATGATCGATCGCCGCATCGACCTGTCCCGTCCTGTCATAAGCTGCTGCGACAGAAGAAGGCCCCTGCCCGAACGGATCGTCCGATCGTCCAAATCCTGGAAAATCGAAGGCCAGAACAATGTAGCCTTCTTGTGCCAGGCGACGAGATAACAATCGATAGGCAGAAAGACTGCCTCCCATCCAGGTATTCCCGTGGGCCACCACCACGCCAGGTCGTGGACCCGGATCGCCATTGTCATATATGAGGGCAAGGGTCTCGAAGCCGCCTGGAAGGGCGATCGTCGCTTGGGAATCGGGAGCGCATCGGCAAACTCCAGTACCTAAAACCCCGGTGTGCTTTACAACGTTGTGGTAAATTTTTGAGGGGTCGGTGGTCCTATCGTGTCTGAATTCGACGCCTGGCTCCAACATCGCGGCGCTCATTGCCGCAGCGGCACAACCGCTTATCACGCCGGCGAACCCCAATAACCGAAGGGCCCGCGTTCCCTGGATTTGAATTTCAACCGGGCAATTGCGATGCCGATGCATAGTGTCGCAATACTTGGAAGGATCCCAAGGAGCAATGAGAGGCCTATCCCGAAGGAGCGACCAGGCAGGACCAAATTCGACAGAGCAATGATTAGTAAAGTCACTAAGCCGAAAAGGGTAAAAAAGACGCCCATTAGAATACTCCTGGAATTTTGACAGCCTTAGATTTACGAGTGACAGTAAATTATTGAATTTAAAATTATCTATTCCTAGCATCAAGATTATAACAAAATACAAAATCAGTCAAAAAATCAACCCTCAAAGAGTGTGATATAAAAGATCAGAGTAAACCTCGCTCTAGAGGAAGTCTGCAAAGGATCCAGACCTTGTAAAAACGCGGACCCGTCGTTGCAGAAGATTGCGGCGTTGGAGCTTTGACTTGCTTGGATAGGGCCGAGATTTGAGAGACAGACGCCCTTAAGCCTGCATCGCCGCGATCAGCGGGGCGACGGCCAGGGCGCTTCATGGCGCGCTTGTGGTTGCTGGGCAACACCTGCAAGGCCCTTTTGGTGGCCGCCTTCCGCAGTGTCCGCATCTGGAAGTGGGTCGATCCCATCCAAGACTTGATAGGGATCCACCTCCGGGATCAGGGGTGAGGTGGGCGAAATCCGGGCAACTCCGGACATTTGCCCGCGAACGCCCGGAGGTGGGGCTAAACCCACCATCGAGGAACCCGGCTTGCGACAGCCGGGTATAGCCAACAGGAGACATGAGCACCAGATCGTGGAACTCATGGATTTCGCTTCGACAAAACGCTACATTCGAACCTGGCAATTCTATGTAGGTCGACCGCAGCAGGAGAATGCACCAATGGCGAGCACGGTTTTCAGGCTACTTCCCGACGGCGATCCGACGACAGGCATGCAGCCTTCCGATTTTACCCCACCTGAAACCTTTACCAGCGACGATCACAGGGAGCTGAACCATACCTTCTTCCAAACAGCGGACGAGTCCATTCTCACCGGGGTTTGGGAGAGTGCACCCTGCAAAGAGGAAATAGAGAGCTACCCGGTCCACGAAATGATGACCGTAATCTCAGGGTCGGTGACATTAACGGGCGCGGACGGAAGTTCTGAAACCTTCACATCGGGCGATACATTCTTCATCGCAAAGGGCACGAAGTGCACGTGGCACATCACGGAAACTCTTCGGAAATTTTACCTGATCGCGGCGTGACGCGGTCGTAGCCGCGGGAAAATTCGAGCGGCGATTACGGCAGGCCCGATACCGGCGTTAGACTCCGTGGGAGCCCTCCCCTACATCAGGGACGGACATTCCGACATAGGGTATTGGTCATCTGAAATTTCGAAGCCAAGTTCTGGATCGCTGTCCTGGTTCGTTTCCCTACGAATACAATCCGGTCCACTAGTTTGCGGCCAGAACGGCCAGGCCTTTCAAGTGGGTCCTCCGATCGCCGGCGGCGATCAGCCGATCCCCCGAACGCAGCGTCAATGCATTTCCGTCCCAATCGGTGATGACCCCGCCCGCACCTGCGATAACCGGGACGAGAGCTAGGTAATCGGTCGGATCAAAATCAACGTCGATCCCGACATCGATCCGTCCTGAGGCGATTTGAGCGTAAGCCATACAGCTCCCGCCATAGACGGTCCATCGGGTCGCCGCCCTCATCCGATCCAGCGCCGGACGGTCCGACGGGCCGTAAAAATCCGGGTTGCTCGTCGACATCAACGCTACGGATAGATCATCGCAGGCGCGAACCCTGACCGGCTTGCCGTTGCGCGTGGACGGCAGCCCCTGGCATCCCTCCCAACGCTCGCCGGTCGTCGGCATATCGATGACGCCCAACACCGGGACACCGCCACGAACCAGCGCAAGCAGGGTACCGTACACAGGAAAGCCCGCCAGGAACGGAAGCGTGCCGTCGATCGGATCGATGACCCAGACCAACTCTTTATCCGCCGAGGTCGCACCCCGCTCCTCCCCGACGATGCCGTGGCCCGGGTAGGTTTCGCAGATCAGTTCGCGCAGCCGGTCTTCGACCGCACGATCGACGGCCGTTACCGGGCTGCCGTCACCTTTGGAGATCGCTTCGGGCGCGACATCGGCGAACTCCCTGATGCAGGCACGAGCGGCGTCCGCCAACCGGTTGGCGAAACCTGCGAGCTCGATGAATTCGGAAGACACCACTCCAACCCTCCGTCAGTGGCTGAGGATCTGACTAAGGAACAGCTTGGTCCGCTCGTTCCTCGGGTGGTCGAAGAATTCTTCCGGCGGGTTCATTTCCACAATCTCACCGTAGTCCATGAAAACCACATTGTCGGCCACCGACCGGGCAAAACCCATCTCGTGGGTCACACAAATCATGGTCATGCCTTCGCGCGCCAAATCCGTCATAACGTCGAGCACCTCGCTGATCATTTCCGGATCGAGCGCCGAGGTCGGTTCGTCGAACAGCATGACCAAGGGGTTCATGCACAAGGCGCGAGCTATGGCGACACGTTGCTGCTGGCCGCCGGAGAGCTGGCTGGGATACTTGTCCGCCTGCTCTGGGATTTTCACCCGCTCAAGGTACTTCATGGCCGTATCGCGTGCCTCGGACTTCGAGGACTTGCGCACCAACCTGGGCGCCAGCATGAGATTCTGGATGATCGTCAGGTGGGGAAACAAATTGAAGCTCTGAAACACCATTCCGACTTCGCTTCGCACCGCATCGATATCCTTCACGGCGCCGGTCAGCTCGTGGCCATTCACGACAATCTTGCCGCTGTCGTGTTCCTCAAGCCGGTTGATGCACCGGATCAAGGTCGATTTGCCGGACCCGGAGGGGCCGCAAACGACGATCCGTTCGCCCACCTTCACCGACAAGCTGACGTTCTTCAGAGCCTGAAACCCGCCAAAAAATTTATTGACGTTCTCCATTTCGATAGCGTTTGCCCGGCCAGTATCGCTCATATCATGCCTCGACTTTTATGTGCCTGCTCATGCGTTTTTCCATCCAGCCGAAAGATCTCTGAATCATCCACGTCAGGACCAGATAGATGACCATCAGCGATATGAACACCTCATAGGGCGCATAGGTCTCGGCCACGATGGTCCTTGCGATGCCCATCATATCAAGCAGCGTGATCGTGCTGGCCAGGGCGGTGCTCTTCATCAGGCTGATGACATCGTTACTATAGGCCGGGAGTGCCAAACGTATGGCGATGGGGGCCGTGATATAAACTAATCGATGCCGTGCGGAGAGCCCCAACGCCGCGCCCGCTTCTTTGAGGCCGCGGTCCACACCCAGGACACCGCCGCGCAATATTTCCGACACGTAGGCGCCGGTATTCAATGTCAGAGCAAGAACCGCACAGCCGAAAGGCTCTCGCAAAATAGGCCAGAAAATACTGTCGCGGACAAACTCCAGTTGAGGCAGGCCGTAGTAAATGATGAAGATCTGCACCAGTATGGGGGTGCCGCGAAAGATATAGATGTAGACCATCGTCGGCACGGAGAGATACCACCGTCCGCTGATCCGCATTAAGAGCAGGGTAATGGCAAGCACCAGACCCAACACCGCTGACAGGAACAGCAACTGAAACGTCAGGCCAATTCCCATCAGCATTTTGGGAATGCTGTCCGCGATCAGGGCAAAATCAAAGGTCATCGCGCGGCCTCCAGATGCCGGTTGGCATACTTTTCAAGCATCATGACCGACAAGGTGATGACCGTTGAAAACCCCAGGTAGATCACGCCGACCAAGATATACATGGTAAACGGCTTGCCCGTGGTGCCGATGGCCTGTTCGGCGACAAACAGGGTCTCTTGCATGCCGATGATGGAGATCAGCGCGGTGTCCTTGATCAGAGAGAGCATGTGATTGCCGAAGGGCGGCAGAGCGAGGCGCCACATCGCCGGAACGCGCACGTAAATGAATGTTTGCAGGCCCGAAAGACCGAGAGCCCGGCCGGCCTCGACCTGCCCCGGCTCGACACCAAGGAACGCACCGCGAAAAGTCTCCGTCGCGTACGAGCCGACGATCAGTGCGATAGCTAGTGACCCAGCCCAAAATGGCGGGATATCGATGAACTTGATCTCAGGATCGAAGATCTGGGCGATCGCCGTCAGGGTGACGGCTGAACCGAAGTAAAACAGCAAAAGAACCAGGATTTCGGGAGTGCCGCGAAAGACGATCGTATAGCCGCTGGCAATCGATTTGGCGACCGGACTCTTCGACAGTTTGGCGGCAGCGCCAATCAGCCCGAATAAGACCGTCATGATCAGGGCTGTGACAAAAATCTGAGCAACGGCGACCGAGCCCCAGAAAAAATCGTCCCACCAACCCGTTATGTCTTCCAAAAGGGCTCACTCCATCCGGTTTTCGAAATGTGACTAAATTTCACTCCGAAACGGAAATCGAATAAGCAAAAAAGAGTGCGGTGAGAGCTGGTACAGGCGCCCTCACCGCGCCAGTGAAAGGCGATCTATTCGACGGCTACCCACTTTTCGTTGTGGATGGCGAAGGGGAAATACTTCAGGGAATACTTCTCCAGCGAGCCATCTTCGGTCAGGGTCTTCAAGGCGCCATTCATACGGTCTCTCAGCTCATCATTGCCCTGGCGAAGCCCAATACCGACACCAATGCCAAAGTATTGACGCTCATCCACCTGCGGGCTGACAAATTCAAACCCCGCGCCGTCCTCTTTGCTGAGAAACTTGAGGTAGGCTTTCATGGGATTGGTCATGATGATGTCGGTTCGTCCGTTCACCAGATCGAGATACAGGGCCTCGGACGAGTCATAGTAAACCACGTTGGCATCCGGAAGTTTGGCTTCGAACCAGCTGGCATAGGTCGAGGCCCGCTCCAGGCCGACTTTGAGGCCGGCGAAGCTGGCGGCAACGGGCTTGTCCGCATCATCGAAAAGATTGAGGCCGGCATCTTTCTTGCCAACGAGGCGGCCTACTGAAATGCGGTAGGGCTGGGAGAAGTCGATTTTCTCCAGACGGGTTTCCGTAATGGACATGGACGCCACGATCAGATCGAACTTGTTGGCCAGGAGGGCCGGAATCATGCCGTCCCATTTCTGGCAAACAAACTCCAGATCGGCGCCGATAAGACCAGCGACACCCTTGGCGACATCGACGTCATAGCCGTCAAGGTCGCCGTTGGCGTTCCGGAAATTGAATGGCGCATAAGTGCATTCCATTCCCACGCGAAGGGTCTCGGCGGAAGCCGATTGTATCGCGCCGAAAAAGGCAAGCGCCGCGGCCGCCGTAAGAATGGTTTTAAACGTCTTCATATTGTGCCTCCTTGCTCATTTCGTTTTTGATATTGATGCTATTTTGGAACGATGTCATCCAGATGACGAATGAACCGGTCCACGTCCTCCGACGAGTTGTAGTGAACCAGCGAGGCGCGGATGACGCCATTTTGGGGCCGAGCACCGAGAGCGTCGATGCACCGCGCCGCATAGAAATCATCGGCGAAGATGCCGATCTTGTTGGCCCGTAGCTTCTCCGGAATGACGCGTGAGTCGCCGGCGTCGACGAGAAACGAGAAAACCCCGACCCGTTCGCGTTCGGTGGCGCCGTGGCCGGCCAGCCGGATACTGGACTTGGAGTTGAGGAATTCCTCGATCCGCCGCGACAGCGCCTTCTCGTGCTCGGCGAACAGGCCGAACACCCGGTCCAGGCGCTCTTGTGTATCGCCGTTGGCGCCGGGGAAATGGTGATCGTAGACGCAATCGAAATAGTCGCCCATGCCGGCGGCGGCGGCTGTCAGTTCGTAGTTGTAGCCGCCCGGGCAGAGCCGGCGCTGGAAGTCGTCGTCGCCCAGGAAGAAGTGACTCTGGTTCGCCAGCAGCTCCAGCAGCTCGCGCTTGCCGTAAAGCACGCCCATGTGGGGACCGAATACCTTGTAGGGGCTGTAAAGATAGAAATCGACGTCGAGCTCCTTGACGTCGACGCGCCGGTGCGGCACCAGCGCGACACCATCGACGCAGATCAGTCCGCCCCGCTCGTGGACAAGGCGGGCGATCTCCTTGACGTCATGCACGCGCCCGACGATGTTCGAGCAGTGCGTGAAACAAACCAGCTTGGTCCGCTCGCTCAACAACGCGCACAGGTCCTCGATCTCAAGGTCGTCCGTCTCGGCGTTCATCCGCCATTCGCGAATAACGATGCCGGTCGATGCTAGGTTCCGCCAGGCACCATTGTTGGCCTCGTGGTCCTGATTGGTGACAACGATTTCGTCACCGGGCTGGAGCAAGGGCCGCAGCGCGTGCGACAGAACGTAGACGTTGGAGGTCGTCGACGGGCCGATGACGATTTCACCGACGTCGGCGTTGATCAGCTGCGCCAAGTTCGCCCGGCCCTCGGCGATCCGCTCGGCGCCGATCGCCGAGGCCTCGTACCCCTCGCCGGGCTGCACCTGATGGCAACTGGTGAATTGATCCAGACGGTTGATGACCTGGTCGGGGACCAGTGTGCCGCCGGCATTTTCCATGAACACCCATTCGCCGTCGAGCGCCGGAAAATGGCGACGGCAGAACGCCGTATCGAGGCTCGTGGCGGGGATCCCTCGCGGGCCGGCCTTGTGTGTTTGCTCGAACATTTCCTGATTCTTGCCGTTACAATATCGGGTACAATACAGTTGAAGGCCGATGCCTGGACATACCCCCAGGGTATGAGGGTGTTTGCCATCGATCTGGGGGCGCGACACTTTGGATACAGGCGATCACAAAGGCGCCGGTGCGATCGTACGGACGACCGATTGGTACCGGGAACTCGGCTCACTGATCGACCGTACGCAAGTCGAGGACCTGCCCGGACGCCTGGTGCAGGCGCTCGCCTACTTGGTGCCCTTCGAGCTGGCGGCGGTGTTCGTCTATTGCGGGCGGGCGCGGCCGATGAACGTCTACGACAATTTCGAACTTGCCGACGCCAAGAAAGCGATCGCCGCCTACGTCGAGAGCACCTATGTCCTCAATCCCTTCTACCAGGCCCAACTGCGGGGCATTCCGGACGGTGTCTACCGCATCCGCGACCTCGCTCCGGACGCCTTTTTTGAAAGCGAGTACTACCGTTCCTACAGAGCCGTGCCCAGCCCATCCGAGGAGATCGGCTACATCACCGAGGATTGGCCCCAGGGCCTGGAGGAGATCGACATCGCCGTGACCCTGGAGCCGAACGCGGTCACCGAGATCTCCGTCTACCGCTCGCTTCGTGATGGCGGGTTCCGCGACGACGAGCTGGCGCGCCTTTCCGATGCCGTTCCGGTGATCGCGGCCTTGCTCAGAAAATACTGGATGGCGCACGGCGCCGCCGAAATGCGGGCATCGCCCCCGGACAGCCGCGTCGATGATGCCTTCGCGGATTTCGGCAAAGAGATGCTGACCGACCGTGAACGGGAGGTCACCCAGCTAATCTTACGGGGTCATTCATCGGAATCGATCTGCTTCAATCTCGGCATCTCGCTGGGTACGGTCAAGACCCACCGCAAGAACGCCTATGCGAAGCTCAACATCTCGTCACAATCGGAATTGCTTTCGCTTTTTTTGCAGGCGCTTCAGACACCTTCAATCACCTAAACTCGACCTCCGATTCCCAAATCGCCGGAGCGTTGATATCCTGAGGATGCAAACTATACTGACCTCCTGGTTCATTCCTAACCTGAGGGAGGGCTGTGTGATGACGAAATACGATCACCATCGTACGCGTGGCCCTGTTTTAGCCCTGCATCACCAAGTGTTGCAGGGCTGACCAATACGAAACTTCCCTGAACTGGCGTTTCCTTGATTGGTCTGTCCTGATCGTGCCGTTGCGAGTGACCGCTCGCAATGGCGTAACAGACCCCTCCCTCCGGTGTAGATCCGTGAGGCAAAGATCATCGAGACGAACATGTCCATTCTTTCCCTTAAAGATGCGGGCCTTGTTGGGCGCGCCCCTCTCTTCCAAAACCTGACCCTAACCCTTGGCCCAGGCGACCGCATGGGCCTTGTGGCGCAGAACGGTGCTGGCAAATCAACCTTGCTGCGCTGCCTTGCCGGAGAGATCGACCTGAGCCACGGCGATGTCATCCGCTCACGCAGCGCAACGATCGGCTATGTGCCGCAGGATGTAGAGCCCGCGCTGTTGGGCCAGACCTTTCGCGACGCCGTGCTGACCGCCTTGCCCAAGTCGACGTGGGAAAGCGATAGCTGGCGGGTCGATGTAGTGCTTGATTCGCTCAATGCGCCGCAGGAGATGCACGCACTACCTGTCTCCGCCTTGAGTGGCGGTTGGCAGCGGCTGATGCTACTGGCCCGGGTTTGGGTGACAGATCCGGATGCGCTTTTACTGGACGAGCCGACCAACTACCTGGACCTGGAAAAGATCCTGTTGCTCGAAAACTGGCTGGCCACATGGACGAGCCATCTGCCGGTGATCATCGCCAGTCATGACAGGAGCTTCTTGGATGCGGCAACCAATCGAACCTTGTTTCTGCGACCCGAAATCTCCCGCCTGTTTGCCCTTCCTTACAGTCGGGCGCGCGAAGAACTGGCACGGATGGACGCAGCAGATGCAGCGGAACAGGAGCGCGATCTAAAAGAGGCGCAAAAGCTGCGGCGCCGGTCCGCTAAGCTGAAGAACATTGGTATCAATTCGGGCAGTGACCTCTTGCTCACAAAGCAGAAGCAACTGCGCGAAAGGGCCGAGAAGATCGAAGAAGCGGTCGCCGCGCTGCACAGCGAACGGGCCGGAGAGATCCGGCTGCCGAACCGCGGGACCCATGCCAAATTGCTGATTCGAATTGAGGGCCTGCCTGTTGCGGCACCCGATGGGCGCCTGCTCTTCAAAGTGCCGGAACTCAATTTGTTTAAGGGTGACCGGGTCGTCCTACTGGGTCGCAATGGCACGGGAAAATCAACTCTTGTGCGTCTGATACGCAAGTCTTTGGCTGGTTGCGACGACGTGCCGGGCATAAAGACCACTCCGACGCTCGTCATGGGCTATATGGATCAGGCTTTGTCGGACGTGCTACCCGAGCGAACCCCATTCGATTTCGTCACCGGACTAGGACAGAGCGATGCGCAATGCCGGTCTGCGCTGGCCGCAGCCGGGATTGTATACGACACGCAGAGCCGCCCCATTAGAGACCTGTCTTTTGGTCAGAAATCGCGCTTGGCGCTGCTGGCATTGCGCTTTGCCTCACCGAACTTCTATCTGCTGGATGAACCGACCAACCATGTAGACATTGCCGGGCAGGAGACTTTGGCTGAGGAGATCAGAGCGAATGGAGCCTGCTGCCTGTTTGTGTCCCATGACCGAGCGTTCGTGCGCGACGTGGGCACCCGGTTTCTGGTGGTGGAGCGGGGAAAGCTGCATGAGCGTGACTCGCCCGAGCCCTATTTTGCCTCTCTCTCCCCTTAGCCCATGCCATGAATGGGCAGAGGTTTATGGACCGCGCTTTCTTCATTGTTCCCACGTACCGACTTCTCTGGGGACCCCCAATGCCCCCTTAACAATCAAGCTCACCGTGGCGGTCCCGGCTCATTCGTCGTCATCGCCGATGGGTTTAAGGACTTCGCCCGCGAACGCCCGGAGGCGAGGCTTGACTCACCGTCGTGGAACCGGCTTGCAACAGCCTGGTGTGGCCTGAGGAATCGACCGCGGGACTTCGTGGCAATAACTCTGAATGGTTAAGAATCTCTCTGATGAGAAATAGGCCCGGGACTCCGAGCCGGAAATGATTCCTGCAGTTCGCATACAATACTATGCGTTTTTATAAAAATATGATCAATTTTACTGGGAAAGTAAATAAATATAGGTAATTTTCTTAGATAAATGAAAAAATTTCTTTACATTTGTCGAAAATAGTCTAAGTATCTCGAAGCTGATCTTCCACAATGTGTTTTTAACAATAAAATTGATCAATTTTATAGGAGATAAGGTAATGAATAGCATTCTTCG
>Ga0255057_10000863_pt1 | contig 17391 bp, 15 predicted proteins | sample Cases_109_6_MG_FD_189022 | JGI IMG/M metagenome (GOLD analysis project Ga0255057, IMG submission 189022) | Seawater microbial communities from Amundsen Gulf, Northwest Territories, Canada - Cases_109_6 | ecosystem: Environmental > Aquatic > Marine > Gulf | place: Canada: Northwest Territories... | reverse complement strand
CTTTCATTAACGAAATTTTGCGCTTGGCCTATTTGATCTCTAAGGAGAGCCCTGGATTCTTTTATGGAGATTCTCTGCGTTGCTGCAATTCTGCCTATCTCATTAGACCCAACCTTATTGAGTCTATCCAGCTCCTTCTCCGCTTCCTTCGTCGCTCTATCTAATCCGGCGCGAGCATCAACAATCCTTGCGTCCGTGGGTCTTTCGTTGGATTCATCTTGAACACCAAAGCCGGTTGCGAATTGCGGTGAGTTTGAAAAATCTCCACCTGGAAATCTCGCATTAGGATCAAGAGGGTCTGTTCCAGTTGCTCGTCCGAAACCAGTTTGGAATCCCTCTTGCGGTCCACCTATTTGTTGTTCAAAATCAACTACCCCTCCAGACTGTTCCTGTGACTGCCTACCGATTATTTCATCAAACACTCGGCCTTTAGTTAATTTTATTGTGACGGTATTATCTTGACCGTTAGCCATTTGTTTGCCTCCCTAAAAGAACCCTGATGCTTTTAAAAGGCCAGGTTGATTTCTTGCGGCTCCAGGCCCCGCGTTTATGGGTAAAAAGGCAGCTCCAGGCGCTCTCCCTATAAGAGCTAATCTCTCCTGCAAATCTCCCTGTGTTGCATCTCTTCCCGTCTGAGCGGAGATAGCTTGCGATTGCGTTAAACGAGTTTCTACCCCCTGCAATCTAATAAGGGCTTCCCTGAACGCTCTTTCATCCCCGGCCTGTTCTGCTTCAAATAACTGCCGCTGAAGCAATGATCGTTCGTTTATGGCAGCGTTGAAATTTGCTCGAGCTTCCTCGCCTTGCAAGCCGAGCTCTACATTAGACTGTTGGAACCCTCCCCTTTGCGCCTGTGCAAAGTTAGCTGCCGATGCGTCCCCAAAGCCAGTGATTAACCCTTCCTGAAGTTTTGCCTGCAAGTTAGGGTTATCCCTCCGGGTGCTGATTAATCCTTGTTGAAGACCCCTTTGAATTCTTGCTTCGCCAGGAGCGGCAAACCTCCGAGTAAGAGATTGAAGTCTTCTTTCGTCAAATCTCGGAGCCTTGAAAGTAGGACGTTCTCCAAAGCGCCCTTGGAACTCAGCGAAAGATTGCTTGTTGCCTTGAGACCCATTTGTCTTGGTACCCCCTGAGGATACCGTGGGCCTTGTTTCGGGATCTATACCTCTAAGAACTAGAAACCTTCTGAGATCCTCCCGTCCCCGAGATGCCACCGGCAACCCTTGGAATTTAGTTATCAAACCAGCAAAAGGACTAGCCATGATTATCCCCCCCCCTTATTTTGTTCCGTCAATAAGTTCAGTTCTCAAATTATATTTTAATAAGTACATCTTCTCAGACAGATTATTATTCCTCCACCGGACACTTAGGTGGTTCCCTTCGACATTTACATCGGTAAGCCTTCTTCTCACCATCACATCGTTTGCGGCATCTACCACCATTGAAAGAGCTTGACCATGGATAAAAGAAGAATTCGTATTTCTTGCAATGGTTCGGGTTATATTTCCTACCGTTTGCGCTTTTGCTATTAAAATTTCATCCCTTATTCTAAAAGCAAGTCCATTCAAACCGAGTTCCATAATCACATCCGCATCAACGGGAGTCGAAACATCGTCGTCTGAATTGTTTAATAGATACGTTTTCCCTGTAGCTGCCCCACCGCCCACTGAAAGAACAGGCACATCACCGCTTGCCGCTTCTATATCGGTTATAAAAGACAAAGCCTGTGCCGGAGTATCAGTCATCCATTCCTTATCTCTCAAATCATATACAAGAAAAATGTTGGGAACGGTGGCGCCTGATCCCGAGACAAGGCCAACCCTAAGCACATTATATACGCTATCAAAACTTATATAATGGCGGCTTTCCTGCCCCCTTGTAATGACTTCGGATTTAGTCTTATCAAAGAAATTTTGAATTTTATCGCTTATCCTTGTCACTGTGAGTCCATCCGTCGCCATTATCCCTTCCCTGCTGATAAAGAAGGCAAACGCACTAAATTGAGTCTGAGTTGAGCTGAAAAAATTACTTCCTCTTTCCACTCCCTCCACAACCACAACCGCCTTGCTATTTACAGCTCCAAATTCTTTAGAAATTATCGTTTTTGTTATATTTGTCGGAGTATTCCCTTGAAAAGAAGTCAATGTCCCGCCCGCAACCCCCTTCTCTTCTTGCCAAACCAATAATTTGTCTTCGAGTTTGTCTGCCGCAATGACGGCATTGCTTCTACCATCACCCACTTGGAATAAAGCAAAGTCATCACCATTTAATACCATAGGTTCTGTCACGGCAGACATATAAATAAAAGAAGGGAAAAAATCAAATGAATAAACAGATCTGAGATTCCAGGTAGTATTCACTCTTCCCAATTTCCCTAAATCATTAATATCATAATAGGGCAATACAAAAAGACCTCCCCGCGCTGAACTTATTTGGCTATCAACTGAAAGCCTATACCAAAAAGAAAAAAATCTGGATGTTCCAAATTGCCTTTTAGTCGCATCTGACTGTCTATCCCATGTGACAAAGCCGCTTTTAAGAAAATTTGATGTGCCATCTTCAATATTAGAAACCTGGGTCCATGCTGTTCCATTCCAAAATTCTACCTTAACAGTCCCAGAAGGAGTTGAATTTACTCGATCTTCTAAAACTTCCCAATATAAACCTTCTATCCTTTGAGTAAAATTAAAATACATAAAATCTTCATTAGCAACATTATTGCCAAACTCAACAAGGGAGGGAGGCCATCTATAAAATTCCGATTTAGTCTCAAATCTCCAGGCAAAATTATCCACGGAATGACAAAACCAAAGTCTTCCATTTGAATCTCTTCTTGAAACCCCATCTAAAATAGTAGTTGTATTTTCAAAACTAGGGAATACGCTGCCGCCGCCCATTACAGCGGGGTCTCCTTGATCGTTAAAGTAGTATCTTTTAGTAGAACCTATCTTTGTGCCTGAATCCGTTTTATTAAATACCAAAGTAATTGATCCCTCGGTTTCAGCGGCAATTCCTGAAGGGTTATTTGTGCCGTTAAAATCAGTAGTTTTCCAAGATTTTATTAATGTCCCATCGGCTTGAGTATGGTACATTCTGTCAGTATCGTTATCCACAATCCAAAGAGTTCATCGGAAGGATCGACATCCACGCCTTGTAAATTCTGAGCCGCAGAATCAAAAGTCGTTGCGGCTATCTTGGCCGTTAACGTTCCGGTCACGCTTACATGGAAAATATGCCCTGCCGTTGATCCAGTATTTCTTGTGCAGATCCATAACGAACCGTCGTTCGGATCAACTGCAATTCCGAGAGGGACAGCGGCATCCGCATCACTTGTGGTTGAACTTATGTCAAAGCTCGTAACCGCTGTGCCGTCAGCGTTTTTATGAAAAATATCCGCGCTCCCTTCTACTCCTGAGTCCACAAGCCAAACGGTTCCGTCTGAAGCTTCCGAAATGCCACTTGTCTTTGTTAATCCAGTCGCCCATCTCTGCAAAACAATATCGTTATTGCTGTTCTCCAATAAGAATACTTCTATCGCATTTGGCAAAACACCACTAAAGACATTTTGAAGAGCATGGAAATCAGACTCAAAGGTAACTGTCGAAATCTCAACCTCGCTATCTAAAGCCGCCGAAACGGTCAACCTTATCCAAAAACCTGATTCTCCAAATAAGAAAGTATCAACCTCATCCGTCGGATAAGTCCAGGTTATCGATCCAGTCTGAGCCATAGTATTTCCACCGGACGAGGTTCCGTCGCTTAAACCACTTACCGCCGTCCAACCCGAAGCACTCTTATAGCTGACCGTCAAAACAGAAGTATTCCCATTTACTTTTGCGCCATTGAGCGTGAAATTAAATCCATTGGCCCTTATTTTTGTTTTAATAAATATAGCGTCAAAGTTCGCAAGAGTATCCAAGGAATCTAAAATAGCCACTGAAGTTGCGTCGCCATCCCTCACTTCTCTTGTGAAATCATTGCCTTCGTCTGGGATATTTGGTATTGCAACAGTACCGGTATAGACAATAAATTTTACAATTTGTCCAGTTGACCCCCCATTGAGTTGATGCTGGCGCACCCCATCCGAAAAGATTACTGTGTCATCTATCTGGTCCCATGAAGCGGGTAAAGCCCCCGAAATAGCCGCTAACTTATCGGTCCCGAAGGCCCCTGTGGTGACAGTGGGAGGGTTGTCTGTCGCCAGTTGTACGCTTCCATCGGCATACTGAGCATATAGCTTTATTTCAGTAATATTGCCCTTGGAAAATTGGAACATAGTTAGAATTTCTGTGCTTGCATCGCCAACAGTATTTTTTTCTATTTGCCCTTTTCTTTGCTCAAAGCCGTCGTGCCTTGGCCTCATATTCTGAATCCTGGAGAAATCTCCAAAATTAAGCAGAGCTTTTTCCCTTCGGTTATCAATACCTCCCCGAAAAGGTAATTCTTTAAATTGTCCAGAAAAATCTACCATTAGAAAAATCTCCCAGATCTAACATCAAAAGTCCCAGTTCTTCCCTTCATTCTCACTAACCGACGGTCAAATCTTGCCTTTGGTATTGGAGTGGAATTAACCGCTCTAATCATTTTCTTTGCATCCTCCGCTCTTTTCCTTATCCACTGGCTTATTTTCTGAGTAGTGTTATCGGCAAGTTGGACCGCTATATTCAATCTAAAAGCATTCCTATACCCTGCCGGAAAACTGAAAGTGGTGTTTAGGTTAGCGGCATCAGTAAAAGGCTTCCATGTGTCTATGTGGAGCGTGTCGGCTTGCGTAGGGGTACGGTTTAAAATAATTTTCCCTGAAGGAAATTCGTTTAGATAAACCATCTTCCAAGCTTGCCCCGTGACAGTCTTATCTACAATCCGGTTGTATTCGTCTTTTGTATAAACCGTTATAGGGAAATCAGTGTTTGTGCTTAATTGCCTGATAAACGCTGAAATTATCTTAATTGGTCGAACCGTCCCAAAGTCTTCAGTACCTTCATTCCCAATTGTATATTCCCTTTGAGTGGCGACGAGAGAAAAACTTTCAATGATATTAACGGAGATCAACCTTCTCATATTGCTCCACGAATCCAATAAATCGTTGAGAGCATTCAAGCCTTCGTCAAGATCCGCCGTCAAAGCATTCCGGTTCCCTATCATCGCATAAGCTTGAGTTATGAGATTCGTTGCTGAAGGAGTTGCTATCGTCGCCGATATTCCCGCTATAGGGGTTCCTGTAATAGCCATTAGCTTATTGTTTCCTCCTTGGTATCCGGTCCAAAAAAGTTTTGTTTAAAATATTGGAAGATATACGTCCCTGGATCTAACATTAGGGAAGTTGTCCAATCTCCATCCACTTTTGTTGTGGTATGGGCCTTCAGAAAAGCGTCCGTTGTATTGCCAGCGTCAAAATCTGTTTTCAGGAACGCCTTCACAACAGCATTATCAATAAATACCCCCGGTGAAGATTCATAAGAAAGATTGTTAGCTCCCCCTGTGTCTTGATTTACCGTTACGCTTCCTGAACCTGAAGGGATTAATTCGTCAGGAAACCCTTCTGGAGTAGTCCACAAAGCCATTGGGGTTCCAATTACTTGGATATTAGCTGTGGAACTCACTGGGGCTATAACAATACTATCTCCGTTGGATTCTGCTTGAGTTATGTCGAAAACATAAAATCCGTCTTCAAGCTCAGTAGGATTCACATCGTCAATAGCATTGGCGGCGCCCCCATCAATTCTCAAGTTTGCCGTAATATTGGCGGCATCGCCTGTTAGAGCCACATTGGTTGTTCTGTTGAAAGCAAAAACCACCCATTTTTGTCCTGCTACATTTTTTTGCATACCTAAAACTCCAACTCCAGGCGTATTGCTGAAATAAGCAACCGAGCCTGGAGGCCCAAGATTAAGATGAAGTGGTAAAAGCACATCCGCTCTCCCTTATTGTCCAGTAGGCAATACCGGCGGGTCAATATCCGGTTCAGGAACAAAAGTTTTTAAGATTACCTTATTGGCCTCGGTTTCAACCCCGATTCTCCATTGCATGAAAGTAGCTTTTCTGGTTTGTAATTCAAGTATCTGTTTATCAATGTCAGATATTTGCTTGTCTATGAAATTGACAGAAAGATTCCGTTGAGTTTGGACATCTTGAGTCCTCTTAATTACTACGTCGCCTCTTTCAAATACTTCCTCGTCTTTGGTTACAGGAAGATATGTTTCCGCTCCTTCGACAAATCCTCTACTGATAGGGAGAAGAACAACCAAAAACAAAACTAAAAACAATTTACTCATAAGTCTGTTCATAAAACCTCCTTTGTTAGGCTATAACTCCGCCGTTAGTTGATTCCACATACCAGTTGGTGCCGTCAAAACCTAAATTTACACACTCTCCGGCAGTATCTAATGTTATCGTGCTCCCTCCAAGAAAATTAGTAGGGGTAACTGTCAGATCATCCCCGCCATCTACTGCTAAACAGACCGTTCTTTCTGTGCCAGCTACTCCGGCATCCGCGATTGTTAAAACATCAGCGGCCCCGGCGAGTTCGGTGGTCACGTATAGTTTAGACACCACGGCATCCGTACAAACATCGGAAGCACAAGTCACTGTGCTGGTATCGGTAGCGATTGTTATAAGAGAATTGGCTTCCGTAAGCCTAAGACCCTCCACCCCCCCCGAAATAAGAGAAACCGCATCCGCACCGAATTTTCCTACCCCCGTATCTTCATCGTCCCAATAAGTAAAACCTGGAACAGTAGCCGAGGCTGCAACTACTTGCATAAGTGGAGCCGCTCCCAACTGTAGCCCAAAATGGAATTTAGGCTGAATTAAACTATTATTCATCTGTATAATATTTACACCACCAGCAGTAAATCCAAGGATATTTGTGTTTGACCATGCAATTCCGGTATCAGGATCAGCTTTGTTTGGAATTAAAGTCGGGTTAGTTAAAGATGCGGCTTCGTTTAAAATAGCAGGACCGGCAGCATTGGAACCGTTCAAACTAACACCTACTTCTACGGCCCCCGTTCCTAAATCAACCACAATGGCATTATCAACTAATGTCGTTAAATCATCATTCAAAGAACGTCCAGTTAAGACCCCGCCGTCAACTTCCCACTCGAATATTTTATCGTTGGTTGCCCCGCCTGAATCGGCAAGAACTAATTTAGCCCCGGAGTCACCTTCTACTATGTAGGCTCCTGTATTAGCTTCTCCGTCAACATGGATTCCTCTATGAGATGAAAAATCGCCGGTGGCAGACCCAAAATCCGAAAAAGGACTGACAGTTCCAGTGCCTAAATTCCCATTGGTAAGCTCCATAACAAGCAAATTATTGAGTCCCACCGTTAAGTCATCATTTATTTGCTGGAAGAAAAGTTTATCAGCAGTAATCTTTGCCAGGACTATCCTTTTATTAGCCGTGTTCCCCGAATCAGCTAAGTACAAAGCAGCACTGGTGCTCCCTTCCACTGCCATTATTCCTTCCGTTCCTTTAATATGAACACCGCTAAATGTCCCACCAAAATCGCCAGAGATAGACCCAAAATCGACCAAAGGAGTCTCTGTCCCAATTCCAATATTCCCAAAAAGATGCGTTTCCGTTTCTGCTACCTTCAGAGAAGTAACCCATGCTCCGTGATGTTGCAAATCTACCCTAAAAGCGCCTTCTTCAGTGCCATTGGTTACATCGTCTAACATTCCAACAAATCTTACCGCTCCGTTTCTGCTCCCCGCAGAATCCTCTGCCGCGAAGATAAATGCGGCTCCTATTCCATTAGCCGCCGTTCCAGTTGTTCGATGGTCGAAAGCACCAACAATGGTGACATCATTATTTGTTGCGTCGTCCACTTCGATATGCAAACGATTTAAGGGAGCAGCTACCCCAATTCCAACTCTATCGTTAGTGGCGTCTATGCTTAAAACATCCGTGTCAAAAGAAACCCCATTTACGCCTCCTGAGAGCACAAAATTAGTGTCCTGGGAAAGAGTTATTGTTGAGGAATTGACTGTCAGCCCGGTAAGAGTTCCTACAGAGGTAAGAGCAGAGGCCGTTGAAACATCCGTCAAGATTGTATTGCCGCCAAGAGTGGTGATCGCGTTCAAGTCGGCCGTTACGTCATTGGCAGATGTAATCGTTAAAATATCTATATAAGCCGCTCCATCAACATCCCGCCCTCTCAATTTCAATACATCCGTGGCAGTTAACCCCGAACTTATTGTCTCAATCCAAGCGTCATTCCACCTAATATCCCCCGTTCCGAGATCGTCTGTAACGTCCGTATCGGAAGTTAATGAGAGATTAATTGCAACAGCGGCTAAATTCGATAAAGCAGTATTAGCCCCGCCGCCGCCTAAGAGATCTCCAACATCGGCTCTCTTCAGCAATCCATCAGTCGCATCCTGTATCAGAACCATGTCGGTCGCTACCGCCGTGACTAGAGTCTGTCCCGAAATAGCTGTAACGTCGACCACCGCCGCATTTCCAGTGCTTGTAACTTCCCCGGTCAAATTCGCATTGGTCGTAACCGTGTCCGCGTTCCCTGTTAAAGCTCCGACAAAAGAGGTTGATGTAATGGAAGTGGCTCCCGTTACTACCCCCGCATCAACAATAATCGCCCCATCCAAGACAATCTGTTGCCCTGCCAAGGGGGTTATATTAAGATCAGTTCCGGCAGTTGAAGAAATAGTGTTTAAGTTAATATTAATATTGTCAACTTGTAGGACTGTCAGGGTTCCTAAAGAAGTAAGCGCTGAAGAAGTGGAAGTATCATCCAGAATTGCGTTTCCTCCTATTGTCACGGTTGAACTCAGATCAGCCGTCACAATATTAGCGGAAGTTATAGTTAGAATATCCACATACGCCGCCCCGTCAACATCCCGGCCTCTAATTTTTAATGTGTCGGTGGCTGTCAATCCAGAGCTAAGGGTTTCGATCCATGAATCCTTCCAGCGAATATCTCCAGTTCCAAGGTCGTCTGTAATATCGGTATCTGAGATAAGGGAGGTATTGATTGCAACGGCAGCCAAATTGCTCAAGGCTGTATCGGCGGCGCCACCGCCTAAAAAATCTCCAGCATTTACGCGTTTTAATAAACTATCTGTCGCATCCTGCACTAAAACCATATCTCCAGCGGCCGCAGTAACCAAGGTTTGACCAGAGATAGCCGTAACATCGACCACCGCCGCATTTCCAACGGAAGTGACTTCCCCTGTTAAATTGGCGTTTGTGGTGACGGTCGTTGCTAAATCTATCGTTATACTATTGGGAATATCCGCGTCTACCAAGGTTCCATCGGTTTGCGAAGTCAAGGCTATATTGCCACTGGCATCAGGGGGGGAAAGTGTCCTTGTGTTTCCGGTGGTAACATTTGCTCCAATATCAAAGGCCAGAACCTTTGTGTTATCGGTATTATCAAAAACCGTGAAGGTATTATCGGCAAAGTCCGTTATTGGCCCCCCCACCCCTCCACTTGCTGATTGAGAATTAAAACTCCTGAGATCAACAGTAGACACATGGGTCCACGTTGTCCCCATTTGGAAGGTTGTTCTTGCGATTAAAAACCCATTGCCACTATCGAGCGAAAATTCTCTGGGCATACTAAAATTATCAAATCCGCTAATATCATTTTCGGCGGATGCTTGCGAATTGTAGAATCCCCCAGGAACATTCACCATAGCAAGTTGACGTTCACCGGTTTTATTTACAACTCCCCAAATAACAAGATTAAAATATTTATTATTTGTAATTGTTGCTCCGGTAGAATCCGTTGTAATGCTGAATAGATCGGTAATTCTCCGATAAGCGCTTACACTGGAATTAACTACATGGACAACGCTCCCTGTGGACGTATTAACGGCGGAGAACGTATGAGAGTGTAATTGCTCAATTACCCCGGCAGTAGAGATAAACTCTGTATTGCTTGCGCTAATTGTGTAATAACTGGCTGTGGCTCCATTCGCATCAACGCCGCTAAAATAAGTGGACCCCAAATGTCGAAGTTTCCCGGAGATATGAGTTAGATGACCTTGACTATCAGTACCGGCCAGTTCATTGTTCCAATTTTGATTGATAAATGGCCCGCTGTCTGTCTGAACACTTGCGGCAGATTGAACAAAGAAAAATCCTACTTTAATATGTTCAGTAGATGGCCATGAAGAAGTTGACCCTACCAATGTAGTCGGGGCAGTTTGGAGAGTATAAATCCAATTCCCTTGAGGGGAAGCGTCGGAACCAACAGTTAAAGCTATCGTATCCGCAGGAGTGGTATCGTAGGCAGTATTCCCGTCAGAGAATTGAGCGGTTAAATCTCCCGTCCCACTTTTTTCGATGCTCATAGTCACAGTAGTCCCGTTGCTCGTCACATCAGCATCGAAGGACTCAGCAAAACTACCATTCCAAAAATCACCTTTTCTTGAAGAAATTACACCGGAAGAAGCTGAAAAATCCCTTGCCGTATAAGAGGAAATCCCTTTGGTTGAACCATCGGCAACGGCATCCCCCACAATAACTGTGACATCATCCGGTCCTCCAGCGCCCCCGTCGGCTAACCCGAAAGTTACAGGAGCAGCGTCTAAGAAATTAGCGGTCGTATCCACCGGAGTACTATTGACAGTGACAGAATCGCTCGGCGTAATTGTAATGGTTCCCGTTATCCCTGATTTAGTACACGCAATAGGATCACCGACACAATCAAAGGCATTTACATACCCTTGGCTTGTGCCTTCATCGGAAAACTTAGCAGCCCCGAAAGCCGGAGTTGCGAACAATAAGAATGAAATTAATAATGATTTAATTAATGTACGCATAAGATATTTTATCTCCGTTGGTTTGAGCATCCACCCACAATAAATTTAGATCACTGACATATATCGGAGTTGGAGGATTCCCTGGGATTAAAACTATTCCTTGTTGAGAGCTATCTGCCGCCACAACATTTAAATCCCCGATAACCATAGGACCTCCGGTATTACCTAAATCGGCGCTTACCCACACCACTTTGCAAGGAGTTGAGGAGACAATAATTCTTACAGCTGTCCCGGCAGTTGCCACCGTTTTAGTGCCTGAAGTGATTGCCCCCGCGCCCGCTTGTACTGTTGGCAAAGGAGCGAGAGGGCCAACATCCGTGGCTGATCCATCGGCTCCGAATTGAACCTTCGTGCGTTGATGTTTGACACCACCTATATCGTCTGCGGCGATAGTATCGCCACCCGCGCCACTGTTAAGAATTACGTCGTCTGACATTTATTAGTCCTCTAAAGACCAATGATTTTTAGAACAGGAGAATTTCTTTCCGTATTCCTGTTTCATCCCCTCGACAATTTCATCGTAATTTTTCTTCGTTTCTTTTCGATCTTTCTTAGGATCATGCTTTAATGCTTTCATCCAGGCAGTATGACTGAGCTTTTTGTTTTTTGCCAAGGCAGTCGCAACAGCTACTTCCTCCTTGATATCGTCGTCTTTGGAGGATGCTCCCATGGCAGGTTCCTTCGATATCTCCGTAGAGGTTTGCGGATCTGCTTTCATCCCAATTTTCGCCGGAGTGTCAAACCACCCGTCTTCTTCAGCTTTTTTAATTTCTTCGTTTACAAAAATCTTGCCCTTCGGACAATCTGCCCTATATCTCCATGCCCTGACAGGAGGGGGAACTTTGTCCTCTTCCACTTTGTCTCTTCGTTCCAGTTCTTTAATCAAATCTACCGTTCCTAAATTCTCGTATTTGCTTCCCATAAAACCTCCGTTTGAATTGTTTACAGACCGCCGGCTTCAAGAATAATTAAGGCATCGTCCCCAGAAGCCCTTGCCACTTCTATCCTTATGGCATCAAATCCAGCGACATCCATAATGAAATACCCGGTAGCACCGGCTCCCAAAGCAGTCAAATCCCCACTCGCTTCAACCAAGGGGAGAACTTCCGTTGTGAATTGCGATCCGGCGTTTCTTATGACAATGAAATCCTGGGAGTCATTGGGCCGCATCGAGATCACAAACTGGTCTAAAGCTGTAGTCGCAACCACGATGACCACGCAGATTCTTTTGATGGAATTGCAAGGTATATCAGCTAACTTTGTTAAGCCTTCGCCTATTAATGTGACTCTTGCGGACGTAGGTTGATTACTCACCGTTGACCTCCTTTGATAAAAAAGTATAGGGGGAAGACTTTTCCTCCCCCTATACAGTTAAACATTTTCTTCTTTAATTAAGCCGCGCCACTTATGAAGCCGAGAGCGACCAAAGCGGCTCTATGTTCGTTCCACTTATCTGCAAGGGAAGCAATCGCATCCGCTGTATCCATGTTCTGGACCAGAATGATAAGTGAACCTGATCCTTCAACGAAAGCCGTGGTACTGGCCCCTACGATGCTGATAGTAGCAGTCTTAGACCCCGTATTCAGGGCGGTTATTGCTGTCGCTGCCGTCACCTTTCCTGTGGGAGTGCCTTTCGCAGTGGTCATAGCCAAAGATCCGCCAGTTGTAGCAGTAGAACCTATTTCGAGAGTTATAGTGGAAAGCTTTGACGCTGTTGAGGCTTCAACATCAACCACATAACCAAAGGAAACCAATTTAAATTTATGCCCGATGGTATAATCGGTTAAAAAGTCACCGTCAGTTAATTCTTTCAGTGCCATGGGGAAGGATAGGGTATACATCCCGGCTCCAACCGCAAGGGTATTGCTGACGGCTCCCCCTGTACTATCTGTAATGGCCACCTGAGAAGCATCCGTTCTTTGGATTATCGGCGTAGCCCCGTGAAAAGATATTTTCTCAGAGGCGCTTTGTCCCATGTTTACTCCGTCCGGGCCTCCATGTCCTAGTTCTTGAACAGGCATTTTTTATCCTCCTTTAAGATTTATTCTTAAACTGCAAAATCAGGGGAAGAGATTGGAAGTCTCTCCCCCCTCACATTTGTTAATTTAACCAATCAAGCGGCAAGCAAGTTCTTGCTGAATGGTTTTAAATCCGTAATGGACATCAATCCTGGTCAGGTATTTACCGTTGATTATTTCGTAATTCCGAATCATTCTCATGGTAATACCATCCTGAGTGGTTTTTGATGCCATGTGAGCATTGTTAGGGACCTCAAGGTCAGTAAACGCAATAGCAAAAGCATCCCTGTGGTGGAGAATATTTACCGGGTGTACGGCGGCAGAAGCTCCAGTGAGGAAAACAATAGCCGCTCCATCGGCTGGTACCGCATCGACGTTCTTCAAGACACCAGTTGTCCTGATAGTAGGGCTTATAGCTACTAACAAAGTTTCGTTAGAAGACCCCGTAAGGTCAGCGGTCACGACAAACTGCTGAAGATTCCCTGTGCTCTGTTCATTGTCAGGGTTCAAGCTGTTCACGGAAGCGACAGTGAAAATATCGCCCTTCTTTACTGTTGGGGCCGCATTGGTATATCCATCAAGATCAATGGTGGCATCCCCGTCAGCAGAAGCTCCTTTTGTAAGGATAGTCCCGGCATGGTCGCCTGTGGTGTGGTTAACAATGTTCTGGGTTTTGGCAAAGTCAAATCCCAGCGCCGTTCCCATTTTTCCTCTTTTATACTGCTCTCGGATATCTTCGCTACTCTGGAATAACCCTTTCAGAGCATCCACAATGGAAGCGTTGGCAGTCGGACTGATAACTGCTTTCACCTGTTCATCCATTGGCGCGGAATTGTCAGCAAGTTTAGCCAATCCCTGCAAATAAATAAGAGCAGTTGCGGGAGTAGTTCCAGCGGTTCCAACCTGAGAGTTGATATCTTTCACCATGCTCATTGCATCGAGATCAATCATAGTGGCAAGTTTTTTCATCGCCGGTTGAATTTTTAACCTTGAAAAATCATCAATATCCAGAGTCAGCTCAAGGTCAGTGAAAGACATATCTATGCCCTTCATGGTCCCTTTGGTCAGAGTTACGGATCTCTCCGTAACGTCCTGGGTATCCATAACTTCGCCGGTTCTTACAGAGAACCTATCAGGCAATCTAATTCTTACGTCATTGCCCCCCTTCTGTCCCCCGAGTTCGAATTTATCGTCATACTGACGATCAATCCCACGGACAAACACAAGGTTATTGTGCAAAACCCGGGCAGATTCTAATGTAACTATGTCTAAAGTTAGATTCGTGTTCGCCATTTAATTGCCCTCCTTTATTGCGACAATTGGGCTTCCCGTTTTATTTTCAAATCAGCTTCCCTTTGTCTGACCCAATCATCATCGTTGTTAAATTTGCTGAAAATAGTTTTTCCTTTAGTTATTTTCCCTCCAGTTTCCCCTATAGGGTTAATGGGGTCTGAGGCTCTGCTTACCTTTCTGGTTTTGAGTTTGTTGATAACTTCAGTCTCTAAATGAACGATTTTTCTGTTCGCTTCTGAAGTTGTCATATAAACCATTTCATCGAGAATCCCGGGCTTCTTTGCAAGCTCGTAAGCCAAATCGGGGCCAACTTCGCTTTCGTAAACATAATCCGCCACGCTACTATGAATTCGACGGGTTTTTAACGAAGCTATCTTATCCTTAAAATCCTCCGGCCTTTCCGGACTAAGGCTCTCTTTCTCTTCGTTAAACGCATCAATAAGACCTGACTCAGTGTTTCTGATTTCTTCTTCAGAATCCTCAATCCTTCCTTCGTTTATTGCGGCCTTAACTGTTTGCCTATGTTTTTTGTCTGTAAATTCCGATTCGGCTCTTTGGTAGTCACCGTCATTTTCAAAATCTTCAGGCTTTGGGGCGGGACCGGTTTGATCTTCCTTTAATTTCCGGTTTTGCTCTGTCAGTCGTATATTTTCATCCAAGGCCTTTCGATTATCCCGTATTAAGTCTCGAATCTTTCTGTTGCGTCTGCTTTCCTTTTTTGGCGCGGGCGGTGTTTCTTCAGCAGGTTCCTTTTTTTCGGGTTCTTCCTCACCAGTTGGCTCCTGCCCAGGAGTCCCAGGCTCAACAGTCTTCGTATCCTCGGCTGACGGTTCCTCAGATCCTTCTTTTTTAACGTCCGTTACATCCTGTATTTCTGTATCCATAAAAACAACCTCCTAAAAAAAATTAACTTTGTTGTTGCTGTTCTTTTAATAGTTCCTCTCGGATTCGTTGTTCTAATTGTCCCGAGTAAAACTCTTCCAATTCATTCGCCGTTGATTCCGCATCGTCAAAATCAAGCATCCTTGCAATTCTCGGAGCTAAAACCGGAGCGGAGTCAGGCGCATATTGCTGGAGTTCAATTAGGTCTCTTCTGGTTTCTTCCTTCTTTGTAGAATAAAATCCGCTATCGGGGAAAACCGCAAACTTCCCGACGGATAAATCATTTAACCCTCCAGTTTGGTTTATCTTTTCGAGGGCCACCTTGCCTTCTTCATCCACTATTCGAACAATCCTTTCTGTGTCGTAAATTTTCGGGATCAAATCTATGAGGATTTTGGTAAGATACTGTACCGACCTCCTCATATTATCGGGGAAAAGGAAAGAGCCTAAATCCGATACCTGAGCCCTCTTTTCGATAGCCTTGCCACTTCTCTCGTTTCCTTGCTCGCCAGTGGAAGCTTCAAATTTTCCCGTAGTGTCTTTAATATCAAAATTCGCTTGCGCGGACCTTTGGACAATAGCTGAAGGGATTTGTGTTTGCGGTTCTCTTTGAGGCTTAGGCTGATCCGGTAAAAAGTTATAAAGGAGATATGGTATAGCGTCAGTATTTACGTTCTGCCACTCTCTTTCATAACCTTCAACTTGTTCAGCAGACATAATAAATGGAGCTTTAGGAGCAAGAGCCACCATTTCAGCCGCCATTGCTTCCCAATAGTTATATAATCTCTGAGGATCTTTTGCGTCCTTAATCATAGACAGGAGATATTTTTTCCCATCAACCCAAATTTCCTCGCCCAACACCGGGATTACCGGGATAAATTTACCCGTCCACCTTCGGGGAGTTTCTATAACTTCATTTCCGATAAGTTTTGTCCACCAAACTTCCTCAACGGTTTCTTTGCGCTCTTTGACAATTTTTTTCCCAAGATCCGCAATCCCCTTTCTGGTTTCTTCAGTTAAAACCATAACGGAGTCATCCCCCAGAAGGGCCAAGGTCCTTTCTGTTGGGACTTTGTAGAAATATTCGGCTACCCTGACCTGATCTTTTAAAAACCAACCCTCAAATGTCTTCCCTAAAGTATTTAAATCCATTTCCATTGGAACCACGCCGGGGTATTCGGCCTCAAATGCTTTCCTGGATACCATGGAGTCAATAAAACAATATTGGGCATCTGAATAATCAAACTCGGAAGCTTCGGGGTCGAATGTCACAGAGCTGGGGTTTTTAATTCTTCGGATTTTTATTACTTGGTTAAACTCTCCTTCTTCAAACTGGGTAATAACTCTGAAGTATCCGAATCCACCGGAAAGTTGGTGCTTATATGCTGTGTCATAGGCTATATCGGCGCTTGATTGATATTCAATATTGCGGATTATCCCATTAAATATTCTTGCCGTATCCGCCTTTTCAGCATCGGCATCGGCGGGTTGGACTTTAGGCTTTAATCGGTTTTGCCTATTTTTCCCAATCTCGATATTAACAAGTTTTTTCAACTTGTTAATAGTGACCATTACCCGTTCTTTATCTTCTCGGTCTGACCTTATATCGTCGTCCCACTGGCCATTGCGGACGTTAAAGACAAACTCCATATCGCTCAAGGAACTGGCCTTTATATGCGTTTCCGCATCGTCGGCAATCTTCATTCTCTCCCGAGCGAGATCCAGAAGTTCTTCGTTCTTTTTCTCGGATTGAGATTTTTCATCGCCATCGGATGCGATAACATCGTCGGCTTTAATTACTGGCATTAATTTTCTCCAAAAAAAAAGGCGAGGATAGTCAGAACAGCTCTCCATACTAAAGAACTATCCTTACTAAACTCGCCTATGCTTTCGCAGTGATGCGGCTTATTCTTCGGCTTTACCTACCCGGTGCTCCTCAAATTTGGTAGTTAAATCCCCCTTATGGAAATTAAGAACCAATCTTCCATTAAACCTTCTGTCTTTCAAACTTTTTATTAATTTATCTAACCAATTAGGCATACTTCTCCAAAGAAGTCAAGGAAAATTATACATTTTCTACACTAAAGTGTGTAGATTTTATTTCTTTTTCAGCTTCAAGGCTTTTCCCGCTTTCTTTACTGATTTTTTCGTATAGGTTTTCTTTAGTTTTTTTAACGCGCCACGCTTTGGCATGACTTCACCCCCTCCTTATCCTTTTACACGTTAAATGTTTTTTACAATTAAACCGCAAAAAACAATCTAATCTTTTGCAAATTTCTTCCGTTATTTGCTGAACCAATATTGTCTGAACCGCCTTAAGTTGGATTGCATTATTCCTCTGGGTTAACTTTTCATCCATGTTTTTCGCAAAACTGATCCTTCCTTGTGTATTACATTATGCTCTGAC
>Ga0255057_10000861_pt1 | contig 17404 bp, 10 predicted proteins | sample Cases_109_6_MG_FD_189022 | JGI IMG/M metagenome (GOLD analysis project Ga0255057, IMG submission 189022) | Seawater microbial communities from Amundsen Gulf, Northwest Territories, Canada - Cases_109_6 | ecosystem: Environmental > Aquatic > Marine > Gulf | place: Canada: Northwest Territories... | reverse complement strand
ACAGAAGAGGACTTGTATGAATTCGTTCGGGTTTTGGAAGAATCAGGGATTGCGGTTAGGCGCCCAGACACCTGGCCCCACGAGGCGGAGTTTTCCACGATCCATTGGGTATCCGAAGGCTTCTACAATTTGTGCCCCAGAGACATCCTGCTGGTCATCGGTGATCATATAATCGAAACGCCCAATGTCATCCGCAGCCGCGCCCAGGAAACGTTCAGCTATCGCACGCTGCTGATGGAGTACATGAGGTCGGGCGCAAAGTGGTATAGCGCGCCTAGACCCATGTTGTTGGACTCGCTCTTCGATGTTGACCTGGACAAGCCCACGCCACGCAACGATGAACCGGCCTTCGATGCTGCAAACGTGCTGCGTTTGGGTCGGGACTTGATCTATCTCGTCAGTGCCACCGGTAACGCTTTGGGCGGGGAATGGTTACAGTCGATTCTCGGCGACGGACTGCGCGTGCACTTTCTCAAAGATGCCTACTATGGCAGCCATATCGACTCGACCTTGGTGGCGTTGCGCCCCGGCTTGATGCTCTGCAATCCCGCCCGCATCAACGATGATTCAATGCCCGAAATCTTGAAACAATGGGAGCTGATTTACAGTCCACCGATGGAGAATACCGACAAGTACAGCGCCGATTATCTATCGAAAAGCATTGGTAGCGACTGGATCGATATGAATGCGTTCAGTATCAATCCGAATGTGGTCGTGGTCGATCGAGATCAGACGGCACTCATCAAGCTGTTGGAAAACCACGGTCTCGATGTCATCCCATTGAAGTTGCGGCACTCGAAGATGCTCGGCGGCGGATTCCATTGCGTTACACTTGACATCCGCCGCAGGGGAGCCCTCGAGCGATACTTCGATTAGACGCATTTCTCTCGTAGCGCTCAACCAGCGGGAAGCCTGACGCTCGAATTCAACCGCGCTAAGGGACTTTGAGAACTCCGGGCTCGTGACGTCACGAGCATTTGAGGAAGAAACTTGGGACTCATCTTCCTAACGACCTTTTCCTTGGCCTTCTCAGCGCTGACACTTGTAGCGTGGCGGCGGTACCTCTGGGCAGCGGAGGCGAGGCAGCACAAGGTTGATACCTGTCCGTACAGTCTAACGGACGTCTTCGGGGACGATCACCTCATGAGCGTACCCCACCAGAAAGGCGTCCGGTGGCTCACCGAGGTCTTCAGCCGCTCCGCCGAGAAGTTCCCCGATCTCACGGCCTTGCAGATCCCGCACACCGGCGAGTCCCTAACATTCGCCCAGCTCGACGCACGAGCAGAGCGCGTGGCGGCAGCCGTTTCTCCCTTCCTCACCGGCCCCGACCAGGTGGTGGCGGTGGCCATGTCGCAGGACAACTGGCACATCGTCGCTTGTCACCTCGGGGTTCTCAAGGCTGGCGGTACGCTGATGTTCGTCGACGTTGCCCTGCCCGAAGCCCTGGTCACCCACATGCTGGACGATGCGCAACCGGTGGTCGTTCTCACGCGGGGGCAAGCGAAGTTCCGCGACCTTCCGACGGTCGACGTCCTAACCTTGACGGGAACGACTTCCCGCCGAGAACCGCCAACCTGGTTGGACGATCCCACCGAGCGCCTGGCGACCATCTTTTACACGAGCGGAACCACCGGAAAGCCCAAGGGCGTCGAGTGCCCGCATGCTGGCTATGTGAACCTGGCCCTGAGCTACGCCGATTACTTCGATCTCATTCCGGGCATGGACGCGACATCCCTGACGTCCTCGCTGGGCTACGACGGCAGCATCTCCGAGATGTACAGTGCCTGGGTGTCGGGCTGCGCCGTGGTCATGCTGACCCAGGAGCAGATGCGGTCCGGTCCGGATCTCGTCGCGATGCTCCGTGAGGCCGAGGTCACGGTGCTGTTCTGTCCGCCCGTACTGCTCACGACCCTCACGTCAAACCCCGAGGTCGATCTGCCCTATCCGATCTGTCGCTACATCGTCCCGGCAGGGGAAGTCTTCCCCGGCGCGCTCGTGGAGCCCTGGACGCGCGGCAGACGGCAGATCATCAACACCTACGGCCCCACCGAGGCGAGCACCGACACGAGCCGGCACAGCCTGAGGACGGGGGAGCCCGTCACGATCGGCTCACCGTTCGCCAACGTCACGTACGTCATCCTCGAGGTGGGTGGACTTCGCCCGCTGCCCCACGGGGAGGTCGGAGAGCTCTGCATCGGCGGAGTGCACGTGGCGCGCGGATACCGAAACCTCCCGGAGGAAACCGCCCGGAAGTTCATTACGCACCCTCGGTTCGGCCGCCTCTACCGAACCGGCGACCGGTGCAGAATCGACATCCGAGCACAGCGCGTACACTTCCTGGGTCGAATCGACACGCAGCTAAAAGTGCGTGGCCACCGCGTCGAGCCTCATGCCGTCGAGAACATCCTTCAGTCTCTGTTCAGTGAGATCGAGGCGGCTGTCGTGGACTACCAGAATGAGGCGCTCGTCGCTTTCGTCGCCGCGCCTTCGGTCTCGGAAGAAGGAATCGATGTAGTCGCTCCGGCTCCGGCAAAGTGGGCTCGCCGGGTGAGGACGAAGCTCGCTGAGCAACTGCCGGAGCCCTCGGTACCGACGAGGATCTTCCTCGTTGCAGGATTCGCCATGAAACCGGTGTCGGGGAAGATCGACCGGAAGCGCTTGCCACGCGTGACTCATTGGTTGAAAAGCGCCACCCATGAAGCCGAGGACACCGGTTGGGATTTGCCGGCCGGGGCGCGGGACAACGCGGAAGGCGAAGTCGAACCGCTCGAGTCCGATCCTGCCATCGACCCTGAGTGTGAGGAAGTGCTGACGATCTGCAGGGGCGCGTTGGAGACTCCGCTTCGATGGGACGATCGTTTCACCGAGGCCGGCGGGCACTCGATCGCCATCGCGCGTCTGGCCCAGCGACTGCAAGCCGCGGGATGGATCGTCCCGGTCCGGGCGCTGTTAACGGACGTCGATACCCCACGAAAGGTGGCCGAGCGCCCGCGCATGCTCCTGCAGGCCTCCGAGGCCCCTCAGGTGCCGACGATTTCCGGTCGGTACGGCGCCGAGCGCGATGAAGCTGCTGCAGAGGTACTGCACGTCGGATACTTCACGGCACTGCAGCTCCTGTTCTTGCTTCTCTTTTATTCACCGGCCCTGATGGTCGTTTTCGGTGGCCTCAAATCCTTCGAGATCGGTGGGTTCTTCGTAACGGCCAGCCTCGGAGACTTCATCATCGTCGGCTTTTCACTCTACGCGTTGGGCCTCGCGTTGCCGTTCGCCACTCTGCTCTGGGTCATGCTGATGAAGCTGTGCCTGGGTGGGCACATCTATAAGGACAATGTGACGCCAGGCGTGTATCCGAAGTGGAGCAAAATGCACCTGCGTGTGTGGTGCATCGGACGGTTGCAGGAGGCGGTACTCCGTTTGCTGCGCGCAACGTATCGCAGCGCACCGCTCATGTCATTCGTCTTGCGGCAGCTTGGCGCAACCGTCGGCCGCAACCTACAGTGTGCGCACGACGCCCACATCTCCGGGCCCCTGGACTTGCTGTCGGTAGAGGACGATGTCGCCATCCAGAGCGGGGCCTACGTCCAAACGACAACGTGGTCTGGGCAGCACTTGCAGGTTGGCCCGGTTCATCTCGAGAGCGGTTGTAAGATTGGGATGCGGGCTGCCGTCGCCAACGATGTGAACGTCGGCGGTGGCGCCTGGATCACTCCGTTCACCCCGATCCTCAGCGACGTCGGTTCGCAGGAGATGTGGGAAGGAGCTCCCGCGCGCCTCATCGGCCGCGTCACCGAGCTGAATCGAACGGCGAGCGTGTGTCGATACGCGTCTCCCATATGGTTGCTGGAGACCGCCAACATCCTCATGCAGGTCTTCCTGTTCTGCGTGCTTACGTTGGTCCCCACCGCCACGATCGTGTGGCTCGCCCGCGGCCTTACACTCGCTGCGGGCGCAGAGATGGACAGCACTTATTTCGACACAACGCCTCTGTTCGAGGTCGTCTGGCAACTGGGCCTCTACGCATTCATCACGACGTGGGTCAGCGTCGTGGTGACGTCGTTGCTGGATTGCCTCTTCGTCCGCTGGACGGCCGCTCGGCCGGGACTGTATCCCTCGCGCGGGCTCAGGGGCGCTCTCCTCATGTACCGAATGAAGCTGTTGAACGCGATCCAGCGCCAGTGGACTTGGACCATCACAGGGCAGTACTTGCGGGCGCTTGCCGGCGTACGCTTTCCGCGAGTGGGTGGATCGGAGTGCGACCTCATGTTGAACCTCGTTCCGGAGCTCGCTAGCGCCGACTCCGAGGTGTTTTGGTCCCATGGCTGTTTCACGAACATGCTCGACTATGGTGCCGAGCACTTCAAGCTTCGCCAGCTCGACATGCCCCGGAATTTCTTCGCCAGCAACAACTGTGTGGCGGAGTACGGGCAGTTGCCGACCAATTTCCTCCTGGGCGTCTCCACCCCGGGCAGTGATATCCAGTTCCGACGACGGATGTGGTCGCGGCCTGCGGAGTCGATCACGGTGGCGGGAAACCCGCCCGTGGCACTCGCCAGCGCGTCATTCGAACGGGAGAACGAAACCCGCAGGCCGCCGGACTTGTCCCTGTTCGTGACCAGGGTCTTCCTGAACGACCTTTTCGGTATCGGTTTTCTCCGCATTGCCGAAGTGCTCACCTTCACGATTCTGTACATTTGTCTGACTCGCTTAGGCGGACCCCCGGTCGTTAGCGCGGCTGTCGCGCTGATACTCACAGAGTTGAGCCTGATCCTATTCAGTGTCGGGCTCAAGAAGTCCCTCGTCGGTAACGAATGGGGCTCCAATCACACCACGCCCTTCTGGTCCTGGAAGCACTTCGCCTACTTTTTCGCGCAAGACTGCTTCTTCGTCTGGTGCAGGAGACCTCTTGGATTTTGCGCCGGAACGGTCCTCTCGAATCCGATCCTACGATGGATGGGATGTCGGATCGGCCACCGAACCATCGTGAACCAGCCACTTCAATGCTACGACTGGAACGCGATCAGCCTCGGCAACGACTGCGTGATGGATGGCCTCCTGCAGCTTCACAGCTTCGAGAATATGATTCTGAGGGTGAAGCAAACTCACATCCGGGACCGCTGCACGATCGCCTTCGGCGCCACGGTCATGGGGGGCGCGGTGATTGAGCAGGACACAACGCTCTTGCCGTTGTCTCTGGTCCTGAAGGAGATGGACCTTTTCACAGGCTCCTACGAGGGGAGTCCTGCGGGGCCTGTGAGCGGCTCAACCCTCCTTCCTTCCCAACCCCATGCGACGACGAGGCTGGCAACCTCCCGAGCTGCGTTGAGTGGCACTCCTTGAGTTCATTGGGCAGGTCCGCCTAGGGAGTGCTTGCGACTAGGAGAATCACTGCCTTGCTGAAGCAAGAACGCCCCGCGCCTTTCGTGTTGATAGGCGCGTCGTTGGATACGCTGAAGTTGTTGGCAGCGGTTTTCATGGTAGTGGACCACATCAACCTGGTCTGCTTTGAGGACGCAGTGTCCTGGATGTTCTATCTGGGACGCGGTTCCTTCCCGTTGTTTGCCTTTGTCATGGCCTGCCATCTCTACCGTGACACGCCACTCGACAGGTACTTGGGACGCCTGGTGGTGTTCGCACTGATTAGCCAGCCGGTCTTTGTTCTGGCGTTTCACGAGGACGTTCTGAACATCCTGTTTACCCTCGCGTTGGGGGCGGTGGTGGCGCGTTGGGCTGTGGGGCAGGTACCACGGCGGCGGCACATGCTCTATAGCCTCGCCCTGTCCTCCGTCTTCTTTGCGGACGCTATTGATTTTGATCTGATAGGCATCATCCTACCCGCCTTGTTCGTCAGCGTGATGCGGGGTGAGCGGTTCGCCCAGCTCTGGACCTGGATCATGTTGCTATTGCTCAATCTCGACGCGGGTGAGGTGGTGCGTCTGGAAGACCAGCAACTTGTCGTGCACGAGTTCTCGTTGGATCCCGTGCTGATAGTCGCCGGCACCGTGGTGCTTCCCTGGGTGAGCTATATACTCTGTCGCCGCCTGCGCGGCGATCGATTTCTCCCTCGCTACGCGTTGTACTGGTTTTATCCAGGGCACCTGTTGTTGTTCGCCATCTGGCGCTTGCTGCGTGGCGATCTGTCCTTGGAGCTGTTTTCGTTCTAGGAGGCGACCTACGGGGTAGTGTCGCAATTTCCGTTGCGGCCGATTGAGATATGATGAACCGCGGACTACCCAGAACGACAACCGTGGAATCTACAGTGGACAGCCAGCTGACTCTCAATCACAACGAAGCCCACATTTGGTACGTTCGCCCTGAGTCTGTGAAAGATGGGAAGCTCCTTGAAGCGTACAATCGCCTTCTCACGGACGATGAGCGGATAAGGATGAACCGGTTTATCTATCCGGTTGATCGGCACGATTACCTGGTAACACGTGCCCTTATCCGAGCGACTCTGTCACGTTACGCTTCTATCGGCCCAGAGCAGTGGCGGTTTGGCGCCAATCAACTGGGGCGACCGATGATCATCGAGCCACGTGACTCTCGCCTCTCTTTCAATATATCGCACACTAGCGGGCTTGTAGCGTGTATTGTGGCCCTACGCCAGCAGATAGGAATAGATGTCGAGTACTGGCGGTCTATACCGGATCTGCTCGACTTAGCCGAGAGATACTTTTCACCAACTGAGGTCGCCGCATTGCGTTTGTCGCAAGACGAGGATCGGCTCAAGAGATTTCTCGAATACTGGACGTTGAAGGAGGCGTACGCCAAAGCAAGAGGGTTGGGGTTGAGTGTGCCGCTCTCCCAGTTTTCTTTCGAGGTTGATGGAGAAACGGTTCAGATCTTCTTCGGCTCGGGAATCTCGGATCTCCCACAAAGCTGGCAGTTTACTTTGCGATGGCTTCGTACACGCCATGTTGTTGCGATGGCACTTCGAAGCGAGACGGCCGAGAAGGTCACTACATCTGTCTGGAAGACTGTGCCGCTTTCATGATGAGATCGCCTGCAGGTGATCAACAGGAGAAGCGACTGAAAAAAAGAAGAACACGCCCCGTTTGACCGACAACGAGAAGGCGGCCAACGGTCCACTCCCGGGCGACCATTCGCTCGTCGAAGCGGAGCATCGCGGTGCCGCGTGCCCACGGCTGCAGCCCAACTCTTAATGGGCGGCAATGGAAACGAACAGGAGAGGAGAAACTGCCATGAACAGACCGGCAGTTGTGATTCCATTGATCATCATGGTCAACGCATGCATATGGGGCTTCGCTATGATCGGTCTTGGCTGATTCCTGAAAGCTGAGTTTTGCGTTCAAGAACAAAACGGAGCAGTGAGATGATGAAGATGATGGGTGTGTTGATGCTGTCTCTGATGGCGGCCGGAACTGTGGTGCCGGTGCTGGCGCAGGAGGAAAAGTTTGATCTGCAGACGGCCGACGTGCATGACCGCATGCACTACCATCGCGCCATCGATGCAGCTGTGTGGGCAATGCCGCTCATGAATTTCAAGTTCTACCGGGACGCCCTTACTGACGCGGGTGTCGGCCCGAACGATGTCGGCTACTTCTCCAAGCTCCAGAACTGGAAATTCCAGACGGCAACTCCCAACAATACGACGCCATACATCTTGACCTACTGGAACATGGAGGACGGCCCGATCGTGGTCGAGCTCCCTCCTTCTACCCAGGATGTTGGCATCTTCGGGACGTTGATGGATGCCTGGCAGCGTGCCATCGATGACATTGGTGCCCTCGGCCGCGACAAGGGCCGGGGAGCGACATACCTGTTGGTCCCTCCCGGCTACAATGGTCCGCTTCTGCCAAAGGCACTCGTGTACGAGCAGCGAACCAATAACGGCTGGATGGCCCTTCGCCCTATCATCAAGGGTGCTACTCCGGAGAATCTAGCCAAGGCCGCGGCGTTTGTGAGGAAAATAAGAATCTACCCGCTGGCGAAGGCCGATAACCCGCCGAAGATGAAGTTTGTCGACCTCTACGACGTGTTGCTCGAGATGACACCGGTTCTCGACGGCAGCATCTACCGCGAGATTCACGAGATGATCGAAGAGGAGTTCGTTGAGGACCAGAACCTTGCCATGATGGGGCTCCTGGCGCGCATTGGCATACGGAAGGGCGAGCCGTACAAGCCTGATGCCAAAGCGCAAGCCATCTTTGACAAGGCCGGACCGGAGGCGCAGAAGTACATGCTTGAGCAGTATCACCGCTTTCTGAATCCGTGGCGGTACGAGGGTAAAAAGTGGAGCTCCCTGACTCCCGCGGGAGACATCGAGACGGATTGGACTTACGAGTTCCCATCCTACTACGATTACCACGCGCGCGGCGCTCTGTACTACGCCATCATCACCGGCGTAAAGACCTACGGCACCGCAACTTTCTATATGGATCTCGCGGAGACTCCGGATGGTCAGTGGCTGGATGGAGGCAAGAACTACAAACTGGTGATGCCGCCCAACGTCCCCGTCCGCGACTTCTGGGCTATCACGACTTACGACCTGGAGACGGCTTCCTACATTCGCAACGTCGAGAAGAGCAGCGTCGATAACACTCAAGAGCAACTACAGAAGAACGATGACGGTTCGGTGGATATCTACTTTGGCCCGCAGGCACCCAAGGGCAAGGAAAGCAACTGGCTTCCCACCGACCCGAAACGGCGCTTCTTCCTGCTCGCCCGCTTCTACGGCCCCGAGCCGGCATTGTTCGGTAACAGTTTCGAGCTCAACGACATTGAGTTGGTGAAGTAAGACCAGGAGTCAGACCACGGAAATAGGGGAAGTGAGATGAAGAAGATGATGACAGTAGTAATGGCGATCGTGGTGTTGGCGGCCGGTCTGGGTTGTACGCAAGAACCGCCCAAGCAAGAACCGCCCAAGCAAGAACCGCCCAAGATGAAGATGACGACGGAGATCCCACCCGGCATAGCAACGCCGGACGAACTTGAGACCAGCTTCGGCGCCCTGAATTTCTTTGACGGTGTGCCGGACAAAGAGACTGCACAGAAGGTCTACGACCACCTGGACTACCAGCATGCGTTTCAGGCCTTCCTGAGCGGTATCCAGATTTCCTCCATGGATGCAATGCGGAAAGGACTCTTGGAATTCGGGCCGGCCAATACTACGGCGGTTCTTTTTGAGGATCTGATGGACTCCAAGGCGCTTTGGCTGACCGCGAATACGACTTCGGTCTACATGGCGCTGTGGCTTGAGTTGAAGGATGAACCGATGGTCATCGAAACTCCGCCTGATGTGCTGGGGATCATTGACGATCACTGGTTCAAGTACGTCGCGGACTTCGGACGTCTCGGACCGGACAAAAGCAAGGGCGGCAAGTTCCTGATCATTCCCCCGGGATATGAGGGAGCCGTGCCAGAGGGTTATCACGTGGCCCGCACCAATACCTACGGGAATTGGGTGATCTGGCGCGGCTTCCAGGTGGACGGCTCCCCGAAACCGGCCGTCGAGACAACAAAGAAGGTCTTCCGCGTCTATCCGCTATCCAAGAAGGACAACCCGCCAAAGATGACCTTCGTCAACGCCTCCGGCGTGTTCAATAGTACGATCCACCGCATGGACTTCGAGATATTCAATGAGATAAACGAAGTCGTTCAGGCTGAGCCCAGCGAAGGACAGAGCCCCGAAATTCTGGGAGTGCTGGCCTCCATCGGCATCAAGAAGGGACAGCCTTTCGAGCCCGATGCTCGCATGAAGAAGATCCTGACCGACGCCGCCAGTGCGGGAGCGGCCACCGTAAAGACCATCTGGTCGTCTCCCCGCGACGAGATGTTCTATTTCCATCCGGGCGAAAGCAATTGGCTGAATCCATTCCCTGGAGGGAGCTATAGCTGGGTGGTCGATGGGGCTTCGCTGCTGGACGTCCGAGCTGGCTTCCACTTCTACGCGACCGGAATTACGCCCGCAATGGCCTTGAAGATCATCGGGAAGGGCTCCAAATACGCCTACGCATACAAAGATGCCGACAGCAATACGTTGGACGGAGGCAAGACTTACAAGGTCCACGTGCCGCCCAACGTGCCGGCCGCAGACTTCTGGTCTTTCACGCTGTACGATAACCAGACCCGCTCGATGCTGCAGACGGACGAACGGTTCCCGGGGATCGACAACAACAAGCCCGGCATGATCGAGAATGCCGATGGGTCCTACGATATCTACTTCGGCCCCGAGGCACCGGAAGGCCAGGAGAACAACTGGGTCCAGAGTGTTCCCGGCAAAGGTTGGAGCGTGATCTTCCGCCTCTATGGGCCGCTTGAGCCCTGGTTCGACAAGACCTGGCGGCTGGGAGAGATCGAGTTGGTGAAGTGATCTCAATGCATAATCTGGAGGGCGGGTGCTTATCAGCCGTGCGGCGCAGACCTGCTGGGACTGCCCGTCTGGGCCAACGGTCTCATCGTCCTCGGAGCCACTCTTGTCATCGAGTAGGCGAACTGCGGGGCGAACGAGAAGGACTTCGGGGCCGCCCGTCCCGCATCCGGCATGAGACGTTTGAGCACAGATGTCCTTGGGGCTGTTGCTGGGGCTGTTGAGGTACGGAAAAGCCCCGAAAACCGCATTTCGGCTTTCGGGGCTGATCCGCAAGAAGCCGCTAGGCTACGGGCTATAGCCGGAAATGGGCGGATCTCGGGCTCGCTTATCAGGCGTGCGCTCTAACCAGGCTGAGCTACGGGCCCGCGTCGGACGTGCGGAGAGGCTTCCTACCCAGATCGTCACGAGGCGTTCGCCGGGAGGGAACAGCTCTGCTGCGCGCCGGGAGGCGAACGTTATCCAACGGGTTCGGGCGCAGTCAAGGAACGGTGCCGGTCGTCGCATCAGGCTCGGGAGTAAACCATCACCTGCCACACGAACGTCTTCGCCTCGTGAGTGTGCTCGAAGCCGGCCGCCCGAACGGCCGCGTCGATCTCATCGGGATGATGGACGAAGACGCGGAAGGTGGACCTCGTCAAGGCCTCGAACACGTTGATGACAGCGATCACCGCGCGCACCGGCCAGCGCCGCCTGGGGAAGACGAGCCCGTAGAGCCGGCCGGCCTTCCCCGCGGAGGCGCCGATGAGCAGGGGCATGTCCGGGTAGCAGCAGACGACCTTGTCCAGGGTCACGACGTCCGCGTCAGCGAGACCCGCCGCCATCTCGATGAAGTCGCCGACGTGGTAGCCGGCGCGGTCGACGTAGCCCTGCCGCTCCGCCTCGCTTCGGCAGACCTCCACGTACGCCTCTGATGCATCCGCCGCCGTGATCGCGGAGGCGCCGGCCCGGGCCGAGGCGTGCTGGATCGCTCCGACTCCGCCGCCTATGTCGAGCAGAGAGCTGCCGGCGGTCTCCGGCCCTAGAAGCGCGTCAAGGAGGAGGCGGGTCGACTTGTCGGGACCTTTGCGACGGTACTTGCGGAGCTCTCGCTTCGCCCGCCGGTCGTTGAAGAGCTTTTCCGCGTCGCAGCAATGAGCGCAGGTCACTCGCTCAACCCTCCCGGCGTGCAGGCAAGCTCGTCTTCCGCGCCGTCGTCCTCGTACTCATCCCCAGCGTCGTCGAGGTCGTCGGCCCAGTCCGCGTCGTCGTCGAGATCCTCGTCCCACTCCTCATCGTCATCGAGATCCTCGTCGAGATCATCGTTCCAGTCCTCGTCGGCGGACTCGTCCTCGGCCTCCCAATCGGACTCGAGATCGACCGGGTCGGGGGACGAGCAGGCGGACAGCTGAGAAAGCACGGTAACCTCCAGAAGAATCACCGTCCCGGGGTTCTTGCCGCTTATTAAGGGGTTCTTGCCGCTTATTAATCGGGGCTCGCTCGGCTGTCAAGTCGCTCCATTCCCTCTGCGGAACGTCCAGGAAACAGGCCGAAGGCGCGTGACCGAGCGGGGTTTGCTGCGCCCCACGCTGGCAGCGTACGTTGCATTCCACGATGCGAAACGCCAGTCCCCCCGAGCCTCGCGCTTCCAGTCTCCCGGCGTCAGCCTGCCGGAACCCGGCGACCTTCGCCGCCGTGATCGCCATCATGCTGGCGGCGGCGTGCAGCAAGCCTTCGGCCTGGGGCGAGGCCACGAGCCTGATCCTCGTAGTGTCCGACGAGATCTGGTCGGAGGTAGAGGACAGCACGTACGCGGCCCTCGAGCCGACGATCCTCACGACGCGGGAGGAGAAGAAGTTCCAGGTCACGCAGGTCGATCCGGCCAGCCCGGAACTCCCGGACCTGGTCGTGTTCCGACAGGTGATCGTGCTCGGAACTCCCGAGAGCCCGCTCGTGCAGGCGGCAGCCGATCAGGCGGACATCACGTCCGAGGCGCCAGCGACGTTCACGGCCAGAGATGTGTGGGCGAGGGGACAGCTGGTGACCGTCGTCGTCGCCGAGCCGGGAGGTGAAGCGGAGACCTGGCTGAGGCTCCTGCCAGAGCTGATCGACGTGATCGACGCTCGCTATCGAGCGTGGATGCTGGTGCGGATGTTCGTGAGCGGAGTGGACTCGGTGGTCGCCGACTCGCTCGGCGCCCGATTCGGCTTCAGCATTCAGATCCCCAGGGTGTACGAGCTCGTCATCCGGGAGGGGCCCCGAGATACGGTGGTGATTCTCCGAAACGACAACCCGGACCCGAGCGATCTGATCCGGTCGATCCTCATCACCTGGCGGCCGCGTCTGGCGGAGCTCACGGAGGAGGTGGCGCTCGACTGGCGGGCGGCGATCGACAGCGTGCACTACAACGTTCCCCAGCGGATCGAGCCCTCCGGGAATGAACCGCGAGCCTTCCGGATCTCGGGACAGGAGGCGCTGGAGGTGACCGGCAGCTGGGTGGATGAGGGTACCTTCCCGGCGGCTGGCCCTTACATAGGTTGGCTCGTGGGGTGCCCCGACAAGACCGTGTTCATCGATGCGTGGCTGTATGCGCCACGGAAGCCGAAGTACGAATACATGATCCAGCTCGAGCAGATACTGAGTTCGTTCACCTGCCCGGCGGGATCGACAGCGAGCCCTTAGTGTCGTTCGTTCATCTCCACACGCATAGCGAGTACTCGCTCCTCGACGGCGCGAATCGGATCGACGCACTGATCGACCGCGCCGTCGACCTGGGGATGCCTGCCGTCGCTCTCACGGACCACGGAAACCTGTTCGGGGCGTGGACCTTCCAGAAGAAGGCTCGGAAGGCCGGGATCCGGCCGATCATCGGGTGCGAGGCGTACGTGGCGTACGGAGACCGTCGCGTGCGAGTCAAGCCACCGGACGCGCCCGCGGAGTACTCTCACCTCGTTCTGCTCGCGGCCGACAAGCAGGGATACCGCAACCTCGTCTATCTCTCCTCGATCGGGTACATGGAGGGCTTCTACAGGCGGCCCCGCATCGACCACGAAGTGCTGGAGAAGCACGCGGAAGGCCTGATCGTGCTCAGCGCCTGCCTCTCGGGTGAGGTGGCCAAGTATCTGCAGCTCGGTCGCATCGAGGACGCTCGTGCCACGGCCGAGTGGTACGCGCGCGTCTTCGGACCGGAACGTTATTGGCTGGAGGTCCAGAACCACGGCATTCCGGGCCAGGCCGAGGTCAACGACGGGGTCTTTCAGCTGGCCGATGAGCTCGGGCTCGGGGTCGTTGCAACCAACGACGCGCACTACCTGCGCCGCGAGGATGCCGACGCGCACGACACCCTCCTCTGCATCGGCACGGGCAAGGACAAGGAGGACCCCAACCGGCTGCGTTTCTACGGCGAGGAAAGCTACTTCAAGTCGCCCGAGGAGATGGGGGCGCTCTTCCCCGACCGACCTGACGTGCTGGAGAACACGCTTGCGGTGGCGGAGAAGTGCGAGGTCCGGTTCAAGCGGCGGTACTATCTACCCAACTTCCCCCTGCCGGAACGGTTCGACACCGACACGGCCTACCTCCGACACCTCGTCGAGGAAGGCGCCCGAAGGCGCTACGGGGACCCGCTATCCGACGGCGTGCGGGAGCGGATGGAATACGAGCTCGACGTCATCGAGCGGACTGGGTACGCCGGTTACTTCCTCATTGTCTGGGACTTCATCCGGGCCGCACGGGAGCGAGGCATCCCCGTGGGTCCTGGCCGAGGCTCGGCGGCCGGCTCGCTGGTGGCGTACTCGCTCCAGGTGACGGACGTGGATCCGCTCGAGTTCGACCTGCTCTTCGAACGCTTCCTCAACCCGGACCGGATCTCGATGCCGGACATCGACATCGACTTCTGCTACGAGCGCCGGGGCGAGGTCATCGATTACGTGCGGGAGAAGTACGGCAACCGCTCGGTGGGCCAGATCATCACCTTCGGCACGATGAAGGCCCGCGCCGTCGTGCGGGACGTGGGCCGCGTCCTCGGCTTCGCACCGGCCGACACGGACCGGCTCGCCAAGCTGATCCCGAGCGGACCCGGATACTCGCTCGGCATCGAAAAGGCGGTCGAGAAGGTGCTCGAGCTCAAGGAGGCCTACGAATCGGACCCGCGCACCCGGAAGCTCCTCGACTACGCGGCTCGGATCGAAGGGCTCGCCCGCCACAGCTCCGTGCACGCCGCGGGCGTGGTGATCGCCCCCGGTCCGCTCGAGGACTACGTGCCCGTCTGTAAAGATGCGAAGAACGGAAAGAGCGCCGAGGGCACGGTCATCACTCAGTTCGACATGAACGCGCTCGAGGACGTGGGGATGCTGAAGATGGACTTCCTCGGCCTCCGCACGCTCACCGTGATCCAGTACGCCGTCGACGCCATCCGGGAGAAGGGCGTCGAGGTCGATTGGGACGAGATCGGCCTGGACGATCCGGCGGTCTACGAGATGCTGGCTGGCGGTGGGACGTCGGGCGTCTTCCAGTTCGAGTCCTCGCTCGGAACCGACAAGCTCCGGGCGATGCGGTGCGACCGCTTCGACGACCTGCTCGCCGTGAACGCGCTCATCCGACCCGGTCCGCTCGACAGCGGGATGACGGACGTCTTCATCCGCCGCAAGCGCGGCTTCGAGCCGGTCGCCTACCCGCACCCCGATCTGGCGGAGCTGCTGGAGCCGACGTATGGGGTGATCACCTACCAGGAGCAGGTGATGCGGGTGGCCAACCTGCTGGCCGGCTTCACGCTCGCCGAAGCGGACGTCCTTCGGAAGGCGGTCGGTAAGAAGGACGCCGCGCTCACCAAAAAGGTGCTGGGAGAGTTTGTCGAGAAGGCGTGCGACCGCGGTATCGAGCGCTCGAAAGCCCAGGAGATCGCGGAGCTCATCCGCACCTTCGGCAGGTACGGGTTCAACAAGGCGCACAGCGTCGCCTACGCGATCCTCTCCTACCGCACGGCCTGGCTCAAGGCGCACCACCCAGCGGAGTTCATGGCTGCCCTTCTCTCCTCGCAGATCGACAGCACGGACGCCGTCGTCGGGTACATCGCGGAGACGCGCAGCCTGGGGCTGGAGGTGCTGCCGCCCAGTGTGAGCGAATCGAAGTACCGCTTCACGGTGGTCGACACCGACGAGATCCGGTTCGGATTGGGCGCGATCAAAGGCGTCGGCTTCTCCGCCATCAAGAACATCATCGAGGCGCGGGACGCGGGCGAGTTCACATCGCTCTGCGACTTCTGCCGCCGCCTCGACCTCAGGCTCAACAATCGCCGCGTGCTCGAGGCGCTGATCGAATCAGGTGCTTTGGACGCCCTGGGCGACCGGGCGGCGCTGATCACCGGTCTCGACGCCGCGCTCTCCGAAGCACAGGCGCGTCAGCGCGAGGAAGCGGCGGGGCAGACGACGCTGTTCGGCGAAGGACCGGCCAAGCGGCCCGACCCCCCGTTGCCCGAAGTGCCGCCGTGGAGCGAGCGAGAGCGGCTGCAGCGGGAGAAGAAGGTGATCGGCTACTACACGTCCGGCCACCCGCTCGACCGGTACCGGGACCTGGTCAACCTGTACGCCCTCGAGGCGCACACCGTGAAGCTCGCGGAGCTCAAGGACCGCAAAGTGGAGGTCGCCTGCGTCGTGACCGATGCGACGGTGCGCTCCTCGCGCCGTGACGGACGAGAGTGGTGCCGGCTCACGCTCGAGGACTACCACGGAACGGCCACGGCTCTCGTCTTCGGGGATATCTGGATGAAGTACCGTGACCTGCTCACCCAGGATGCGCCGGTTCTCATCGAGGGCACGGTGTCCGGCCGTTCGCGTGACGAGGAAGACCCGCCCATCTTCTTAGACTCGGTCGCGCCTCTGGCGGAGGTCCGGCGATCCGGTCAGGTGGGCATCCGCATCGAGCTCGATCAGGAGAGGCCACCGCCAACCGACGTGTTCGATCGGGTGCGCTCCGTCGTAGAGGAATCGCCCGGGAGCGGTCCGCTGCTCGTCGAATGGAGGAAGGCCGGCAACGGCGTCACCCCGTGCTTCTCATCGTCTCTTCGGGTGTCGCCGAACGCGGACCTACTGGCGGATCTCCGCTCGCTCCTGGGCAACGATCACGTGCACCTGGCGCGCGGCTGACCGGGCGCGATTCGGTGGAGCACACGACCAAGGAGGCTCGGGAGATGGAGGAGAAGACGAACCTCGAGCGGCCGGAGGTCGCCGCGGGTCTCTCCCGCTACGAGCGCGTGAAGCTGGCCCGGCACCAGGAGCGCCCGTTCACGATCGACTACGTGAGCGACCTCTTCACCGAGTTCATCGAGCTGCACGGAGACCGGAACTTCCGCGACGATCCGGCGATCGTAGGAGGATGGGCGGACTTCCGCGGACGCAGCGTCATGGTGATCGGACAACAGAAGGGCCGAGACATGAAGGAGAACGTGCACCGGAACTTCGGCTCAGCCCACCCCGAAGGCTACCGCAAGGCGCAGCGGCTGATGCGGATGGCCGAGAAGTTCGGCAAGCCGGTCGTCACCTTCGTCGACACGCAGGGCGCTTATCCCGGAATCGGCGCCGAGGAGAGAGGTCAGGCAGAGGCGATCGCCCGAAACCTGTTCGTCATGGCCGGGCTCCGGACACCGATCATCAGCTGCGTGATCGGCGAGGGAGGCAGCGGCGGAGCCCTGGGCATCGCCGTGGCAGACCGGATCCTCATGCTGGAGAACGCGATCTACTCGGTGATCTCGCCCGAGGGATGTGCCGCGATCCTCTGGCGGAGCCGCGACGAGGCGGAGCGCGCTGCAGAGGCGCTCAAGCTCACGGCCACCGATCTGCTCGGCCTCGGGGTCGTCGATGAGCTGATCCCTGAGCCGGGCGGAGGCGCGCACGTCGACCCCGGCGGCGCGGCCGAGCAGCTGGGCGAGGCACTGGCTCGCCACCTGGATGAGCTCTGCGCGATGGACGTCGAAGAGCTCCTCCTCTCGCGGCGAGAGAAGTACTACGGCATGGGCCGGTGGGAAGAGGTGCCGACCGAATGAGCCGCAACGGTTCGCCCGGCCGACCGCCGGACCGTCCGAAGCCGGTCAGGCCGACGCCCGTC
>Ga0255057_10000860_pt1 | contig 17406 bp, 14 predicted proteins | sample Cases_109_6_MG_FD_189022 | JGI IMG/M metagenome (GOLD analysis project Ga0255057, IMG submission 189022) | Seawater microbial communities from Amundsen Gulf, Northwest Territories, Canada - Cases_109_6 | ecosystem: Environmental > Aquatic > Marine > Gulf | place: Canada: Northwest Territories... | reverse complement strand
GTTGCCGCAGATCCAACGGCCGCGGGCCATCAGCTGGGAGATGGTGAACTCCGGCTCCTGGCTGATCCTGTGGGGCCTGTTCAAGAAGACCGTGATCGCGGACCACTGCCTGCCCGTCACCCGCGCCGTTTTCGCCCCCGATGCCGATCCGACCGGCATGGAGGTGCTCTTCGCCAGCTACGCCTTCGGCCTCTACGCCTACGGCGACTTCTCCGGCTACTCGGACATCGCGCGGGGGGTATCACGGCTGCTGGGCTTCGAGCTGATGCTCAACTTCAACCTGCCCTACTACACCGAGAGCCTGCGCGACTTCTGGCGCCGCTGGCACATCTCGCTCTCCACCTGGCTGCGCGACTACCTGTACATCCCCCTGGGCGGCAACCGCCGGCACCGCTACTTCAACCTCTGGCTCACCATGGTGCTCTGCGGGCTGTGGCACGGCGCCGGCTGGAACTACGTGATGTTCGGCGTCTACCACGGCACTCTGGTCAGTCTCTACGCGGCCAGCACAGGCCTGCGCGAGCGCCTCTTCGCCTTCCGCAGCCCCGCTGCACGCCGGGCGTGGCAGGTGGCCAGCGTGGTGATCACGTTCCACGTCGTGACGCTCGCCTGGCCGATCTTCGACGGCGGGACGCTCGAGCGCAGCGGCGAGCTCTTTGCGATTCTCTTCACGGACTTCTTCTCTCCCGGCCTGGTGCCGCTGTGGATTCCCACCTTCCTACTGCTGTGCACTCCGCTGTTCTCGATGCAGGCGCTGCAGCTCTACACCGGAGACCTCGAGCCGCTGCACCGTTTTCGGATCCCTGTGCGGGCCTTTGTCTACCTGGTGGTGATGCTCGCGATTGTGCTGCTCGGCGAGGACTTTGGTGACGACTTCCTCTACTTCCAGTTCTGAGCCCGGGCGCCGGGCCCGCTGGGCGCGCCTGCCCTGGGCCGGGCTGCTGGCGCTGCTTGCCCTGCTGGCGCTGGACACGCTCGCCACCGGTTTGCGCGGGCCCTGGCAGTGGCTCGACACGGAGAACCCCAACAGCGCAGCCGGCTCCCGCCTCGAGCTGAAGCAACTGGTCCAGCAGCCGCGGCAGCGGCCCCGGATCGTGGTGGTGGGCACCAGCCGTGTAATCGACGGCTTCGACACGCCGCTGGCGGAAGAGCTGCTTCCCGAAGTCGCCATCGCCAAGCTGGCCTACCCCCGCTTCGAGCCCTTCGCGATCCTGGCGCTGGTGCCCGATCTGATCGCGGCCGGCGCCGACGCGGTCTGCCTGATCGCCTCCGAGCAGGACACGCACCGGCCCCTGCGCCTGGAGCCCGTGCCGGGGGCCTCGACGGCCAGCCTGGCGGCTCTGCGGGAGTTGCTGCGGGTCACGGATTGGCGCTTCGCGGTCGACAACCGCACGGCGCTCTACCGCCTGGCCGGCACCAGCGCACTGGGGCTCTATCGCTTCCGCCCCGACATCCATTTGGCCGGCGTCGAAGCCTGGCGGCGCTTCGTGCTCGACGAAGAGCGAATTCCCAGCGTTCGTTCCAGGGAGGACCCGTTCCGCCCAGTCTCCCTCTGGGGAGCCGAACGCAATCCGGTGCCGGCGGCTGCCCTGCGCTCCACCTTCGACCTCTTCCCCCCAATGATGGACCAGTGGAACGCGCGCATGCAGTCGGGGGTGGTGCAGGAGATCACGAGGGGCCCTCACGTAGCCGTGCAGATGGCCCTATACCGCCGGGCTGCGGAACGCCTGCGCGAGGCGGGCATCGAGGTGGTGATCCTCCAAGGGGTGATGCACCCGGCGGCCAACGACCTCTTCGACACGAGCATCACCGCGGAGTTCCTGGCCTTCGGCAGCGGGCTCGAGCGTGACCTCGGCGTGCGCTTCGTGCCCCGCTCAGAGCAGCCGCCCTTCGCCGAGAGCGACTTCTACGACCTGCTGCACACCAACCACGTGGGCGCGGCCAAGATCACCCGCCGCATGGTCGAGGAGCTTCGCGAGGCCCCGATCGCCTGGGGCTCCGCTGGGAGCTGAGATATTGGGCAGGGCTGCCCAGCATCGCGGCAGCCGGCAGCCTCTGCCGCGCCCAGGCGCCACGACGAGCCGCTTCGCTTGGGAACGGGGCTTGCAAACCCACGGAGCAATGGACATCGACCTACAGCTCCGGAATCTGGAACGACAGGCGAGCGAGCGCAGCGGCGATCGCCCCCTGCCGCTGAAGGACTGGGTGGCCCTGGCCGAGGCCTGGCGCATCGCTCAGGCCCTGCGCGATGCGCGCGGCAACCGCACAGCGGCCGCGCGCTCGCTCGGCATCGGCCGGCGCACCCTCTACTCCAAGATGGACAAGCTCGGCCTCACGCCGGTCTGGATGGTGCGGAACGAAAGTCGCAGCAACGCGGCCTGACGCTACCCGCGGCCACGCGACCTGAACCCAGAACGGCGAACGGCCGGGACCCTCTCGGATCCCGGCCGCCCTCTCGGTAGCCAGCGCTACCGCGATTCCGAAGCCAGACTCAGAACATGTAGCTGAGCTCGACACCGGTCACGACCTGGTCGGACCGGCTGAAGTTGCCGTTCTTGTTGATGAAGACGGAATCATCCTTGCCGTTGATGATGTTGACCTTGTCGTAGCGAACCTCGACCTTCGCTACGAGGTTCTCGTAGATCGTCCAGTCCAGCGTGCCGGTGATTCCGTATACGTCCGTCCCCGTGCCGTTGCCGTTGCCGTCCGAGATCCCGAAGAGCTGGTCGCTGTCCTGGAGCACCTCACCCCGCAATGCGAAGCCCAGGTTCTCCAGGATCCCGACCCGCCCGGCCAGCGCGAGGCCCCAGCCAGCCGGCGAGGAGCCCGCGAACGTCGAGTTGTTGGGGGCCCACTTGTAGTCGAAGTTCAGCCAGGCCCCGAAGCGCTCGCTGGGATTCCAGCTGGCCAGCACGTCGACCGTGCCCGTCGCCGAGCTGTCGCCATAGTTCGCCACGCCCCAGAGGATGTTGGTGCCGACCGACCAGGTCTCGCCCCCGTAGCCGGCACCCGCCAGCAGATGCTTCTCGCTGTTGTTGTCCGGATCGATGCCGCAGCATTCGCCGTTCACGCCACCGAGCGACCAGGTGAAGTTCCCGATCTCGCCGTCGAGGATCACGCCGTAGTGACTGATCGGCTGCATCAGGTTGTACACGTTGCCGGTTGTGACGTTGTAGTTGTAGACCGTCTGGACCACTTCGGCGCCGAGGAGCGTTCCGTACTTACCGGCCTTGAGCGTGATGCCGCCCCAGGGAATCAGGTACTGGATGTAGGCCTGGTACAGATCGAAGGAGTTGGCCGAATCGGAGTCTGAAGTCCGGGCGGTAACGCCGCCCAGCTGGGCCGCCGTCAGCCCGTAGGCCATGTCCAGGTAGAAACCCGCCCGGCTCTCAGGCGTCACCGGCTTCTCGATCTCGAACCAGACCTGGTCCACCTGGAACGAGTTGCTGTCGGGGTGGAAGGGATAGAAGCTCCCGTCGCGGCCCTGGTTCGCATCGGTCAGCTCGTCGCCCGGCGGGTTGTTGAAGTTGTACCAGTAGCTCGTGGCGACCCAGCCGCCGATCTCGACTTCGCTGAAGAAGCCGCCGATGCCCGAGCGCGCTTCCCGCGTACCCTCACGCTCCTGGGCCTCCTGAATGGTGTCGCCCTGCGCGTCGATCTGCTCCGCCTGCGCGTCGACCTGCCCCTGGAGCTGCTCGACGAGCGCCCTCATCTCGGCGATCTCCGGATCACTCGCCTCGCCGGCCTGGGCCGCGGCGGCGCAAAACAGCGCGCACCCCGCGCCGAGAGCCAGCCGCTTCGTCCATCGTCTCATCACGTGGAATCCTCCCTTGCGTGCGCGGCGCACCTGCACCGCGCGCGTGTTGCCGTGCGCGCAAAGCAACGGTCGTGCCCAAGCCACCGGAGGTGTGCCGATTCAGGCCCGCATTTCTGCCTTCCGGCGCAGATCGGTAGCGGCGGGCACAGTTCACCGGCGACTCGGTGGCCCGCGCGGGTCGGGTCAGGCCGGGTACTGCCCAGCCGCTGCCCACACCCTGCCCAAGCGCTGGGCAGCCAGGGCCTGCCCCGCGGCGCGCGGCGTGGCCGCACTGGGCTGGGCGGCGCCCTTCTGTGCGGTCCTCGGCACGAAGCGGCTGCCGTTGCGCCGCCGGACGGGGCATCGAGCGTCTTGGCACGCCCGTTGCTCTAGCGCTCGGCCAACGCCGTCCGCCGATCAGGGGATCGCGGTTCGGCGCGCGGGATGCGCAAGGCAGCGCGGCCCATCGGATTCACCCCTGCGGAGGAAACATCGAACCATGAAGCGGATCGCACCCGCGCTGATCCTGGCTGCCGGACTGTTCCTACCGGCGGTCGGCCTGGCCGAAGACGGCGTAAGCCCCGGCACCTTCGTCGCCAACAACGTCTGGATGATGCTGTGCGCAGGCCTGGTGTTCATCATGCACCTGGGCTTCGCCACACTCGAGTCCGGTCTCACCCGCGCCAAGAACACGACGAACATCCTGTTCAAGAACACCTTCATCGTGTCGGCGGGCATCCTCACCTACGCCCTGCTGGGCTTCAACCTGATGTATCCGGGAGAGTTCAACGGATTCCTCGGCTTCGCGGGCGTGGGGCTCGGCGGGGGCTACGACCCGGCGGCCAACACGCCGGGCTACGCCGACGGCGGCTACACCTACTGGACCGACTTTCTGTTCCAGGCGATGTTCGCGGCGACGGCCGCCACCATCGTCTCGGGCGCCGTGGCGGAGCGCATCAAGCTCTCTGCCTTCATGATCTTCGCCGCCATCTTCGTGGCGGTGGTCTACACGATCGCCGGATCGTGGAAGTGGGGCGGTGGCTTCCTCGACGGCATGGGCTTCTACGATTTCGCCGGCTCCACGCTGGTGCACTCCGTGGGCGGCTGGGGCGCCCTCGCCGGCGTGCTCCTGCTCGGGCCACGCCTGGGCAAGTACGTGGGCGGCAGGGTCCACCCCATCCCGGGCAGCAACATGCCGCTGGCCACGGTGGGTGTGTTCCTGCTCTGGCTCGGCTGGTTCGGGTTCAACGGCGGCTCGGTGCTGAGCGCCGATCCGGCGCTGACCTCCTTCGTGCTGGTCACCACCTGCCTGGCGGCCTCCGCGGGCGCCGTCGTCGCCATCGGCACGTCGTGGTTCGTGTTCGGCAAGCCCGACCTCTCCATGGCATTGAACGGCGTGCTGGCCGGCCTGGTGGGCATCACGGCGGGTGCAGACACCGTCGGCATCACCTCGGCGGTGATCATCGGCGCTGTGGCCGGCGCCTTGGTCGTGGGCTCGGTGATGTTCTTCGACCGCGTGAAGATCGACGACCCGGTCGGCGCCATCTCGGTGCACCTGACCTGCGGCATCTGGGGCACGCTGGCGGTCGGGATCTTCTCGACCAACCCGGAGCACTCCGTCCTGGTGCAGCTGATCGGGGTGGCCTGCTACGGGGCCTTCACCTTCGGCGCCGCTCTCGCCCTCTTCGGCGTGCTGAAGCTGACGATCGGCATCCGCGTGAGCGAGGAGGAGGAGCTCGAGGGCCTCGACCTCAGCGAGCACGGCATGCATGCCTACGACCTGGGCGCAGGCCCCGGTTGGCAGGAGCAGACGCCGGGCCTGGCCTCGCTCGGGGCGGCCCCGTCGGCCGCGCCGGCCCTGGCCGGCAGCGAGAGCTGAGCCGAACCCGAGCACCGAGGCAAAGGCAAACGAGAAGGACGACAGCATGAAGAAGATCCAGGCGATCATCAAGCCGTTCAAGCTGGACGAGGCCAAGCAGGCGCTGGCCGACCTGAACGTGGTGGGAATGACCGTGTCCGAGGTCAAGGGCTTCGGACGCCAGAAGGGCCACAGCGAGCTCTACCGCGGAGCCGAGTACGTGGTGGACTTCCTGCCCAAGGTGCAGCTCGAGGTCGTAGTACCCGACGACCTGGTCGAGAAGGTGGCCATGGCGCTAACCGAATCCGCTCGCACGGGTTCGATCGGTGACGGCAAGGTCTTCGTCCTGCCCGTCGAGGATGCGGTGCGCATCCGCACCGGCGAGCACGGAGACTCCGCCCTCACCTGAGGCGAGGCCGTCTCGAAGGCGGCAGCATCGTGCACTGGCGCGGCCAGGCTCCGGAGCTCCGGGGTCTGGCCACGCGCGTTTTGGGCGGTCCGAGCGGCCGGATGCCGCCGCGCCTGGCCCAAAGCCGCCGTCGGCGGGGCTCTGCAGCCGCTTACGCGCCGCTCGTGTGGGCACACCCCTTGCTCTCTGGTACGGCGGGGGAGCCAGGAGGCTGCAGTGGCGGGAATTCAGTCAGTACTCTGGATCGGGGGAGCGGAGCACTTCCCGGCCGACACCGTGGCGGATGCACCCGCCCTCGACGTCGTCTGGGAACGTGACGTTGCGCGGGCGGCACAGCTCTCGCCCGAGAGCTTCCACGCCGTGGTGCTCGACGCCGCAGACGTCGACGAGGCGCGCGAGGGGCTCGCCGCGCTGCAACTTCCCGCCGGCGTCCCGGTGCTGGTGCGAATCGAGCGCGGCGAGGAGGCACGACTGGCTCGCCTGCTTGCCGCAGGTGCTTCCGAGGTGGTGCTCCGGGGGGCCGGGGGCACGCTCGACCTGCTCCCGCGTCTCGAGCGCCTGGTGCGCGAGGCGGCGCAGGCCCGCCGCCCGCGCGCCCGCCTGGTGCCTAGCCCGGGCGGGAGCGCGGCCACCCAGGGCCTGATCGCGAGTGGTCCGGAGATGCAGGAGGCACTTGGGCTCGTGGCCGTCGCCAGCCGCTCGAAAGCCACGGTGCTGCTCCAGGGCGAGACGGGCACGGGCAAGGAGCTGGTGGCGCGCGCCATCCACCGCGGCAGCGCCCGCCGGCGTGCCAGCTTCGTGGCGATCAACTGCGCCGCCTTCCCCGACACGCTGCTCGAGAACGAGCTCTTCGGACACCAGCGCGGCGCCTTCACGGGTGCCGAGCGTGACAAGCCCGGCCTCTTCGAGACGGCCGACGGCGGCAGCCTCTTCCTCGACGAGGTAGGCGAGACCAGCCCCCCCTTCCAGGCGAAGCTGCTGCGCGCGCTCCAGGAGCGCGAGGTGCGCAGGCTCGGCGGCACGCGCGCGCGACGCGTAGACGTGCGCGTGATCGCCGCCAGCAACCGCGAACTGCTCGCCGAGGCGCAGCGGGGCACCTTCCGCCAGGATCTCTACTACCGCCTCGCCGTCTTCCCGATTCGACTGCCACCGCTTCGCGAACGCCCGAGCGACGTGCTGCCGCTGGCGCGCCACTTCTTGGCACTACACGGCCGCTCGGAGGGCGTCGCCGACGTCCGCCTCGATGCCGAGGCCGGGCGCCTGCTCCAGGCTCACAGCTGGCCGGGCAACGTGCGTGAGCTCGAGAACGAGATGCAGCGCGCCCTGGCTCTGGCGGAGCCCGGCGAGACCCTGGGAGCCGCGCACTTCTCCGATCGCCTCAGCGGGATCCTCGAGCCCATCGAGGCGAACTTCCGGGCGGGCGAGACACTGCGCGAGACCCTGGGGCGCATCGAGGCCTGGCTGATCCGCCGCGCGCTCGAAACCCACGGCGGGCAACGCGCCGCCACTGCGCGCAGGCTCGGGATCACGCGGGAGGGGTTGTACAAGAAGATGAAGCGCCTAAACGTAGAATGAGAGCACTCCGGGGGCAGTGCTGCCGAGGCGTTTCTCCTGCTGGTACCATGCTGCCAAGGCTGGCGGCTTCGCGGTCGAAGGCTCGCAGTCAAAGAGCAGGGCGGCCCCACGAGATCCTGCCTTTGAGTGCATCAGACTCGCGGCAAGCGCCCAGCGAGGTTTGAGATGAGCAAGCGCACGATTGCGGTTTCCGGGTACGTGCTTGTGTTGGCTCTCGCCACTGCCGTGTTGTGCCAAGTGGCGATGCGGGCTGGCGTCTTGATTCCCGCGGCGATTCCGGTGGCCATGATTCCGGTCGTTGGGCTGTACTTCTTACGACCCGATGAAGAACTCGCAGGCTGGGTACTCTTCACCGCTGCGCTTGGCTGGACCTACCTCGATAGCGGTGCTCCATTCGAATTCGCAGGAGCCCTGGGGATCGCGACACTGGCGGGGCTCGGAGCGTGGCGCTGGCCGTGGATTCTCGCGGCAACTTGGTACGGACACATCCTCTGGGATTTCGTTCCTCGCGAACTTCCGGAGCTTATGCTCGACGTTCCGACGGCTTGCATCCTGTTCGACGGCTTGATCGGTTCCTATCTGGCTTGGGGGCTGGTGCGAGGCCGCTGGCGTTCGTTTGGCGGACGCGTCAAGAGAGAGGCAACTGTCCCTTCCACCTAGCCGAGGGCGGCGGAATCCGAACAATCTGTGGCGACCCACGAACACGGTCGGCCTGTTGGAGGGAATCATGCTCGTACAATTGGAAAAGAGCGCCATTGATCTCGGCATCGTCGTGAGCGACCTCGAAGCTTCGATTGCCTTCTATGAAGGCGTGTTGGGATTTGTGGACGAGGGCGAGATTCCCTTCCCGGGCGGCGGGACCATGCGTCGCCTCGGATGTGGGGATACGACGATCAAGCTCGTCCATCTCGCCAAGAATCCGAAAGCGCGTGCTCCGGGCGGGGGAATCCAGGGCGCCACGGGCTACCGGTATTGGACCATGAGTGTTTCGAACCTCGACGAGATCGCGAAGGCGTGCGAAGAAGCCGGCTACGCGATCCCGCTCAAGCCGATCGAGATCCCAGCCGCAGGCCGATTCCTGATCGTCGAGGATCCAGACGGGAACTGGGTCGAATTCGCAGAGTACGCTGACGCCTAGCCCGTGCTGGATCTAGCCTGCGGCACAGGCCCTCCAGCCGCAGCCAGTCTGCCGCCGGAATCACCCGACAATGAGGGCCTCTACAAGAAGATGAAGCGGTTCGGGATCAAGTGAACAGGCCTGCGCCTCCCTAGGACCTTGTACGCGTGTACACATGAAACGTGCGAATCTTGGGCTTGATGAGCGGCTGCTGCGCCCGAACTTCGTGCCACCATGCGCGTCGAGTAAGTAGGGAGATGCGCCGTGGCGCAAGTCCAGGAGCCCGTGGTCCCGTTCGATCGGCCCGAGCGACGAACGGATGCGTCGGCCAACGGCGGGTCGCCGGACCAACTCGCCGCTTTCGAGCGTTGCTCCTCGACCCACTCGAGAAGACCAGCAGCTCCGAGGACTCGACGGGAGACCAGGGCTATGTTTGGAGGATGCGAGCAACTGCCTGGCGCGGAATCGCCCTGATCGTGGTTGCGGTCGGTCTCCCCTTCGCCGCCGGTGCGAGCCCGCCGCCCGTCTGCACCCAGGTGATCGGATTCAGCCAGACCTCGGAGTGGTACGAGACGGCAGGCATCTTCGAATTCGGCGTGGATGATGCTCATTGGCAGCTGCTCTGGAACACGGGCGGCGGGGTCGACCGATGGCAGGATCCGAACTACGTGGGATGGAGCAACGCTCTCATCTCGCCGTGCGCCCAGGGCTCCGCGGCCCCCGACCGTGTGCTCCTCACGATTAGCGGACCCTTCGAGGCCGATGAGCGGGCCTGGGCTGACGCGATCCAGGCGACGCTCGACCAGATCGCGATCAAACTTCCCAGCGCGCAGGAGATCCTGCTCCAGCCCGTGGTCGGCGGCCCACAGGAGCAGGACTGCTTCTTCCAGGGCAACCTGGTTCGCGCCTCCTGGCAGCACCACCACATCGACAACGCGATCGCGACACTCGTCGGGGGCAACATCGTGGCAGGCGCTTCCCCGGAGGTCCAGAGCTGCGGCGAATACGAGGACGCGTTGGGCCACCTGACCCACGACGGCGCGGTAGCCGCCGGCGCGAACCTCGCAGCGTACTATGTGGAGCTCGACGCGAGCATGCTTCCGACACTCGGGCTCACGGGTTTGCTGACACTCGCCGGGACGCTGTCCACCGCGGGAGCCGCCCTAACTCGCAGAGGCCGACGCGCGCCTCGCGTAGACGACTGTCCGGCGCGTGCCCCCACAGAATGAGCTCCACACTTGGCCAGCGAGGGCCAGGTGAAGCAAGGACACGGAGCGCAGCGTCAGCGCCGGCCGGGTTGGCATCGGTTGCGCGCGCCGCATAACCACCAGGAATGATGCGCGATCTCATCCGGGCGCTGAACGAGACGGACCCGCTGCGCAATCGGTTGTCGCTCGTCTTGACGATGCTGGCGGTCGTCGTTTGGACGGCGTGCGTGCTGTATACGAGCGCATACCACGAGTACTGGCGAGACGAGGTGAGGCCGCTTTCGTTCGCCCGGGAAGCCGTCTCATTCCTAGGAATCTGGGACGTGGTCGGCGAAGACGGCCACCCGGCGTTGTGGCCCGTGACCTTGTATCTGCTGGACAGCGTCTTCCACACGAATCTCGTGCTCGGAATCGCCAGCACCGCCGTGGCCTTTCTCGCGATCGTTCTGTTCCTGTGGAAGGCGCCATTGCCTCTCTGGGTCAAGTGCCTGGCCGTCTTCTCCAGCGTGCCGCTCTATGAATATGCGGTGATGGCACGCAACTACGGCATCAGCATGCTGCTGATGTTTGTGGTGGCCTGGCTGCATCGACGGCGCGACCAGAACCCTCTGCTGCTCGCGTTCGCGCTCGCGCTTCTCGCAAACACGAACGTCCACTCCGCCTGCCTGGCGTTCGTTTTCGTCGGCATCTGGTCTCTGCACGAGCTGCAAGATCGATGGTCCGGGCGGGTGAGCGGCTTCAAGCCCTTGCTGCTGGTCTCCATGGGAATATTCCTGGCCGGGGTCGCTTTGGCAGCCTATACGCTCTGGCCGAGCGCCCAGCCCGACGTACTCTCCCAAGTGTCGGAACGGGTCACCGAGGAAACGAATTTCGCCTTCGGGGCCATCCTGCGATTTCCCGGCGAGCAGTTCTTCGACATCCTCCGGCCGCGGATTCCGCTGTGGCAGTCGGTAGTCTTGCTCTTGCTTTGTATGGGGCTCTTCGTCGATCTCGCCACATTTGTCGGCGCCATTGTTGGCATTCTTGGCCTCGCCTTCTTCTTCGACATCGTCTCGACCGGGTACTATCGCCATCAGGCGCTCCTCATCCCGTTCATCCTGAGCGCCTATTGGATCGCGACCGATCGCGCCGCGGCGATGGATGTCGGCGCTTGGCAGGGGTGGCAGGGCTGGCGGAACAGGCTGCTCCGGCTCGGCCAGCTGGCCTTCCTCCCGCTCCTGCTCGTCCCGTTGCTCAAGGACTCGATTGATTTCATCGCCGAAGACGTCGCTGAGGCATGGAGTTCCAGCAAGGCGTTTGCGGCGTTCTTGCACGAACATCCGCAGTATGACGATGCGATCCTGGTCGGTGAGCCCGGCTACTACCTCGAGGCGTTGCCGTACTACGTGGATCGGAGGATGTATCTGCCACGAGAAGCTCGTTTCGGCACGACCGTCCGCTGGGGGAAACAACAGCAAACGCTGACCCTGGGCTCGTTACTCGACATCTCGCAACGCCTGGCCCGCTGCGAGGGACAAACGGTCTTGATCGTCTTCGGCCATCCGGAACTCGCCGGCACCGAACAGCACGAGAAGGAATTCTCCTATGGCAGCATCGTGGCGTGGTCCGCCGATGAGCGGCTGAGCTTCCTCGAACAGACCTCCAAGGTCGCCTCGTTCAATACCTCGATCTACGAGCGCTACGATGTCTTCGAGGTCATCGCGGCCGGCTCGATCCCGGCAGAGGGTCCTTGCGCCAACCAGTAGGCCCGTCCCACCCCGAGTATCGTGAATCATGGTGGTCGCTTCGGGAGGCCTGCCATAGTCTATCAAGCCCATGGGGAACGACATCTCCGTTGTTGTGCCCTTCCTGAACGAGCAGCGCTACGTTCGCCGCTGCGTCGAGTCTCTGCTCGCCGCAGACTACCCTTCGGATCGCGTCGAGTTCATCTTCGTGGACAACGGGTCCACCGATGGCGGCCCCGCGATCGTACGCGAGTATCCCCGGATCAAGCTCCTCAGGGTGACCGATGGCCAGGTCTACACCGCTCGCAACGCGGCCCTCGAGGTCGCCAATGGCGAGGTGATCGCGTTCACCGATGCTGACTGTGAGGTTGCACCCGCTTGGCTCGAAGCGATCCGTGAGGAGACGCTCGATCATGGCGCCAGCTTCGTGATGGGTGCCGTTGGCTTCGCCAAGCCACGTTCAGCGTTGCTCGACGTCATCGAGATCTATAGAAACGATCACATCCAGTTCGTGATCGAGAACAAGATCTGGAACCACGTCTACGGCTATACGAACAACATGGCGGTTCGCGCCGAGGTATTCCGTCGCCTCGGGCCCTTCGAGGAGCTCCCGGTGCCCGGCGACACGGAGATCGTCCACCGCTGCCTACGGCAGGATCCGGAGACGCGCGTCGCCTTTCGCCTGGATATGTGGATCGACCACCTCGAGCTCGAGACGCCCGGCACGCTGTATCGAAAGCTCTTCGACTACGGCGAGTTCGAGATGCACCTGCCGCACCCGCGCTACGCGCCTCCGCACTCCCGACGGAAGTCGGGAGCCGAGGCCCACTCCCTCCAGAAGAATCGATTCTCGATTCCGAGGCTCATCCTGTTCTATTTCGCGGTGCACAGCACCACCGCCTGCTTCGTGGTGGGCAAATGGCGGGCTCGACTGCGTCGCGCGCTGCGCGGGACTGCGACCAATCGGCGATGAAGTGGGCTTCCGAGTTCGAGCTCTCCTACCTGCTCGAGGTCTTGCGCCCCTACCGCGCGATGGTCGGCGTGGTCATCGCAACCTCGTTCGTATCGTCGCTGTGCGATGGCATCTCGATCGGAATGTTGATTCCGCTCCTGAGCAACATCCAGGGGATGGAGGGCAGCGACCAGCTGCCCTCCATGCTGCGGACGGCGACCGACGCGCTCGGTGTGTATCCGGTGGCGACTCAGATCTACCTCTCGATCGCGCTCGTCGTAACGGCGATGCTGCTCAAGAATCTGCTGCTCGGTGTTTCGATCCACACCGGCTACCGGGTGTCCAGTGGGTTGGCGGCAGATCTCCGAAGACGTGCGACGGCGATGCTTCTGGACGTCGGCCTCGAGTTTCACAACCAGAACAAGGCGGGCGACCTGATCGAGAAGACGGTCTTCAGCACCGGAGCACTCGAAGACCTCGTGCGCAACGCCGTCGAGATGGTCGCACAGATCATCACGTTCCTCGTGCTGTTCGGCCTGCTCATCGTGCTCTCGTGGAAGCTGACCCTGGTCACGCTGCTGATCGGCATCGTGTTCATGTGGCTCATGTCGCTGTACACCCGACGCCTGCTGGCGATTGGCGAGGAGTTCGCGACCTCCAGACGTAGCCTGCTGAGCGCCGTGCACGAGAGCCTGAGCGGCATGTCGGTGATCAAGTCCTTCGGGCGCGAGGAAAGCCAGGGGCAGCGCATCGGCGCGATGATCGCCCGACATCGCCAAGCCTCGCTGCGGCTCAACTTCGGTAACTACGCGGTCCACCTACTCACGGACGTGCTCGGTGCGCTCGCGATTGGCGCATTGTTCGTCATCACCATGCGAATCTACGAGATCGACACCAAAGTCTTGATCGTTCTGCTGTTGCCCTTCGTCTACGTACTCACGCGGATCATCCCGGTGCTGAAACAGATCAACGTGGCGCGAGCGGTCATCACGAGCAATTGGGCGTTCATGCGTGTCGTCCGCGATTTCCTGCGGCTCGAAGACAAGCCGTTCATCAAGAGCGGCGAGACGATCTACCCAGGCCTGGCGCGAGAGATCCGCTTCGAGGGTGTCGCGTTTCGGTACGAGGCGGATGCGGCCCGGGCGCTCGAAGACGTGAGCTTCCGAGTCGAGCGCGGAAAGACGACCGCGCTGGTCGGCCGCTCCGGGTCCGGCAAGTCCACGATCATCGGCGTACTGCAGCGCCACTATGATCCACAGCAGGGCTCCGTGCTCGTTGACAACGTTCCCCTCGAGAGCTTCGATGCGAGGTCCTTTCGGCGCAGACTCGGCGTCGTGAGCCAGGATGTGTTCATGTTCAATGACACGGTTCGCTTCAACATTGGCTTCGGCGCTGACGACCCCGAAGATGGCCGCGTGCTCGAGGCTGCTCGACAGGCGGGTGCGCACGAGTTCATCTCCGCTCTGCCGCAGGGCTACGACACGATTCTCGGTGACCGTGGGGTGAAACTGTCCGGAGGTCAGCGCCAGCGGATCTCGATCGCTCGCGCGGTGCTCCGTGACCCTGAGATCCTGATCCTCGACGAAGCTACGAGCTCTCTCGACACGCGAACGGAGGAGCGGATCCACGAGGCGATCGTCGCGCTCAGCCGCGACCGGACCGTGATCGTCATTGCCCACCGGCTGTCGACGATCGAGAACGCGGACTGGATCATCGTGATGAAGGACGGCCGAGTTGCTGAGGAGGGGACTGCGTCGGAGCTTCTCGCGGGGGACGGCGAGTTCCGCTGGCTGTCGCAGCACTCAACCGGTTCGAGTGGAGAGAATCGCTGAGGGGGACAAGCGGCAGCTGCCAGCGCGCCCTTCTGCTTCACGCCTCCCCGCGCGCCCAGTCCTGGTCCTCGTCCTCCACGATCTTCTGCTGCTGCCGGATATAGTGCGCCGGGTGGTCGACTCGTCCGGCGTCGCGGACCGCACGGGCCTCATCAGTGCCGAACATTTCCGCATAGTCCCCGTGGAAGCCGTCACAGATCGAGCGCAGGTCGCAGCTCGAGCAAGCGCGGGGGTACCTGTAGTCGCAGTGCTCGACAGCCCGCAGCTCACCGTTGTTCCAGTAGAGCTCCTCCTGGGACTGCTCGCCCGCCGTCGCCCGTGAGACCATGCCATAGGCTCGTTTCGCGAGCGAAGCGACCCGCTCGTCGCGCTCGAGGAGCCGCTTGATCGGGCCGGTGACGCTCTTCCAGGGTCCGGTCGTCAGCCGGAACTCCAGCGGAACCGTTGGCGACGGTGGCCCGGGCCGGCTGCGCTGGGATTGCAGGCCGGTCCAGGTCCAGCTGGCGTAGTCCCACTCGTGGTGGTCGTACGGCAACTGCTTGAAGTTGTAGATCGACTTGCGATGCCGCTCGTCCACCATGCACAGCGGGAAGTAGCGCACATTGGACTCGACGCCTGCCGCGTCGAGCCGATCCAGCGCCTCGTTGAGCGGCGCCGAGACCTCTGCGTAGCGCGGGACGTTTCGGTCCGTTCGAACGCCAGCGGCGAGCTGGTCCTCGAAGGGATTGAAGGTCAGGAAATTGATCGCGTTCGCACCAGCTTCGATCGTCAGCGTCGCGATCGCCGGCAGCTGGGGCGTGGCTGCCTTGGACATCACGCAGTTGAAGCGAAACGGGATTCCCACCTCCTGCAGGTTCCTCAGGGCGATCATCTGCTTCTCGTGGGCGCCCTCCAGCCCGACCGCCATGTCGTGTTGCGGCCCGAGACCCTGGACGCTGATCAGGAAGTCGCGGATGCCCGCCTCGCGGAACTCCACACACTTATCTTTCTTCGCCAGCACGAGTGCGTTCGTGATGAGGGTAGGGTAGAGCCCGATCTCTCTGCAGTACGCAACGAGCTCGTAGATCCCGGGGAACAGCGTCGGCTCACCGCCCTGAATGTCGATCGCGGTGTTGCCGTACTCCTCGCGCAGCGTCCGGCAGATCTCCTTCGCCTTGTCGAGGCTCATGAACGCATGCTCGATGTGATTCACGTTCTCGATACGGTCGAGGAAGTAGCAGAAGTGGCAACGCAGATTGCAGGTCTGTCCGAGCCACATCACGCCGCGCTGGGTGAGGGTGCGACGGGTCGTACGGGTGTAGCTGCGGCGCGGGGCTGGTGAGTCCGTCCGCGCGAGCCGAAGCGCCGCCTCGAGCAGCTGCTCGGGCGGCGCGAGCCCCGCCGGAACGTGCGACTCACCCCGTTCCACGTTGATTCTTGCCATGGCGTCTAGCAGGGTAACACGGCCCGCTCATTCATGAACGAGCCCTCGACCCACATCACGTGGGCTCCCGGGCCACGCCTGGCGATCCCTTTGCAGTTTGAAACCCACGGACGTAGTCTGAAACGGATCGTATCGCGTGTGTGGAATCGAGATCGATGTTGGTGACGACTCCGACCGGGGCCACCCCGACCATTTCCGTGATCATCCCGACCTGCGACCGCCCTGCCCGGCTCGGCGAATGCCTGCTCGCACTGTCCCGGCAGGACTACCCGCGCGGCAACTGGGAAGTCGTCGTGGTCGATGACGGCTCGTCGGCCCCCGACCGGGTCGCGGCCGCGCTCGCCCCGATTCGCGATCAGCTCGACGTCCGGCTCATCGCGCAATCGAATGCCGGGCCCGCCACGGCGCGCAACGTCGGGGCTGCGGACGCCAGGTTCGACTACCTGGCCTTCACTGACGACGACTGCCTGCCCCGTTCCCGGTGGTTGTCGGAGCTCGCTTCGGCCTTCCAACGCACGCCCAAAGCCGTCCTCGGCGGGCACGTGGTAAACGGCCTTGCAGAGGCTCCCTGCTCCGAGGCGAGTCAGCAGCTCGTCGAGTATGTGGTCGACTACTTTCTCAAGGCAGGCGCGCCCTTCTTCCCGTCCAACAACCTCGCCCTGCCCCGCGCCAGCTTCGAAGAGATCGGCGGCTTCGACGTCAGCTTTCCGCTCGCGGCCGGGGAAGACCGCGACTTGTGCGCGAAGTGCCGGCAGATCGGCATCCCGCTGGCATCCGCACCAGACGCGGTCGTGGAGCACCGCCATGCCTTGCTCTTCGGCGCGTTCATGCGCCAACACTTCAACTATGGACGAGGTGCTCTCGTCTGCCGCCAACTCGACTCCGCACGGAACGCACCCGAGTTTCGCATCGAGCCTTTGCGCTTCTACGTAGACCTCGTGCGCGCACCGTTTCGAGCCAATCGACACTCGCGCGGCCGCCTCCGCATCGCGGCGCTCCTGCTCGCAAGCCAGCTGGCCAATGCGGCCGGCTATTTCCGCGAGCAATTCCGAAGAGGCAACCAGGACAAGACGCTGCTTCGGAGCACACCACCCTAGTCGGAGTCGCCTGTAGGACCGTCGACCGGCGCCCCGCCCTCCGGCGACCGGCCCGCCCAGTGCAAGACTGCACAGATTGCGAACGTAATGCCGCCATAGGTCAGGTGGATCTGGTGAGCCAGCCACGCCTTGGCAGCAAACAGCGGGCCGCGCTGGCGCGCAAAGAAGCCCAGCAGCGAGGCGTTGAGCGCGACGGAGATTCCCACGAGCGCGACGGAAACCCCTAGAGTCGTCGGGCGTGGCGCCACCACGACGAGCGGTACGGAGAGCAGGGTGAGCAGCGCGATCGGAGAGGCGAACCTCTGCGACATCTTGAGGTTCAGGTCATTCGGCAGCTCGCCCCGCTCCAAGATGAGGCGCGCCCAGGGAACCGCGCGGCTGAAGATGTCCGTCTCGGCTGCGGACCGAAGCGTCC
>Ga0255057_10000859_pt1 | contig 17427 bp, 13 predicted proteins | sample Cases_109_6_MG_FD_189022 | JGI IMG/M metagenome (GOLD analysis project Ga0255057, IMG submission 189022) | Seawater microbial communities from Amundsen Gulf, Northwest Territories, Canada - Cases_109_6 | ecosystem: Environmental > Aquatic > Marine > Gulf | place: Canada: Northwest Territories... | reverse complement strand
AAAAGCGATTAGGAAGAAGGACCTGGAGGCGACTGTTACCTATACTTCCCAGGGTGAGGGGGCGGAACCAGGTCTCGAAGCTATGGTGAACCAGTTGCTGCTGGATGTTGGAGATGGCCGCCTGCCAGACTTCCTGGGACAATGGGGGATGTCCGGTCATCTGATCAGCCTCCTCCTAGCCTGCTCGAAGTTTGCTTATAGTGAAGAGAGGCACTGCCGGGCTCACTTTTCATCCAAAGGAGGGAAGCTATCCACATTTTTTCCACAACATGACTAACATTGTAACTTATACGGTGGCGAGAGGTTTGCGACTTATCCCCAGAAGTGTTCGATTGGAGTGCAGGTAATTGACTTCACCATCTGCCGAACATGGGGTCTTGTCAGGGTTAAGCGCGCCTCCTTTTAACGAACCTTGGTGTTCGAGTCAAGTGCTTTTTGGAGCGGGGAAAAATGTTTTCTGTAACTCAAATCTGACGAGTAGTTAGCGATGGGGAGAATAGACCAAAATGTCAGTATCTCTCTGGATGAGCTTCTGGCGCGGCTCGGCGCGCCTCTGAATGAATGAAGATCGCTCAAACCCGCAGCTGATCGGGGTCCCAAAGACTTGGACACATGTTCATGCCGTCATATCTCGCACCCAGTTTTGTCATGACCGAATGCCGTCTTCAACAATCGGCTTCGTACACGATAGATAAACGTCGATACTAAAGAAAATAGGCTTGTGACTCAGAAAATTGTCCGGGGCAGAGAGCGTGTCGGTGAATTTGATCTAATCTATCTGAGAAGAGGGGAGTCGCACCGTTTCAGGGTGGCGACGTCCCTCGTCACTTTTGCAGACGGTACCGCTTGATCTTGTCCTGCAGGGTGGAGCGGGAGATCCCCAAGAGCTTTGCCGCCTGAGTGCGGTTCCCCTCGGTGGCCTCCAGCGCTTCACGGATGTGGTTTTTCTCGAGTGCGGCGAGTGGAAGGAATGGATCCGTCTCTTTGCGACCCGGTCGGTGGGATGCCGTCTCCTCCGTGGTGTCCCGGACAGGTTTGCCGGTGACTCCCAGAAGATCCGCCGGGAGATGCTCGGGAAGGATCATGTCACTCCGGCAGAGGATCATCGCGCGTTCTGTCACGTTCTTGAGTTCGCGCACATTGCCTGGCCAAGGATAAACCAGGAGGATCTCTTGGGCTTCCTCGGAGAATCCGCGAATGCGTTTCTTCAAGAACGTGTTGAACTCCTGGACGAAGAGTTGAGCGAGCATGAGCACATCACGACCCCGCTCGCGCAGTGGGGGCATCGCCACAGGCATCACCTTGAGGCGATAGTAGAGATCTTCCCGAAAGCTACCACTCTCCACCAACTTCTTGAGGTCCTTGTTGGTGGCGGTGATGATGCGCACGTCGACAGAGATATCCCGGATACCCCCGACCCGCCTAAAGGTTCGAGTCTCCAGGACTCGAAGGAGTTTGGGCTGGACTCCCAATGGCATATCCCCGATCTCATCGAGGAGGACTGTCCCGCTGTGGGCCACCTCCAGGAGTCCCCGCTTCATCGATTTCGCATCGGTGAACGACCCTCGTTCGTGGCCGAAGAGCTCTGAATCCAAGAGATTCTCCGAGAGGCCAGCACAATTGATCTCCACAAAGGACTTGTCTCGTCGGCTTGATTTCTGATGAATTGCCTTGGCCGCCAGCTCCTTTCCCGTTCCGCTTTCTCCCGTGATGAGGAGGGTGGTTGAGGGGTTCTGGGCGACAAGATCCACCAATCCGTTGAGGGCTACCATGGAGGGATGCTCACCGGGAATGGCTGGTTCCTTGTCTGTCGCCCGTCTTCGGAAATGTTGGCTATAATACGAGCGAATCCGGTCCTTCCGGAGCCCGTCCACCGCCTTCGACACCCTGAGTTCCATAGCTGCCAGGTTTCCTTCCGCGGGCTCTTTGATCAAAAAGTCTTCCGCTCCACCCTTCACAGCCTCCACGGCCTTTTCGTAGGTGCCGTAAGCGGTGAGCACAATCACCGCGGTATCAGGCTGGCTCGTCTTGATGCGGTTCAGGGTGCTCAGGCCGTCCAGATCTGGGAGCTTGAGATCCAGGAGGACCACATCGGGGTCCTCCTCCTGAACGATTTGGATCCCTTGCGAGGCAGTGGACGCTTCCAGGACCCGGTACCCCCTGCGCTCAAAATGGTGGCGCAGAACCTGCCGGATTAAGGTTTCGTCATCGATAATGGCCAATGTCGGCTTCATATGTACACACCGCTACCCGATCAATCTCAACTGAGCATGGCGCGTCTTCTTGACGAGAACCTGTCCCCCCAAAACTCCATTGTGGATGGCCATCGGTTACCTGTCAACGTGTTTGAGAGGGAGTCGCACGGTGAAGGTCGTCCCTTGGCTCGGCTGACTCTCCACCGTAATGCTTCCTCCGTGGTCTTCGACGATCCGCCGGCAGATCGGGAGTCCCAAGCCCGTTCCCCGGGGCTTGGTGGTGAAAAAGAGGTCAAAGATGCGGCCCTGGTCCTCAGCGGGGATGCCGGATCCTGTGTTGCTGATAAACATCTCTACCTGCTCACCCGTTTCCCCCTTTCGGTGAAGCCGCGTCTCCACGGTGATGGTTCCTCCGGGCGGGGTCGCCTCGAGGGCATTCTTGAGCAGATTCAAAATGACCTGTTTCAGCTTATTTTGATCCGCGAAGACAGCAGGCAGATGGGGATCGTAGGTCTTTTGCAGGTGGATGGAACGCTCGCGGACTTCGCCGACGTACAGGTGGCAAGTTGCATCCAGGAGTTGGTGAAAGTCGGTGGTTTGTCGTTCCAGCCTGGATGGTCCTCCGAAGAGGAGAAGATCGCTGACCAAAGCATTGAGGCGCTGGGTTTCCGAGAACATAGCCTCGACCAGGTCGCGATGGGCTGGGGTGAAATCCACCTCTCGCTTGAGGATCTCGGCCCCAGAGGTGATGCCGAAGAGGGGGTTCCGGATCTCATGAGCCACGCCAGCCACCACTTGTCCGATGGCCGCGAAACGGTCTTTGTGGCGCAGTTCCGCTTGGAGCTGCTTGATCTCACTCAGGTCCCGGAAGACCACGATTACCCCCTCACGATTGTCCTGAGCGTCGGTGAGATACGAGTTGTTGAAACCAAGGGGGATGGTGCTGCCGTCCCGCAAGATGAGTTCCAACTCGCGCTGGCTGGACGCGCCCCGGACCTCTAACAGCTCGCCGGCGTCGGAGAAGAGGTCAGTCAGCTTGCGACCCAGCAATTCCTCCGCTTGGCATCGTAGGGCAAGGGCTCCCTGCGGATTGATCAAGGTGATCGCTCCACCCTGATCGGTCACCATCAGTCCGCTCGCCAAATGAGTAATGATGCCCTCGGTGAGGCGCTCGCTCCGGAAGAGTTCTTCCGTGCGGGCCTCCATGCGCCGGCCCAGATCCTTCGCCAGCTCGTTCGCCGTTCGGTGGAGGCGGGTGAGATCAGTCACTTTTTCCTGCAGGGTCTGGACGATCGTGGCATTCTCGACCAGGAGCCGGTGGCGCTCCTCGGCCCGCTGGACCGCCGCTACGAGCGAATCCGGTTTAAACGGTTTCGGGATGTAGTCATAGGCGCCGTGTTTTAGGGACCCGATGGCACTTTGCAGGGATGCGTAGGCGGTGATGATGACCACAGGAGCAAAAGGGGCCACCTGGGAAAAATGGGTCAGCGCGTCGATTCCGTTCATCCCGGGAAGCATGACATCCAGGAGGATAACCGATGGGGGATCGGACTCGGCCAGGGCAAGGCCCTCCGGAGCGTCTGAGGCCGGCAGGACTTGGAAGTCTGCCTGGGAAAGGATGTCTCCACAGAGCTCCCGCATGAAGCGTTCGTCATCCACCACGAGGACGGTTCGTCTTGGTGTCTCTGGATAGGTCATCGCCGATGGTCCTCATGACCACTCTCGTCCTAATTACGCTATCAGGAAGTGCATGATTTTTCAATAAGAATGTGCCCTTTCCGCGCGTCGGATCGACATTGACAGGGCTCTGGCAAGCTCCTATGATTGCCGTGAGGAGGGGACAGGTTGTGCGAGAACCGGTTTTCGCGGCCGTTCGGAAGGCCATCGCGACGTACGGGCTCATTCAGCCAGGGGAAGGGGTGGTGGTTGCGGTTTCAGGGGGGGTCGACTCCATCGTGTTGCTCCACTGCCTCCTGCGTCTGCGCGCCGAATTTTCTCTCACCCTTCACGTAGCACATTTCGATCATCGCCTGCGAGAGAGTTCCCGGAGGGATGCGCTCTTTGTACAGGAAGTGGCGGCCTCGTGGGATTTGCCTGCCACCACGAAATCCTGGGTACGGGAGGCGCGGCGTGGCCGATCGATTCAGGCGGAAGCCCGGCGGGCGCGATACCACTTTCTGGAGGACTTGGCGTCCCAGGTGGGAGCGACAAAGATTGCCATGGGACACCACCAGGACGATCAGGCAGAGACGGTTCTCCTTCATCTGCTCAGGGGCTCGGGGCTTCGGGGACTGCGAGGGATGCTGCCTGTCAAAGCGGGGCTCCTGATTCGACCGCTGCTTGCCGTAGGCCGAGAGGACATCGAGGCATATGCCAAGGCGCACCAGCTCTCCTTCGTAGAAGATCCCACGAACAGAGACCTCCGTTACCACCGGAACCGGATCCGCCGGCACCTCCTTCCATTGCTCCAGAAGGAATATAATCCGGCTATTACCAGAACGTTAGCCCGGATGGCGGCCTTGGTTGCAGAGGACGAGGGATATCTTGAAAAAGTCGCTCGTGAGGTCTCCGGTCCCCTGGTGGACTCTCAGGAGAGCGCGGCGTGGATGGAACTCAGCGCCCTTCGGCGTCTGGCCCCCGCCATTCGTCGCCGGATTATCGAGCGGGCGATTCGGAACCTCACCCCTGATGCGTACATTACTTCTGCCCATGTGGAGGCAGTGGAAAAGCTGATGGGCCCCGGGGGGGGGTCGGCGGTGACTCTTCCTCAGAATCAGTGGGCTTGGAGGTCTGGGGGCCTTCTCTACGTCGGGAGGCGGGAACGGAAAGAACAGTCTGTATTGCATCAGGAATTGCGGGTACCGGGTGAGCTCATCCATGCCGACTGGGGAATCAAGATAGAGGCTACGATCCTGCCTCGATCGATGGCAGACCCCTCGGAAACCACTCCAGATCGAGCATTTATCGACTGGAAACAGGTCCTGCCTCCGCTGGTGGTGAGGAGTTGGAGACCGGGGGATCGCTTCCGCCCCTGGAGGCTCAAGGGGAGTAAGAAGCTGCAAGATCTCTTCGTCGATGCGAAGATCCCTCGGGAGGAACGACAAAAGATCCCCGTCGTCACGGATCAGCAAGGGATCCTGTGGGTTCCCGGATTTCGGATCGATGAGCGCGCGGGAATTGGAGACACGACCGAAGAGGTCCTCGTCCTCGCTGTCCACCGAGGGGCAGGTCCCGCAGCCCCCTGATCCGCTCCATTTAGTATTGGCAACTTCTCCCTAATGTGCTATTTTTAAGATGGAGTTGTATCGGTACGGCACTCAGGAGTACTTGACCTCGAGGAAGCTATGCAATTGAGTCCTTTCATGAAAAATTTGGCGCTCTGGCTCGTCATCGGCCTGAGCATGATCCTCCTCTTTAACATTTTTAATCAGGGTCAGGAGGTCAAGAAGGAGCTGATATTTAGCGAGTTTATTGAGTATGTCGACAAAGGGGAGGTCGCTGAGGTGACCCTAACGGGGTCAGACATCCAGGGCCGGTTGACTGATGGTACCGTCTTTCGAACCTATGCTCCTGAAGATCCCGAGCTGGTTCCCAACCTGCGGAAGCAGGGTGTAAGAATTGCCGCCAAGCCCACAGAACAAAATCCGTGGTGGAATGTCCTCCTCTCCTGGCTCCCGATGCTCGTGTTCATCGGCGTCTGGATCTTCTTCATGCGCCAGATGCAAGGCGGGGGTACTAAGGCCCTCTCCTTTGGAAAGGCGCGGGCCCGGCTGCTCACGGAAAAACAGAACCGGATAACCTTTACTGATGTCGCGGGCGTGGTAGAAGCCAAAGAAGAACTGCAAGAGATCATCGAATTTCTGAAAGACCCCCAGAAGTTTCAGAAGCTGGGTGGCCGGATCCCGAAAGGGGTCTTGCTGATGGGGCCTCCCGGGACGGGGAAGACGCTGCTGGCCCGCGCCATTGCCGGTGAAGCCAGTGTCCCCTTCTTTTCGATCTCGGGCTCTGACTTCGTGGAAATGTTTGTGGGGGTTGGGGCCTCTCGGGTACGCGACCTCTTTGAGCAGGGGAAGAAGCATGCGCCCTGTATTATCTTCATGGATGAGATTGACGCGGTGGGGCGGCACCGGGGTGCAGGGCTCGGGGGCGGCCATGACGAGCGAGAGCAAACCCTAAACGCGCTCTTGGTGGAGATGGATGGCTTTGAGTCGAACGAGGGGGTAATTCTCATCGCGGCGACGAATCGTCCGGACGTGTTGGATCCGGCGCTGCTTCGGCCCGGGCGATTCGACCGACAGGTGATCGTGGGGCGGCCCGACATTCGGGGCCGGGAAGAGATCCTCAAAGTCCATATCAAAAAGGTCCCCCTGGACGACGATGTGGACCTGGCGATCCTGGCCCGAGGAACGCCGGGCTTCTCGGGGGCGGACCTGGCCAATCTGGTGAACGAGGCAGCCCTCCTGGCCGCTCGGGAGAATAAGCAGTTGGTCCAAATGAAGGACTTTGAAAGTTCCAAAGACAAGGTGCTCATGGGGGTGGAACGCAAGAGCCTCATCTTGAGCGAGGAAGAGAGGCGGGCCACCGCCTATCACGAGGCGGGGCATGCCCTGGTGGCCAAGCTCATTCCAGGATCCGATCCAATTCACAAGGTGACGATTATCCCCCGGGGCCGGGCATTAGGAGTTACCACGCAACTCCCCATCGATGAGAAGCATAACTATCATCGGGATTTTCTGATGGACAATATCGCCATCCTCATGGGGGGTCGGGTGGCAGAGGAGTTGGTGTTTTCCTGGATTAGCACGGGGGCAGGGAACGACCTGGAACGGGCCACCGAACTGGCCCGGAAAATGGTGTGTGAGTGGGGGATGAGCGACAAGATGGGGCCCCTCACCTTTGGGAAGAAGGAGGAGATGATCTTTCTGGGGAGAGAGATTGCCCAGCATCAGGACTACAGTGAGGAGACCGCCCAGGAGATCGATAGGGAAGTCCGTCGCTTTGTAACGGATGCATACGAACGGGCCAAAGAGCTGGTCAAATCCCGGCTCGAGGCGCTCCACGGCCTGGCTACTGCCCTCTTAGAACGGGAGGTGTTGGAGGGGCCGGAGATTGATGGCATCGTCAACGCGGCACCCGCCTGAGGCAGGTGAGCTTCCGAGCAATCGGCTGCCCCCGCTTCGGTGCCGGCGATTCCGCCTCGACCTGACGGCCCGGACACAGATCATGGGGGTCCTCAACGTGACCCCCGATTCTTTTTCGGACGGGGGATTGTATCTCGACCCCGGTCGGGCGGTCGCGCACGCTCATCGGATAGTCGAAGAGGGGGCGGATCTTATTGATGTGGGCGGAGAGTCGACGCGACCGGGTTCTGAGCCGGTCTCGACAGAAGAGGAGCTTCGCCGGATCCTTCCGCTCCTGCGATGCCTTGTCGAAAAGCTTCCTGTTCCCATCTCCGTAGACACGTATAAGGCCGACGTTGCGGCAGCGGTGTTGGCGGAGGGGGTAGACCTCATCAACGATATTAGCGGTCTCAGCTTTGATCCGCGGATGGCGTCGGTCGTGGCAGAGGCTGGTGCCGGTCTCGTCTTGTCGCACATTCGGGGAAGTCCCCGAACCATGCAGGCGGATCCGACGTACACCGACGTGCTTGGGGAAATTCGGGATTATCTCCGGGAACGGATCGTCCTGGCAGAGGCACACGGCGTACATCCTGAGGCCATTGCGGTCGATCCCGGGATTGGCTTCGGAAAACGGGTGGAGCATAATCTTCTGCTGCTGAAACATCTTCCGGAAATTCAGGTGCTGGGGAAACCCGTCTTGATCGGACCGTCGCGGAAGTCGTTCATTGGCAAGATCTTGGATCTTCCCGTGGAGGAGCGATTGGAGGGGACCGCAGCCGCGGTTGCTGTCGCCATCTGGCAGGGGGCGCATATCCTTCGGGTCCACGATGTGCAAGCCATGGTCCGGGTGGCCCGGGTGACTGATGCCATCCGAAAGGGATCGGAAAAAATATAAGGAGGCGTGAGATCCGTGGGGAAGCTCTTTGGAACTGACGGCATCCGAGGTGTGGCGAACGAAGAGCCCATGACCCCGGAGACCGTGGTAAAGCTGGGTCGGGCGGCGGCATATCTCTTTAAGACAAAGGCGGGCAGGCATAGTATCGTCATCGGGAAAGATACTCGTCTCCACGGCTATATGCTCGAGTGTGCCCTCACGTCCGGGATCTGCTCGATGGGGGTTGATGTCCTACTGGTCGGTCCGCTGCCTACACCCGGGATCGCATTTATCACCCGGAGCCTGCGGGCGGATGCGGGAATTGTCATTTCCGCATCGCATAATCCCTTTAAGGACAACGGGATCAAGTTTTTCTCGGGCGAAGGGTTCAAACTCCCGGATGAGATGGAAGAACGAATGGAGGCGTTAATCACGGGCCGGGAAATCGAGCGTCTCCGCCCGCTGGCCGCTGAGATCGGGAAGGCCTATCGGATCAATGACGCAGCTGGTCGGTACATCGAGTTTGCCAAGGGAACCGTCCCCAAAGGGGTATCCTTCCAAGGGGTCAAGGTTGTGGTAGATTGCGCCCACGGGGCCACGTACAAGGTGGCCCCGACGATTCTCAACGAGCTGGGGGCGATGGTGATCCCTGTGAATATCCAACCCAACGGGATCAACATCAACGACAGATGCGGATCCCTCTACCCCGACGTGGTTAAGAAAGCGGTGTTGGAACACAGGGCCGACATCGGCATCTCCTACGATGGCGACGGTGATCGAGCCATCCTCGTGGACGAGACAGGGGCAGTGGTGGATGGGGATCACATCCTGGCCATCTGCGCACTGGACCTCAAGCGTTCAGGCCTCCTCCGTTCTGATACCCTGGTGGCGACGGTAATGAGCAATATCGGTCTCGAACTCTGCCTGAGAGAGGCCGGAATCCGGATGGTGCGGGTTCCGGTTGGTGACCGCTACGTGCTGGAAGAGATGCTCCGGCACGGGTACAACTTGGGGGGCGAACAGTCCGGGCACATTGTCTTCCTCGATCACAATACGACAGGAGACGGCGTGGTGACCGCCCTGCAGGTCCTTTCCCTGATGGTGAAGCGGCAAGAGCGCTTGTCGCAGCTTCGGCAGTGTATGACCGTATGTCCCCAGCTCTTGGTGAACGTCCGGGTGACAGAGAAGCCGGATCTCGGGTCCATTCCTGCCATCCAGGCGGTCATATCGGATGCTGAGGCTCAGCTGAACGGGAGCGGTCGCGTACTGGTGCGCTATTCTGGGACTGAATCGGTGGCCAGGGTCATGGTGGAAGGGACAGATACAGAGCAAGTGAAATTCTTGGCCAGATCGATTGCCGAAGCGATCGAAAAAGAATTGGGGTAGAGGACTCGGGAGACATTTCCGTGTCGTCGGCACGCTGGAGAAGCTAGGAGGCTAGAAGGCTGGTATGCTCGACGGCTACCTTAAAAGCGAATAGAGTCCTAGCATTCTAGCGTTCCAGCCTTTCAGCTGTCGCCGGTCATCGGTGATCGGTTGACGCAAACGATGCGACCACGATTAGCGGTCAATGTTGATCATATTGCGACGATCCGGCAGGCCCGGGGGGGGGCGGAGCCTGACCCGGTTGCCGCGGCCATGCTGGCAGAGGTGGCAGGGGCATCCGGTGTTATTGTTCATCTCCGAGAGGATCGGCGGCACATCCAGGATCGGGACGTCCGATTGCTTCGGGAGGTGGTAAAGACCCACCTGAACCTGGAGATGGCCGCGACGGATGAGATGGTCAAGCTGGCATTGGAGGTCCTTCCCGATGTTGCCACACTGGTCCCGGAACGACGGCAGGAACTGACGACCGAGGGAGGGCTGGATGTCGGCGGGCAAGAGGAGCGGGCGGCTGAGGTGGTCCGTGTCCTCACTGAGGGGGGAATCAAAGTCAGCCTCTTCATCGATCCTGTGCCTGAGCAGGTCGAGGCCTCAAAGCGCACGGGGGCCCAGATTGTGGAGCTTCACACCGGAACGTATGCCGATGCAAGAACAGAAACTGATCGGCAGGCGGCGCTCCTGAAGATTATGGAGGCGGCCCGGCTCGGCCGCGGCCTGGGTCTCCGCATCGCCGCCGGACATGGCCTGAATTATCAGAATGTTGGCCCGGTGGCGGTGATCCCGGAGGTCGAAGAGCTCAACATCGGTCACAGTATCGTCGCACGGGCAACCCTGGTGAGCATCGATCGGGCCGTGCGGGAAATGCTCGATCTCATCCACGCCGCACGCTGACACGGACGCCATCAGCCGCCAGCAGAAAGCGGTCAGCAAAAGACGCAGGGAGCACAAGTTGCTGACTGCTGTATCTGCATCGTCTTTGAGGAGTACGGACGTCCACCGGTGATTGTTGCGGTTGGCACAGACCTGGTTTCGATTCCTCGGATGCGGGCTGCCATCGCCCGGTACAGGGATCGGCTTTGCCGGCGACTCTACACGCCTCAGGAGATGGCCGAGGGTGAGGGTCGTCCCTTCCCAGAGGTGCACTTTGCCTCGCGCTTCGCCGCCAAGGAAGCGGTCCTGAAGGCCTTGGGGACGGGTTGGGGTGCAGGGATTGCCTGGCGAGAGGTCGAGGTGGTGGGAGTGCGGGGGAGGCCGCCGGAGGTGCGATTGACCGGACGGGCACAACTCGTGGCACAGGGGAGGGGCATCCACCACTTTCATCTGAGCCTCAGCCACGACGGAGACTATGCGTTGGCTTTCGTCATTGCCACCGACTGAACGGAAAGCTGTCAGCGGGAAGTGCTTATAGACAAGGGCCGACTGCTGTTGACTTATGAAAGTCGTGACCGCAAAAGAGATGCAGGAGCTCGATCGCCGCGCCGGGGCGGAGTATGGTGTTTCTTCCCTCATCCTGATGGAGAACGCCGGGGCGGGAGCCGTCCGTGAGATGGACCGGTTTTTCCCCCGGTTATATCGGTCTCGGGTAGTGGTGGTATGCGGGAAAGGGAACAACGGCGGTGACGGATTGGTGGTGGCCCGGCACCTCGCAAACCGTGGCGCCACAGTCCAGGTCTTCCTCCTGGCCAAGAAGGGAGAGCTGAAGGGGGATGCGGCGACCAACCTGGGAATCGCCGAGAAGTCAGGGCTCCCGCTGTTCCAGGTCACCACCGTCCAGGACCTGCACGCCCACCGGGAGGCGCTGGCGGCCGGCGATCTGATCGTCGATGCCATCCTGGGGACGGGTCTTACTGGGCCTGCCCGTGGAATCGCCGCCGAGGCGATCCAACTCCTCAACACTCTTGGCCGACCCCTTGTTGCCTTGGATCTTCCCTCCGGCCTCGGTTCAGACGACGGTCGAATCGTGGAGCCATGTGTTCGAGCGCACCTCACCCTCACCTTTGCCCTTCCGAAGCGAAGCCTCCTCCTTTTTCCTGCGGCTCGCTACGCCGGAGAGATCCGGGTGGTGGATATCGGCATCCCTCGGGTCCTCCTGGCGGATCCCAAGCTGCCACTGAATCTCACCGAGCATGAGGAGGTCAGGGCCGCCTTCCCGCCGCGGGATCCGGACGCGCACAAGGGAACCTACGGCCATGTCCTAGTCCTCGCCGGATCGCCCGGCAAGACAGGGGCGGCGGCCCTGTGCAGCCTTGGGGCGCTCCGGATCGGTGCAGGCTTAGTCACGTTGGCTGTCCCGGAGGGACTCAACGAGCTCATGGAGGTCAAACTCACCGAAGTGATGACCGTGGGGCTTCCCGAAACCGAGGAGCGGACCGTTGCCTTTCAGGCGAGGGACGACCTCCTGAATCTGATGGAGGGAAAGCGGGTCCTCGCCCTGGGACCAGGTCTTTCCACCCATCCGGAGACCGTCCGCCTGGTGGTGGATCTTATCCGGTCAGCCAAGATCCCGCTTGTCATAGACGCCGACGGAGTCACCGCCCTCTCCCGTCAGAAGGAGATGCTTTCCAAAGCCTCGGTCCCCGTGATCCTGACGCCGCATCCAGGAGAGTTGAGCCGCCTGCTCTGGGTTCCCAAGGAGGAGGTTGTGGATAAACGGATCCCGATTGCCCAGAAGGTTGCTTCGACGTACAATGTCCATCTCGTCCTCAAGGGAGCCCGGACCACCGTCGCTGAGCCCGGTGGTCAAATCTACGTGAATCCGACAGGGAACCCAGGAATGGCCACAGGAGGAGTTGGTGATGTCCTGACCGGGATGATCGCTGGCCTGGTAAGCCAGGGACTTGCACCAGGTCTGGCGGCGGTCGTTGGGGCTTACCTCCACGGGCTGGCTGGGGACCTCGCCTGTCAACATCTCGGTCCCGAAGCCATGATTGCTACTGACCTACTGGATAAGCTGCCTGAGGCAATCCGAGCCGTGAAGGACGGGACCGTGCCTCCCTCCGGACTGTTTCCCCGATACCCCCCTGCGGAACCCACCTCCCCGATCTGAGGAGCCCTCGGACCCTCGAGGGTGCGGCGGCTTTGGCCGGGCTGCAGGGGGCTTCTCTATCCGTCATGACATCTTCTTCTGATGCGCACTCTCGGTGTGGGTGAAAGAGGGGAGTTTTTGGCCCGGGGGAAAGAATCTTCCCTTGGAGAAGGAAAGGGACCTGGAGCTTAAGAGAAGATGAGGAGGAGGCTATGAAGGAGGCGCTTAAGGAAGCCTGCCTGCGGGACCGCACGCATGGCGACGAGGTCCACCCGGGCAAGCTCCCGGCTCTCCTCTGTGATCAGGGCTTCTCCCACCTTCGATCCTGCGGGAATAGGAGCGACGAGCTTAGCGGGAAATTGGTAGACAAGAGTGGGCTGAGGGTTTCCATTTTTGATCGTGACGATGCCAGGCTCTTTGGCGACGACACCGAGTAGGTCTTCGGTCCCCTTCCAGACGGGGAGGTTCTTGACCCGATCCCCTTTACTAAAGAACTGAACGTTGTGAAAGTTCTTGAACCCATAGTTGATCAGGTGGACCGCGATCTCTTCCCGGTCGCGCTCACTGCGCGCCCCCAGAACGACGGCGATCAATCGTCGGTCCCCCTCCTTCTCCTTGGCGGTGGCGACGATGTGGAAGCCAGCCTTCTCCAGCCAGCCGGTCTTGAGACCGTCCACCCTTGCGTCCTTCCAAAGGAGGCGGTTCCGATTGTGTTGTCTGATCCCTCTATACTCAAAAGCTTTTCCAGAGTGCAACTGGAGCGCGGCCGGATGATCCCGGATGAGGTGACGTGACAAGAACGCCATATCGCGCGCCGTGGTAAATTGGTCCGGGCCTGGGAGGCCGTTAGGGTTCTGGAAACGGGTATCCATGAGTCCAAGCTCTTTTGCCTTTGCGTTCATCTGTGCGACGAATGCGGCCCGAAACCCCGCCAGGTGTTCTGCGAGGGCGATGGCGGCGTCATTGCCGGAGGCAATGGCGACTCCCAGTAGCAACTCTTTGAAGCTGGCCTGGTCTCCTTCTCGTAGGAAAATCTGCGACCCCCCCATCCTCGAAGCATGTTTACTGATGGAGACCCGGTCATTCAGGCGGACGCTGCCTGCCCCCAGTGCATCGTAGGCCAAATATACGGTCATGAGCTTTACGAGGCTCGCTGGGACCACCCGGGTGGTTGCGTCTTGTTGGAAGAGGATCCGCCCTGAGGCGACATCGAGGAGGACCGCAGCCTTCGCTTTGACTTGGAAGCCAGATGTGTGTGTCCCTGCGGCTGTCGGACGGACGAAAAAGCTGATGAACAACAGAGTAGTGGCACAAATCCTTAATCGTCGCATCCCCGCGAATCCTCCCTGGCATTTTTCCCATTCGGGTCCGCCGTATGGTGATAAAGTATACCACAATTCCTGAGGGTGAGGTCTCCTTCCTCTCGACGGCTTTTCGGGCTTGGTCTCAAGCAGCGGAGGAGATACCGTGCGGAAGGCGAAGGCGGAGGCGCATCAGAAAAGGATAACCGTTGTCTCAAATTCGCCCGGCGAGACGCAGCGGCTGGGGATGTGGGTGGGGCGGCACCTCAGGCCAGGCGATGTAGTATGCCTCAAGGGAGAGATGGGCTCGGGGAAAACCCTTTTCACGCGCGGGATTGCTACAGGGGTAGGCGTGCCACAGGGACGAGGGGTTCGAAGCCCAACCTTCACCCTCGTGCATGAGTATGTGGGACAATACCCGATGTATCATCTCGATCTCTACCGCATTCAGGGAGAGGAAGAGTTGGAAGGAATCGGATGGGAAGAGTATCTTTACGGAGCGGGCATTACCGTCATCGAGGCGGCCGAAAAGATGATGGAGGTCAGACTTCCCGAGGACAGGCTCGATATTGTGCTTGAGAGGGACGGGGTGCGGCGCCGCCGTCTGACCCTGGTGGGACACGGGCGTCACTTCGAATCTCTGGTCACGGCGTTGGTGAAGCAGCACCAGTAACCCCTTTTGTGTTGCTTATGTCCGGGTTTCATGGTACCTTTCACGTTCTGCCATTCACTGAAGGAGGGAAGAGAGGTGTCGGCGAGTGGGAAGCGTGGTTCAACGAGGAGAACCGTTTCAGTCGTGGGACTGAGGGGGAAGCAATGAGGGGGAGAAAAAGAAGTTGCCTCTGGCTGGCCGCCGCGCTGGCTGTAAATTTAACCTATCTGGGGCCAGGCGCGCTTTGGGCTGACGCCAAAGACCAGTTCTGGCGTGAGGAGCCCCTCCTCACCGAGCGTGATTCGGATCTCGTGCGGCTGAACCGAGCGCTCACCCAGTTGGCGGCTCTCATCCAACCCGCCGTCGTACAAATCGGGGTCGACAGGGAGGGGGAGAAGGAAGTTCCGGAGGGCCACCCTCCCGTCCCTGAGGATCGGCCGGAACGTCCTCGGGTAGGTACAGGATTCATCGTCAGCCAGGATGGCTATATCATTACGAATGATCATGTCGTGGGTGAGTCCCAGGAAGTAGACGTGGAGTTGCACGATGGCCGCACCCTCCTAGCCAAGGTGGTGGGCAAGGATCAACGAACCGATCTCGCCCTCCTCAAGGTCGATGGAGAGGGTTCCCTTCCCGTCCTTCCCTTGGGGGACTCAGATCGGGTAGAGATCGGAGAGTTGGTTCTGGCCGCGGGAAATCCCTTCGGGCTGGAGCACACGGTCACCATTGGGGTGGTGAGTCGAAAGGGACATGGTTTTGGACGGTTCGGCTTTTTCGACGAATATATCCAAACCGACGCCGCGATCAACCCCGGGAACAGTGGGGGCCCCCTGGTGAATATCCGGGGGCAAGTGATCGGAATCAACACCGCCATTGTCCCTCGCCAACGAATCGGTTTTGCGATCCCTATCAACCTTGCCAAATCAATCCTCCCCCAGCTGCGGGACCGGGGAAAGGTGACGTGGGGCTTCCTGGGCGTGGGAATTCAGGATGTTAACGGACAGTTGGCCCGGGCTTTAGGGATGTCCAAGAAGCAAGGGGCACTAGTGACTAATGTTCTCCCTGGCATGGCGGCCGAGAAGGCTGGGCTGAGGCGGGGAGATGTGATTTTGGAGTATGATGGCAGCCCCATCAAGGACGTCCGAGAACTTCAGCGAAAAGTGGCCCGCACCCCGAAGGGAACGAAGGTGAGGATTAAGATCCTCCGTGGCGGGAAGGACAAAGTGGTGACCGCTGCAGTGGGAGAGTTCACGCAAGAGGTGCTGGTGCGTCGGGAAGAGTCTCCGGAGGCACCTCCAAAGGATGTTCTTGGCCTCACCTTGGCGGAACTGACCCCCGAGACGGCCAAAAAGTTTAAATTGTCCGTGGAAGCAGGGGTCGTGGTGACCGAGGTGAGCGAGGGAAGCGCCGCCGCCCGGGCCGGCGTCCGCCCGGGGGATTTGCTGGCCGAAGTAGATCAAAAGCCAGTTAAGACCCTTGAACAGGTGCGCCGGGCCCTCAAGGAGTGGACGCGACAGTCTCACCTCGTTTTGATCCAGCGCGGCGACAATTACTTCTACGTGGCCATTCGGAAGCAGGGCTGAACGCCGGGCGTGAAAAGCGTCGCGACGGAGAATCTAGAGGCCCCTGCGCGGGTGCGCAGGGGCCTCAGCTTTTAAAGAGTTACTCAGCGAACGAATTTCGTGAAACGATCGTTGATACGACCCCAGTGCAGGTTGCTGATAAAATTGTCGATGTATTTGGCGCGCCCCGGCCCATCCTTGTGGTAGTAAGCATGTTCAAAGACATCACATGCGATCAACGGGATGCCGCCCCATATTGCCCCGTATTGGTGCTCATCGACCAGCACGTTCAAAAAGCGACGGGACCAGAGGGCGTCATAGACCAGCAGTGCCCATCCACTCAACTTGGCCGAAATCCCGGCCGCCTTAAAGTCGGCCTTCCAGGCGTCAAAGGAGCCGAAGTCCTTTTCGATGGCTTTGAGGACCTGAGGGCCTTTCTTGGGGTCTCCATCCCCTCCCATCACTTCCCAGTAGATATCGTGGAGGAGGGCACCGGCGTGATTCCAGGTAAAGCGTCGTTTGAGCTCTCCGACGACGCTGTAATTGCCGTTGGCTGCGGCCCGATCCGCCGACTCGAGCCCCTTCTCGATATTGTTGAGGGCAGTTACGTATCCCTTATGGTGAGTGTTGTAATGCCAGTTGGTCGTCTCGGGACTTATGACGCTGCTCAACAGTGTCTTCGCCTCGTCATCGGAGTAGGGGCGTGTACTGAACTTCCACTCGAAGGCCATTGCGTTCCTCCTTTCCTTACGGGTTCCCCATCTACCGGGGCCGAGACCCCACCCTCTCTGGACAAAAGAAGGATGTGTGCACTCGGCGACGGAATGGGTTGAAATGGACGTGACTTGGGGTTCGGTATCGGGCATTAGTCTATTGCGCCAAACAGGGAAGGTCAAGGGGAAACAATCTGGAGATAAAAATGGAATTCACGAGATCGGCAGCATGGGAAGTTCTGGCCGAGCATACGAAGAATGAAAATCTACGGAAGCATGCCCTCGCCGTCGAGGCCGCCGTGCGTACCTATGCCAGAAAGTTAGGCGAGGATGAGGAGAAGTGGGGCATTACCGCTCTGTTGCACGACTTTGACTATGAGCGCTATCCTGGTCTGGCGGATCATCCGTTCCGAGGGGCCGAGATCCTGCGGGAGCGGGGATGGCCCGAAGAGATCATCCGGGCTATCCTCTCTCACGGGGACCATACGGGCGTTTCTCGCGAAAGTCTCATGGAGAGGGTCCTGTTCGCCTGTGATGAGCTGACCGGATTGATCACCGCGGCCGCCTTGATTCGGCCCGACAAGAACCTGCTCAATCTCCAG
>Ga0255057_10000858_pt1 | contig 17440 bp, 24 predicted proteins | sample Cases_109_6_MG_FD_189022 | JGI IMG/M metagenome (GOLD analysis project Ga0255057, IMG submission 189022) | Seawater microbial communities from Amundsen Gulf, Northwest Territories, Canada - Cases_109_6 | ecosystem: Environmental > Aquatic > Marine > Gulf | place: Canada: Northwest Territories... | reverse complement strand
CAGCATCCCGATCGTTGAGACACCCGAAGAGAGAGAAACTGTCAGGCTGCTCAAAGAAGCACTCGAAAGTGCTCGGGAGACAAACTAGACAGTCGATTCAAAGTTCACGGGAAACCGTCATCGGCCTGAAGCCGAACGGAATCTCCACCACCCGACGAGCGAACCACGGTGAAGGTTGACTGACAAGCAGAAACCCAGGCGGTGGCAACGCTGTGGGTCAAATACTCACGCGCCAGGCATCTCGAAGAATGGGGTGACTTCGATCGGATGGTCGATCGCGTCAACGACCTTGCCGGCCCAGGCCAGCGCATCGTCGAGGTCGCCCGCGTTGATGATGTAGAACCCGGCGATGTGCTCTTTCGACTCAACGAAAGGCCCGTCGGTCATCACCACTTCACCGTCGCTCATACGGACGACAGTCGCCGCGTCAGGGTCGTGGAGGCGGCCGGTGAAAACGAAGGTACCGCTCGCTTTCATCTCGGCCTCGAGGGCCGTGACTCGCCCCATGAATGCCTGCATCTGCTCGGGCGTCATCGACTGCTCGTGGTCCTTCTGCTTGCCGTGGACCTCGCCTTTTAATGCGTATGTGGACAACAGGTATTGGCTCATGATTGCTCCTTGCGTTGATGCGGGAGGTTCCCGCACTCGCTCTCCCTACGAATGGGATCGGCCAATGAGGACACCCCGAACAAGAATAGTCATGGACTCATTTCTTGGCTTCCAGCGTTGTTGAGCGGTTGAGCTCTAGAGCTCGCTTTCAGACATTGACCTGATCCCACCCAACAAGCTGGCAATTCGGGCCGACGAAGATCGGCCAAGCGTGTGTAGCGTCGAAGTCATGGACAATCGTGCAACCGCGTCGTGATAATCGGGGGTGGCGGGCGGGAATGAGTGCAGCCCGGGAACTCGCCGAACGCGAATCTAGCGTCGAGGTGTTCGAGCGAAATCCTGACTACGTCGGTGGCAAAGCTCGCTCGGTGAACGTCCTCGGGACCAACACACAGTTCGAGAACAAGTATCTCCCGGAGAGAAACTGCCTCCAGGGATTCCGCCCATATCCCCAAATTCGTATCAAACCGGGCGACCCGAGGATTTTCTCCAGCGACCAATTGACGTTGTGTTTTGTGGGATCTGATGACCTCAAACGATGAGGTGGTCGGAATCGTTTTCAGATAGTGTCAGCGCAAGTGTTCTGACGGTCGAGGAAGGCAAGATAGTGAGCAACGAGAATCAATCAGCCTCCACCTCTGGGGGGGAAATGGAAGCGCTGCGTTCGGAGAACGAGGCGCTGCGTGTCCAGCTCGACGAGCGACGGGCCCGGGGCCCGCTTTGGCGCAGAATCCTCGCCGGTGTGCTGGCCGTTTTGGCCATCATCGCGGTAGTGGCCGCTGTGGATGCCGTGTGGTTAAAGACCCCTCTTCAAGACGAGGACCAGTTCGTCGCGACCTTCCAAACGCTGCCCCAGGACGACGCAATCGCCACTGTCCTCTCGATACGCGTAGCCGACAGTGTCATCGAAGCGGCTGGTGTAGAAGTTTTCGTGACAGACGTCCTGCCTGATGAACTGAGTTTCCTGGCCTCCCCGCTGACGTCGACAATCGAGGACCTGGTCGCCGGGGTCGCCAACGAGGTTATCCAATCGGATGCTGTGACGTCGGCATGGACGGCGACGCTTCGTGTCACCCATAAGGGCGTCAGTGCGATACTCAGCGGAAACGACGGGGCGCTGATAGCCGAAGAGGGCAAGGTCGCCATCGACCTCGACCAGATCGGCGCAGTCATCGTCGACCGGGTGGAAGCGGCCGGTCTCGACCTCCCTGATCTCGACGTCAGCCTTGGCCAGATCGTTCTATATGAGAACGAGGATCTGGCGGCAGCCCAGGCGGTAGCTCGATGGCTGGAAATAATGGGATGGTTCCTTCCCCTTCTGGCACTCGTCCTAATCGCTGGAGCAGTCTGGGCCTCGCCGAACCACCGTCGAATGACCCAGTTCCTCGGCTTCGGAACCGCCCTGGCCCTGTTGCTAAGCCTGGTGGCTCTCCGCATCGGTCGCAACGCGACCATCAACGGGATCGACGATGAGATAGTAAGAGAGGGAGCGGGCGCGGTATGGGACACCGTCCTTGCCCGATTGACACAGGCGACATGGGCGATTCTGCTGCTCGCCCTCATCGTTGGCTTCGTCGCTTGGGCGACTGGCCCCTCCGAGCGAGCTGATCTCTTCAGGGATTGGACATCTCGAACACTCGACTCCTGGCGTCGCCCAGACGAGGAGCAACCCAGCGGATTCACAGCATTCCTGGCCGAATGGAAACGCACCATCCAAGTGGTGGTAGTGGTCATCGGACTCCTCTTCGTGCTCCTTGGGCCTGCACCAAGCGGACTACTCGTGATCATCACAGCTGCCCTAGCCCTAGGAATCGTCGTACTCATCGAGTTGCTCGCAGGTCCAGAGAAGGCACCAAAAGACCAACTCGACAGCGCAGACCTTTAGGTCGTGACCACCCACAATGTCGCACCCTTACTGACCGTTACGGCTCCTGCGGGAGCCCAGTTGGGAGCCATTGGCCCCCGGCCGACACCACTCCCCGCTACTCCCGACTCAACGGATAGTTGCGGACCGGTGCGGGCACAGCTTGTAGATCCACGGATCAGAGAGTCTTGCCCGGCTCGGTCGAGCGGCTTGCCCTTTACGGTGCAACAGTCGTCACTGGAGCGGGAGTCGAAACCTCGGTGTCCGATGTTGGCGAGTCGTCACCTGACAGGTTCACCAGCACGACGATCAGCACAATCACGGCAACGATGGCCAGGATTGCCGCAATGACGGTGCCGACTCCCGACCCCCTCTTCTGCGTGACCTGAACCGTTGGCGCGACGTCAGCCTGAGGTGGGCTCGCCGCTTCCGAACCCGGCGCCGGTGGAGTGGTGGCGGCTGACGGATCCATGACGTTGGGGGCGTTGAGGGTGGTACCGCTGCTGCTCACCTGATTAGTCCACTGTGTTCCGTTCCAGTAGCGGTACATGTACTCGCTGGTTGGGTCGGTATACCAGCCCTTTGTTGGCTGCGTCATATGATCTCCTTTGCGTATTTGCTCTCCGTTTCAATCCTAGAGGCAGCGAAACGATCGCGAGTATCTCCATCAGTTCGGTCACCGCCGGCGACAATTGGGTGGTCGCCGAGACAGAACTGAACAGCACATGGTTCCGGCAACGGGCGCCCCGTCCGGTCTGTCAAAGGATGTCGGAGTCGTCCTAAATATCTTCGTATCCCATGGTGATGTCACGGCCGTGGACTGTGAGCGCCCAGACCGTAAACACCGAGACTGTGATGATGAGGATCGCCCACACCGGGTAGTAGGGCAGCCAAGCGAAAGCGACCAGCCCCGAGATGACAGCAAGGATCACACCCACAGCCCGGGCCCAGACCGCCCCAATGAACAAGCCGCCACTGGCGATTAGGACCACCACGCCGAGGATCAGGTGAGTCCAACCCCACGAGGTGGTAGAGAACTCGAAGATCCACTCCTGGGTAACAACGAAGAAATCGTCATTAACTATTGCTACGAACCCGGCAATGATCCACCAGCCACCCAACAGGAACATCGTGATCCCAGCAAGCGCCGTCAAACTCACCGCTGCACCGCTGACCTCGACGGTACCTCCGACTGGACGGTCACTCATGCCTTCTCCTCTTCTGCATGCGTTGCATGCTTGCTCCGCTTTCCTTATCAACCATCAACGCAACGAAAGGACCGCCCCTGACGTTTCCTCCCTCCGCTTGCGGCTTGGGGGCTGATCCTCGCCGTACCTGGAGACTTTGCCAGGGGCTCACTAACACGACGCCCACTTTCACAGGAGCAGTAGAGCCAAAACCCCCAGAGCGATGGCCAGGATCACTGTGCCGATGATCCCAATGACTCTTGCGGCGTTTGCGCTCCCTCTGTTAGTTGGGTCGCGTCGACCTTCGTCAATCGCTTTGACTTCTTTGCTCCCTACATACCAGGCGTACGGGGAAAGGACGCCACAGGTGAGAAGGCCGATGATCCCCAACAAGACGGCCGATGTTGCTCGGCTTGCTTCCGGGTATTGCCGTGGTTCCGTCACAGGATTACCTCGCCAATGACTAAAGAACGGCTTCAGTCTCGTCTGACGGAAGACCCATGGCCGATCGCAGATCTCGGAAGAAGCCTTCATCCGCAACGATTCGCCACTCGATCAGCTTGCCGGCGGTGATCGTGAGGAAGGCGGCGGCTTCGGTTTCGAATGGCTCCTCTACTCCAGCCGAAGTGATTGTCCCGGTGAACACGAAACGAATCGCGACATTCTCCGTCTTGTCTTTGCCCTTCTCCGACAGCTCGTCGTAGAGATCAACGCTGAGGTCTGGAGTCGTGGCCCTCCAGTATTCGATATTCTCATTGAACTGTTCCGGTCCCTGACCATCGGACGGATCGAATATCGGGTAACCATTGGCGTACCCCCGGAAGTCGGGGTCGACCATCTCATCGGTGGCGTCGATATTGCCAGTGATCAGGGCATCAAATAGGAAGCGGACCATGGGATGGTCACCGATCGCACCCTCATCATCATCCTTCTTGCTTCCGAAGAACTTCTTATATGTGAGTACAGCCAGCGTCGGGATAACCATCGCTTCTCCTTCTAAGTGGCGGCCGGTGAGGGCGGTCCATCTTCAGTCTTGAGCCAAACGTCGCACGCCTGGTTGAAAGTAGCAAACTCTGCCTCGTGGAGACCTTCTCAAAGGAACAGGCGCAAGTGGGCCTGGAAGAGAGTTTTATCCCGGGTTGAGCCATCAGGCTCGAATGAGCGGCTAGATCACAGCTCCATAATGCCGGTCATGGGCGGGTGCTGCTGCAAGGCTTGACCGGGTGGAAGGCTTGACGATCGGAGATTTCGAGATAGCCCGGATGGTCTCGGAATGGATCGAGATCCTCGCGGTGATGGTGATCGGGGTTGCGGTGGTGGCGTCGATGCTGAGTGGACTGATTGTTCGCTTTCGTTCCGACGGAACCGCAGCGTTCAAGACGTTCAAGCGTTACATAGCTCGGGGTTTGCTCATCGGACTAGATCTCCTGATCGCTGCAGACATCATCAAGACCGTCACACTCGAAGCGACGCTTGAGAATGTGGTGATTCTCGGGCTTCTGGTCTTGATCAGAACATTCCTGAGTTGGAGCTTGGAATTGGAGATCGACGGTCGCTGGCCGTGGCAGGCCCCAATCGGCTCGGCTGACGATTGAAGTTCGGTCGGCTAGGGACACCGAACTCGTCATGACTGCTGACAGCAAACGTAAAACGATTACTAAACCTGTGTGGTCGTCACCATCCTTTGCATTGAATTCGAATAGTCGAAGAACGGGCTGGCTTCTCGGCTAGATCGCCTGTCCGAGCCCTCGAGTTAGGCGGCGGGTGCGGGTTGCTCAATATCACCTTTCAGCCATATGTCGTAGCTTGGGTTAGGACTACCGAAGCCTGCCGTGTCAAGACCTTCCTGGAGGTAGAGGCGGAAATGACGCTGAAAAGACCGCTTCTTCCCGGGATCGACCCACACCTGAACACGGACTACGACATCATGATCACCGAGTTGCTGGATGCCACGCACTTCGGGTGATCGATGCACCGTATCCTTCCATTGGGGATCGGAGCATGCCCGTTCCGCTGCCTCCCCCAATACTTCCATGGCACTACGCATGTCAGAGCCGTAAGGAATGGAAATCTCAACAACCGCCCGACTCGACTCTTGATACTCGTTGGCCACATAGTTGATCTCGCTGTTGGGCATATGCCAGAGGACCCCGTCGGGATCGCGAATCACTGTGGTTCTAAGGGTGACACGTTCTACGTAGCCGTTGACGATGCCCACATCGACACGGTCGCCGACACCGAACTGGTCCTCGGCAAGCATGAACACTCCACGCAGAAGGTCCTCCACTATCGACTGGGCGCCGAACCCGATGGCAATCGCGAGAACTCCCGCAGATGCAATCGCAGGCACCACAGCGATACCAAACATGGCCAAGATCATGATGAAAGCAATTCCGAAAATCACCACCGAGGAAAGACTTCTCAACAGCGAGCCGATCGTGTCTGCCCGCTGCTCGGCCCGGTCTCGGCTGCGTTCTGACACAACACGGGTGTCAGCGGTTGCTTCTCCGAGACGGTCCGCCAACCTGGCGATCCCCCGACGCGACAGTCGATTCAAAATCAAGGCAATGATCGTGACAAGGATGATCTTCACCGGCGTGCCCAACACCCAAGAAATCGTCTCAGCGACTGCCTCGTTGCCGGTCCAGTCGGCCAGCAGGTTGCACAAAGGACCGAGATCCGCACAAGCCTCTGTCGTTTCAACCACGATCTCAGTTGGCTCCTCGACTTCTTGCGCCAGTCTTATCAGCTTCGACATTGTCTGCCTCCTCGGGCTATCGATTCATGCCAGTGACACAGTAGGAATCCAGCGAGGTGAGTCACCTGTAAGAGACTTCAGTCAATCGGCAACATGTGGGAGGAGGTTCAACAAGTGTCGTGAGGCCAAATCGAATCCGTCCCCATTTCAACCGTGATTTCTTACTGCTGGTGGTCGGTGCAGCGTGACACCGGCGTGGATCCTTTCGGGGTAGCGTATTTGGCCCACCATTTCTTGGCGGCGTCGAGACCACCGACTCCGAAGGCGATGGCTAGGCGAGGGTGGCCGATCCGGTGATGATCGTGACGATTACTCAACATCATCAAGTGACCCTCGGAGGCCCACACAACTCGTTGTGAATCTTCCGCTCCTGCTACTCATGGTCAATCCGCACACCACACCCTCGGTTTCGGATCCAACCCACCGGGTTTAGAGGCGGTCTAGCGGATCGCGACGGCGGGGAGGGCGGCTCAGGCGCCACAGCCGCCACGACAGGACGATGACGGCAATCATCCCAACCACAGCGGAGATGGCGAAGATGCTGGCGGCGAGGTCGGTGACGGGTTCTAGTGCGCTGCCTTCGAGGCCACCGACCCCGGCCGCAACCGCCGAGCCAATTACTAGACCGACCACGAGGATGCCGAGCGTGATCATCATTGCGATCCCGCGCAGGGCATGGACGTGTCGGTCGAGATCGCTGGTATCGAGTTCTACTTTGAGTCCGCCCTGTTTGAGGTTCGTCAACCACTTGAGCGCTCCGTCTGTGAGCGACGGTAGCTCTTCGATGGCCTCCCGGACTACATAGCTGGCTTGTCGCACGACGACGTCCTTTACGACATCCGACGTGAGCGCGTCTGGGACTTGCTGTTTCAGGGCACCGAATGACCGGTACATGAACTCTGTGCCCGACCAGCTCGGAACCAGGGCGCCGGTGATCGCCTCGGCCTGGGCCATTGCTTTCATGGCCAGTGTGAGGGCAGAGTCGAATCGGTAGCCAGCGTCGGTCAAGATGTCGAGTCCCAGCGGCAACACCTTGGAGACGACCTCGACCTTCTGTCCCGGGGGGGGATCGAGGTAGGGGGTCAGAGTGCGCTCGAAGTCCTGGTAGTACCGCTCGTCGTCGGTTTCCCGGTACGGCGTCGACAGCGACTTCAACGTCTGGGCGAGGCCGGTGACGTCGCCGTTGCGGACGGTGAGCAGCAGACTCCCCAGCTTGATCCGTTGCTGAAAGGTCAACTCGCCGACCATGCCGGTGTCGAGCATGACCACGTCGCCGTTGTCCAGATCGACGAACACGTTGCCGGGATGGGGGTCGCCGTGGAAGAAACCGTCGATCATCAGCATCTTCACCGCTCCCTGCACCACGCGGTTGGCCAGCTGCTCCCGGTCGAGCCCAGCCGCGTCGATGGCCGCCGCGTCGGTCGACTTGACGCCATTGATGAACTCGAGGGTGAGCACTCCCGAAGACGACAGCTCGTAAATCACGCCGGGGACTCGGATACCTTCGATGGGTTCCAGCACCCTGCTGAGTCGGCGGGCGTTGTAGGCCTCGATCTTGTAATCCAGTTCCCGCAGGAGGGTGGTGCCAAACTCGAACACGATGCCTGCCAGGTCCATGTCCTCCGCCCAGCGGGCCCGTCGCTCCATGGCCTGGGACATGCGGACCAGGATGCGGACGTCGGACCGCAATTGGGCGTGAATGTCCGGGCGCTGGATCTTCACAGCGACATCGCGGCCGTCATGCAAAGTGGCCCGATGCACCTGGGCGAGCGAAGCTGCGGCCAACGGCGTCGAATCGAAATGGGCGTACAGTTCCTCGGGTGGTGCCCCGAGCTCGGCGATAACTCGCTCGCGTGCCTGCTCGTAGGGGAAGAAGGGAACGTCGCTCTGGAGCCTCACGAGTTCCTCCTCCCATTCCACCGGCAGGGTCTGGGCTCGGCTAGAGATGATCTGACCGATCTTGACATAGGTGGGACCGAGTTCCTCGAGCAAGAGTCGAAATCGAACTGGCGGCGGCACACGGGTCAGCGGGACTTCCGGGCGCCACAGCCAGGTCTGGAGACGGCGTCGGAAGCGAGCGATCGGCCCGTCGCCGTCGAAGAACGCATCGATACCATGGATCTGGAGGGTTTGTCGCACTCGGAGCAAACGGAGACGTTCCTCCGCCGTTGCGCTGAATCGCAGAAAGCCCACCGGTGTGGGCTCACGAACGAGTCCGGCTCCCTCAGGGACGACCGGCGGCGTTAGTCCGAGAAAACCTATCGAGGTAATTCGCAGCAGACCGAGCACAAAGCCGCCGACGAGAATCTGCCAGATGGAGTCGGCGTCGAGAGAACTCGAGAACAGCAACAGCAGGCCAAATATGACGATGTCGACAAGCACTACGACGAACCCGTAGGTCTGCACGATGAACGGCATCAGCAGCAGGTCAAGCGCCGGCCGGACGAACGCGTTGAGTAGCCCGTAAATGACCGAAAGGACGGCGATCGAGATGAGCGTCAGTTCGAAGCTGGTCCGGACGCCGGGCATGAATCCGAGCACGATTCCGATGAGCACAGTGTCAATGACAAAACGAACGATTCCGACTCGCCAGTTGACCCGGCTTCGACGGCGTGGAGTTGACTCATTCGACGTCGGCGCTTCGGCCATGAGGTGAAACCCTTTCTTGGTCGCAAACCGCGGAAGATAGCCGCTGTCGCTCGTGTCGCCTAAGCCTCCGACTTTGGTACAAGAAAAGAGCGACCAGACACAACCTGGATTGTTGAAGTCGAGTCAGGCTTCGCTCCAGCAACTACGCAGGCCATCCGATAGGGCCTCTTGGTGCCATCGTGCCGGAAAGGGGATCGATCACAGCCGCGCGCTAGGTTGGCGCGTCATGCGAGGTCCCCAATTCACCACTGTCGGTGTCATCGTCGTTTCGTTTGTCATCGCCCTGGTTCTTTCGATCTGGGTCAACAGAGATTTCGGTTGGCTGGCCGCCGTCATCGGCATCATGATCATGATCGGTGTCATCGACTTCTTCCAGGTACGGCACTCGGTGCGGCGCAACTACCCGCTGTTCGGCAGGCTCCGATGGATCGGTGAGCTGTTCCGTCCCGAGATTCAGCAGTACTTCGTGGAAGAAGACACCGAAGGGCGGCCCTTCGACCGCACCCATCGAAGCTTGATCTATCAGCGGGCCAAAGACGCCCACGCGGAGAAACCTTTCGGCACTCAACTCGACGTTTACGCCTCGGGATACGAGTGGTTCAGCCATTCGCTGGCGCCCAAATCGCAATACGAGGGCCAGTTCCGTGTGCGTCTCGACGGTCAGGGTGTCAACAAGCCGTATGACATGTCACTCCTGAACGTCTCTGCGATGAGCTTCGGGTCGCTCAGCTCAAACGCGATCGTGGCCTTGAACCAAGGTGCCAGGAAGGGCGAATTTGCCCACGACACCGGTGAGGGCGGGCTCAGCGAGCACCACCGACACGGCGGGGGCCTGGTCTGGGAGATCGGGACCGGTTACTTCGGAGCCCGCACACCCGATGGACAGTTCGACCTCGACCAGTTTGCCGAAACGGCGAGACTCGATCAGGTCAAGTGCATTTCGATCAAGCTCTCCCAGGGGGCAAAGCCGGGTCTTGGTGGGGTCATGCCGGCGGCCAAGGTCACGGCAGAGATCGCCGCCATTCGCGGCGTGCCAGAAGGCGTCAAATGCGTGTCACCGCCCTACCATTCCGCGTTCTCGACCCCGGTGGAACTGCTGGCGTTCGTCGACGACCTGCGCCGCATGTCCGGGGGCAAGCCCACCGGATTCAAACTGTGCATTGGGAGGCCGACCGAGTTCCTGAGCATCTGCAAGGCGATGGTCGAGACCGGGATCCATCCCCAGTTCATCCTGGTGGACGGGGCCGAAGGGGGAACCGGCGCCGCGCCTCTCGAGTTCGAGGATCATGTCGGCATGCCGCTCACCGAGGGCCTCGCCATCGTCCACAATGCCCTAGTGGGCAGCGGGCTGCGTGACAAGGTCAAGATCGGCGTAGCCGGCAAGATCGATAGTGGCAGCGCCATCGCCGCCCGCATCGCCCAGGGCGCCGACTACACGAACTCGGCACGAGCGATGATGATGGCGCTGGGCTGCATCCAGGCGATGCGCTGCGAGACCAACACCTGTCCCGTCGGGGTCGCCACCCAGAAGCCTCGACGCGTGCGGGGCTTGGTCGTGCCGGACAAGGCGGAGCGGGTGTATCAGTTCCACCGCAACACCGTGGCCAGCTTCAACCAGCTCCTGGCCGCCATGGGGCTGGACGATCCCGCCCAGCTCGTTCCGTCGTTCCTGAACCGCCGCCTCGATTCCACCACCATTCGCAGCTATGACGAACTCCAGGAATGGCTGGAGCCAGGCGAGTTGCTCAGCGGCCCCCGGCGCTCATGGGCTGACGACTGGGCAAAAGCTTCCCCCGGTGCCTTCGTATGAGTTAGCTCCTCACGGGAGCGCTTGGTTCTAACCACCAGCTCAGGAAAGTGGTGGAGGAGAAACTTGAGTTGTGGTGGTCACCAGGTCAGATATCGGATTGGCTGACCGAGCCATTCCCTTCAGAGGAGGAGATGCAGGTGTCCCACGAGACCATCTACCAGTGGTTGTTCATTCAGGGCAAAGGGTCATGACGTAAAGGTTGTGGCGTCGTTTACGGGCCTGGCGTACCACACGACGTCCCGAATAGCCTTCCGACCGTCTTCGACGCCTTCTGGAGTTCTCGAGGTGTCAGAGCCGTTCTAAATCTCTTTGTATCCCATGGTGATGTCGCGGCCGTGGGCGGTAAGGGCCCAAATCGTGAGCACCGACATGGTGACGAAGAGAATCGCCCACACCGGGTAATAGGGCACCCACGCGAACGCGACCAGCCCAGATATCACGGCAAGGACCACACCCACGGTGCGGGCCCACACCATCCCAGTGAACAAGCCGAAACCGGCTAGGAGCACCACAATGCCGAGAATCAAATGGGTCCAACCCCACGAGGTGGTAGAGAACTCGAAGATCCACTCCTGGGTGACAACGAAGAAATCGTCGTTAAAAATCGCCACGAGTCCAGCAATGACCCACCAGCCACCCAGCAGGACCATCAGGATCCCCGCCAACGCCGTCAAATACACCGCTCCACCGCTCGTCTGGAGGGTATCGCTAACCGGACGTTCACTCACTTTTCTCCTCCTATGCAACCATCACATGCTCTCGCACTTCCCTCTCCAACCTTAGACGAAGCCGTTCGCCGCCATCCTGTGTCGTTCTGTAACCCCGAGTTGAGGAATTCCAGACACAACAGCTCCGCCAGTGTTCTCGAGTGTCTGCTGATGCGTTTGCAGACCGTTTGCAGCGGGTCGAAGAAAGGGGCCGCCCATAAGTCCGTTATGTACGCCCGGCTCGGGTTACTCGCCCATGACGGACGAGATCACGGCGTCCGGATGGACGCCGTGATCGCTATTCAGCCGCCTCGTCCAACGCCGCTCGCATCGTGTCCATGGCACTACTCAACTCATCGTTGATGGCCGACCAGTTCTCCTCGGCGGCTGCCTGAGCTTCAGCGAGTTTCACCCGTGCCTCTTTGATCCCCTCGTTGACGGTGGCGAAGCTGGGATCGAGGTCAGCTTCGCTTACCTTGCCATCGACTACTAGCCCCAGCCTTCGAAGATCGGTCCTCGTAACGCTCAGATCAATACTCAATTGAGCAACCTGTTCGATGAGCCTTCGCAGTTGCCGTTCAACCTCGTCGTGGCGTACCTCGTGCTCTTTAATGCCGAAGAGATCCATCGGTCCTCCTGTTTGTCATCAGCCGTCGTGGGCGTGCTTCGGCGGGCCACGCTAGTGACCAAGTCGGGAGTTGTTGTCGCAGGTGGGTTTACCTCTAGGATTCGTCACTTCCATGACGCATGATCAAGACTCCACCTGGATCGATGCCGGTGTCTTCGTGATGGGCTCCGAAGACTTCTATCCCGACGAGGGTCCGATCCGGGAGGTCTCAGTCGATGGCTTCTGGATCGATTCGCACCAGGTAACTAATGCCGACTTCGCTGCTTTCGTCGACGAGACTGGGTACGTCACCGAAGCGGAGGTGCCACCTGATCCCGAGATGTACCCAGGGGCACCCGAAGAGAATCTGGTGCCCGGCGCCCTGGTATTTCATCGAACCGATGGCCCGGTTGATCTTCGCAATTTTTCACAGTGGTGGACTTGGACACCCGGCGCCGACTGGCGTCATCCCTTGGGTCCCGACTCGGATATCCGCGGCATTCTCGATCATCCTGTGGTTCAGGTGTGCCACGGAGATGCGGTTTCTTATTGCGAGTGGGCACGGCGTGAGCTTCCCTCGGAACCGGAGTGGGAGTTCGCCGCTCGAGGAGGGCTCGACGACGCAGTGTTCACCTGGGGGGACGACGACCCTCAAGAAACGAAGCCCTTAGCCAATACTTGGCAGGGCGAGTTCCCATACGAGAACACTGAAGTCGACGGCTGGACGACAACGTCACCAGTCGGCACATTCCCGGCCAACGGGTACGGGCTCTTTGACATGGCCGGAAACGTGTGGGAGTGGACCGACGACTGGTACTCATCGAAGAACCTCGAACCCGTTGGCTCACCATGCTGTGGACCGCCGGCGGCCAGAATGCCGACCGAGGCGGAGAGCTACGACCGGAGACAGCCGGATGTCAGGATCCCTCGAAAGGTCGTCAAAGGAGGGTCGCATCTGTGTACTCCGCAGTACTGCTATCGCTATAGGCCGGCGGCGCGTCAGCCGCAGATGATTGACACCGCGATGAGTCACTTGGGGTTTAGGACTATCAGCCGACCGGCCTGACTTTGTCTTGGTAGGAGTTTTTCGCTTCGAATTCGACTCGCTATCGACCCGATGAGTCCTCCGACTCCACCGCTGAAACGACATGGCCATCGTGAAGCGCACCAACTCATTAGCTCTATGTAATGGCTTTGCCGACACAACACTTCTCAATCGGTTGCGAAAACGGTTTCCCAGTCGTCCCTGATACTGATAACGGTCCAGCCGAGTCGCGCTGCGGTGTCGGTGATACCTTCATCAGCCGCGAAGCTTCCGGCCACACTCTCATATTCGTATTCGCGTTCGGCATCGTCGTGATTGACAAGGAGCGCCAGTGAAGGCCCGTCATAGGCCATCGCATACTCGAGCATCTCGGCATCACCGGCCGAGTTTCCTCCGGCTACCGATGGTGCCCGTCCCAGGATGCGCTGGATGTTGGGAGGTTTCCTCGGTCCCTCATTGGGACCGCTGGCGACCAGCTCATTCGTTCTGAAAAGCTGGGCAGAACCGTCATCGCCCCGCCCAAACTCGTAGTCGATCTGCGAGCCAACCACCCCTTCAGGCTTGACCCCGTAGAACTCCTCGCCAATGACCCGGACGAATTCGGCTCCCCCCGCACTCACGATATAAAAGTCGAAGTCGCGACTTCGCAGCTCGTTCATCAGCTCCAACATCGGTTGATAACGGGTCTGCCGGTAGTGCACACCTCTCTCAGGATGATTCTGAGTCTCGAAGAACTCGGCCACCTCGGCGGCGAACTCGCCGGGGGTCATGCCCGCATACAGATCAAGCAACGCAGTAGCGATTCTCTCCATGCCCATCTCGTGGATGGCATCGGAGTCATGCTCGATCAAGACCTTATATTCGGGTTTATTCGCAAGCTCAGGATCAGCGGTGATGGCGTCACCGAGGCTGAACTTGAGAAATTCGGCTTGGGTGTAGTTCGGTTTCTCGGCCCACATCGTCCCGTCGTTATCGAAGACGGCCACGCGCTCATCGGGCGGAATCTCATCGACCCGGCCGACAAAGTCGACGATCGCGCTTCGGGTGTCACCGTCGCGCCATGACGGGAGTAGTTGGGCCATTCGGACTCCTTGAAGCCTATCCGGCCCCGATTTGGTCGAGACCGGAACGATCGCTGTTATCGGATCATGTGCTTCCGACGCCGGCCTGAAGCTTGGCGACGATTTTGTCGATCGTGAAGCTTGCCGGCTCCTGCCGCACCGGGAACTCTTTGAGCGACTGCGCCATCTTGTCCACGAAGAACATGGCGGGCCCGATCATGTAGGCCCGATCGATAAGCCAGTCCTCGTAGGTATTGGAAGTGATGTTGGCCCGCTCGTAAGGGTCTGTCCGCACTCACATCGTCGCTCTGACGCTTGACGGATTTGGCGTCACCGGTGTCCTCACCGATGCGTCCGTGTGGGCTCTTTACATCCCCTTTGATGGCAACGGCGAGCGTCCATAGAAGAGAGTGATACCCGAGAGACCTGACCGCCGCAGCGCAAAGGAGGAACCTCTGAGGCCGGAGGTCAGCCGGCATTGTGATGGCGCTCTGGTTCACATTGGTATGGGCGAGGAAGGTTTACCGCCGCCAAGGTAGCGACCGGCAGAGTGTCTTTGTCACCAGTGAGGTTCAGCTACTCCCAATATCACCAGTCCACGGCCAACACTGCCCTCCTGGAAAACCCAGTTTCCGTTTTGAGGTCACCTGGGTCTCTTAGGGTCCAAACCTCATGAGCAAGAAAGGTCGACACCTAGCACCGAAGCTCCCGGTCAACGATATGAACTTCAGAGCTTCTGATTTTGCGATGAAGGCGTGGATATGGACTGCGTTTGGCATGGCATATTTGGTGTGGATCGCTCCGAGTTTGGTCTGGTTTTTCAACGATGGGTTGGTACCGTTTTGGTCCCTAGAGAACACTGGTTCCCCGTGGATCGCTCCGATTTTGGCCTGGTTTTTCGACGATGGGTTCGTACCGTATTGGTCCCTGGAGAACACTGGCTCCCCGCTGCTCAGCCTCGGATTTTTTGCCTCATGGGCTGTGATCTGTTTCATCGGGTTCTTCATTGTCCGTTATGTCGGAGTGGCGATAATCGGCATCATTGACTGGCTTGCGGAGAAGATACTGAACGAGACCCATCACGTCGACGACGATGGGAACGAGATCGATTCGGAAGCGTTGAAGCGGAACTCAGGCGCTGGCCCCGAAGGCTCAGGGACTGGGTAGAGACTATGTGATGGTTTTGGGGATTCGGTGATAAACGAAGCCCAGGCCGGTGACCTGGGCTGTCTTAGTAGCGGGGGCGGGATTTGAACCCGCGACCTTCGGGTTATGAGATCGATTCGTCCCATCAGCGTTCTCCGACCGAACTTGACCGCACCCTTGCAAAATCAGCCGATTCATCACTAGTCAGTCCTCGATAGTTCGCGACGTTTCGTACTGGATCGCGGACGAGACGCAGCCGACGGTTTTGTCTACTCAGCTCAGCCCGACCCGGTGCCCTACTGGTGGCTGCCATCAACCGATCCTCACCTAACCGATTCCCTACCATCAGCACCTTCCACAAAACGCCGTCTGAAGGTAATAGCAAACAAACACCGACCGCCCACAAGTGCCGTTATGTGCGGGGTCGGGCTGGTCTCTGGCTAGTCGGGCTGGTCTCTGGCTAGTCGGCCGGGTCTGATTCGAGGAGGCTCTTCAGGTTTGCGAGCATTCGGGGACCACGACTTCGGGTAGTGAGCCAGCCGACAACGGGTTCAAAGGGTTTGGCGATCCCGCTCAGTTCCACGTTGGTCTCATAAACAAGCCGTGTCCCTCCATCAACCTCATCCAGCTTGTAGGTGGTTATGCCTTCACTGGTCCCTTGCCACAGTTTCAGTTCCATCGAGGCGGGCCGATCGAACTGGGTGATCTCGTAGCCGCCTTCCTGATCTTGGGGGATAGGCCGAGCCATCATCTCGTAGGTCTTACCCACTCCTGGCGGGTCGCTGTTGACTGGCGTGACCTTCTTCACCTCAGGACACCAAACAGGATCATTGTCCAGATGAGATATGTAGTCGAAGACAACATCTCTCGGACGGTCGATCACCACTTCAGACACCGATGAAAACATGATCCTCCAAGCTCAACCCAATGCTACCCAGGCGCCCATAAGTGCCGTTATGTGCGCGGCCTCGATGACTATCTTGACTCTGAATTAGCTCTGCCACACTTCGGACTGTTCTGCTGTGGTCGCTGCGGAGAACAAAGCGTCGTTGCGGCACATTGGTCCAGGGGGTGTGATGTGGGAGGCAGGCCGCCCGCACAATATGCAGACGACCCGCTGACGCGATGTGGGAGGCACGTTTCCCGACACGGAAGTTGTATCGACCTTCTCTAAGGGGATTCTTGGGTGTCATTTGGTAAACGCTCAACCTGACTAGTCCTCGATTCGCCCGAACATAAGTGCCGTTATGTGCGGCATATTGGCTGTGGGATTGTGGAACCGGCGAAGCGTTTGGGTCTGGTTAGCTCAGGGCTAAGACGTGAGAACCTAGGCTTGTTTCTCGATGGACGTCTCCACGACGACGGCCCTTTGGCTTGCTGGGATTCTCATTGGAGCTGTTGCCCTGCAGTTTGGAAGGCGCGTGTTTGTAAACCGGGTCTTCAAGAGACTTGGCCGAGAGGATCAGGGTCGGGTGATTGCTTTGCGAGAGATCACCCAGAGCGCTCTCAGGTGGGCGATTTGGCTTACTGCCATCATCGTGGCGCTGGACACGGTTGGAGTTGACGTCGGCGCGCTGATCGCAGTGTTTGGAATTGCAGGCCTCGCAATTTCGTTTGGAGCCCAGCCGTTTATCAGGGACCTCATTTCGTATGTCGTGTTCGTTTTCGCTGACAACTTTCGGATAGGTGAAGAAGTCTTGATGGACGGGAAGCGGGGTCGCATCCAGAAGTTCGAGATGGGCAGCGTGGTACTGGTCTGTGGATCAGATGACCAGGCGCCGTATCTGGTCTATGTGCCGTACAGCAAAATCGCCACCGTGGAGAACTACAGTCGCTCACGCGACGAAGCCTGACTCAGGCGATTGGTTCCCACCGCCCATAAGTGTTTCTCCTATGTCAAGCGGCGTCGGCTAGGGCTGGTTGTTGAGCATCGTTTAGGAGGGTCCGGTAGACGACGTTGGCGAGTTTTCGTTTGAGTAGTCGGAGGGCTTCTCGTT
>Ga0255057_10000857_pt1 | contig 17444 bp, 17 predicted proteins | sample Cases_109_6_MG_FD_189022 | JGI IMG/M metagenome (GOLD analysis project Ga0255057, IMG submission 189022) | Seawater microbial communities from Amundsen Gulf, Northwest Territories, Canada - Cases_109_6 | ecosystem: Environmental > Aquatic > Marine > Gulf | place: Canada: Northwest Territories... | reverse complement strand
TTCAGCATCACTACTTTCTTCAGATTCAGCATCACTACTTTCTTCAGATTCAGCATCACTACTTTCTTCAGATTCAGCATCACTACTTTCTTCAGATTCAGCTACTTTAGCTTCATCGCTTGACTCACCGCCTGGTGATACACAGGAATAATACGCTACCGCACCTTTATCTTTCTTACCTGCTTTTTCAGTGCGCTCTAGTTTTGCGCTTTTGTTGTGTTTTTCACAATGTTTTCCTGCCGCTTTACTAGCTTTGGACAACGATTTTTCTGGGTTTTTAGCTTTCTCTATGGCTACAACGACACTATTTTCATCGCCAGAAACGACTTTTGCTGCTTGTGCATTACTAAATAAAAAAAAGCTAAAAATTAATGAGAGCACTAAACTTAATATATTTGACTTCATATCCTGTCCTTTTTTTCTTGTTATTGGTTCTGAGTCTTTTTAGGTAGGTACTGACACAAGTTTACATAAATTTTGTCGTTTTGGAGGAGAAATGTGCCTTCTCCATAACTAACAATGTAAAGAGACTGCGATTTGTGTTGATTCGACCGGTTAAGTATACTGCGGGCCTGGGGGAAAATAGCTTTATTTCGTTCAGTCTGGAGGAACATCTCACTTTATAAAGTGGACGTGGAAATAGTACAAACGGGGGAAACACGTGAGCTGAAATGGGGACAGCAATTGTTGTTGAACTGAACGCTTCCCAATAGTACTTTACTGGCCATGTCGATAAAAGCATGCTGTCGATTGCGGTATCTCTGTGCATCAATATCGCGCTCGACACCTTGGTATACCAATGCGAACCGGGGGGGTAATGATCAAAGTTGTTTTGGGTCTGTTGGCGGCTGTGCTAGCGACCGTCGTAGCGGCCAAACTGGCGTTTGACACTACCACCTACACCGGAGCTGAGCCTGCCAATCAACCGTGGGCGCAAAACACGATGGAGTTCGTGGCTTGGAACGGTGAAAAGTGGACTGCCTGGATTCGTGAATCCACCTTTGAACAACGGCCGCAGAATGACGAACAGTGGAGCCCCCATGCCAATGCCAGCCTGGCGTTTATCGACTGGAAAGGTAGACCGTGGCAGGCGAAGATCGACGGCAACGATTTTTTGCTGGCTCATCGGGGCGATTGGAAAGGCTCCACCGAGCGTGGAACCGCCATCCGCTACCGTGACTGGAAGGGCGAAAATCAGCTGCGAACGCTGACTCAATTGAAGCGGTGAAAGGTCTCATCTATTGATGCTTATGACAAATAACGCTAGGCTAGAAGCATGAGTCCCATCTCCAGCAGGCTCAAGAACGGCCTGATTCTCTCTGTCTTGTGGGGTTTCTCCCACACTGCTTTTGCCGCCGCGTACGATTTACGCGAAGGCGTCACCGAAATGAGCCGACGCATCCAGGGCTTGCACCATCTGAGTCTGGGGGTCTGCGTGGTTGTCGGCGTTATTGTTTTCGGTGTCATGTTCTACTCCATCTTCGCCCATCGGCGCTCGCGGCATCCCAAGTCCGCTGACTTTCATGAGAGTATGGCAGTAGAACTCGTCTGGACCGTGATCCCGATCTTGATCCTGGTGGGCATGGCCATACCGGCGACGACGGCGTTGATAGACATCGAAGACAACAGCGATGCGGATCTCACCATCCTCATCACCGCCTCGCAGTGGAAGTGGCACTATCAATATATCGAAGCGGACATCGGTTACTACAGCAATCTGGCCACGCCTACGGCACAGATCAACAACCTCGAGCCCAAGGGCGAGTACTATCTGCTGGAGGTGGACAATCCCCTGGTGCTGCCCACCAACAAAAAAGCCCGTTTCCTGATGACCTCCAACGACGTTATTCACTCCTGGTGGGTACCGGACTTCGCCGTGAAGCAGGATGCCATCCCAGGTTTTATCAACGAGGCGTGGACACGGGTCACTAAGCCGGGGCTGTACCGCGGCCAATGCGCGGAACTTTGCGGCAAAGACCACGCTTACATGCCGATCGTCGTGGAAGTAAGGCCCGAGGCCGAATTCGATAAGTGGATCGACGACCAACGACTCGCCAGAGAGCTCGCTTCAGGGCAAGCGGTGGCCGACCGCGAGAAGGAATGGACGATGGCAGAGCTCATGCCGATCGGCGAGCAGGTCTTTTTGAGTAATTGCGCGACCTGTCATGAGCCCGATGGCCTGGGCCAGGGCACCACATACCCGGCATTGGCTGGCGGCGAAATCGCGATCGGACCCCTGGAGGTGCATCTCGATCGTGTCATGAATGGCAAGGCCGACACCGAGATGCAAGCCTGGGCGCCACAGCTAAGTGATCGGGAGTTGGCCGCCGTGATTACCTACGAGCGCAATGCCTGGGGTAATATAACCGCTGACGTCGTTCAGCCAAGAACCATTTACGCGGCCCGTTAAGGTGACTCAATCATGGTTACACGCACAGAAGACCTAATTCCACATCGCTCTCCACTGCTGGCATTTATCGCCCGCTGGTTGCTGACTACCAACCACAAGGAGATTGGTACTTTGTACCTGTGGCTCAGTTTTACGCTGTTTTTCATTGCCGGGGCGATGGCGATGGTTATCCGTTTGGAGCTGTTCCAGCCCGGAATCCAATTTGTGCAGCCGCTTTTCTACAATCAGATGGTGACAATGCACGGGCTGATCATGGTGTTCGGCGTGGTGATGCCCGCCTTCGTCGGATTGGCCAACTGGCAGATCCCAATGATGATCGGCGCGCCCGACATGGCGCTACCGCGGTTGAATAATTTCAGCTTCTGGATCCTGCCCTTCGCTTTCACCTTGTTGCTCTCGTCGCTCTTTATGGAAGGTGGCGCGCCCAATTTCGGCTGGACTTTTTACGCACCCCTATCCACCACCTATGGGCCGCCGAGCACTGATTTCTTCATTATCGGTGTGCATATGATGGGGATTTCATCGGTACTGGGGGCCATCAACATCATGGTTACCATCTTCAACCTACGGACACCGGGCATGACCTTGATGAAAATGCCCTTATTCGTCTGGACCTGGTTAATCACCGCCTTTCTGCTCATCATGGTCATGCCGGTGCTGGCGGGGGCGGTCACCATGGTGCTCACCGATCGCCATTTCGACACCAGTTTTTTTTCAGCGGCGGGCGGCGGCGATCCAGTTTTTTTTCAGCACGTTTTCTGGTTCTTCGGACACCCGGAAGTCTACATCTTGATCCTGCCAGGCTTTGGCATCGCCTCACAGATCATCCCCACCTTCGCCCGTAAGAAGCTGTTCGGCTATCATTCGATGGTGTATGCGACTGCTTCGATCGCGATTTTGTCCTTTATTGTCTGGGGGCACCACATGTTCACCTCCGGCATGCCACTGATGGGTGAACTGTTCTTCATGTATGCGACGATGCTGATTGCCGTGCCCACCGGGGTGAAGGTGTTCAACTGGGTGGCCACCATGTGGCGCGGCTCCCTGACATTCGAAACACCCATGTTGTTTGCCCTCGGCTTCGTCATTTTGTTTACCATCGGTGGTTTGTCTGGGCTCATGCTGGCCCTGGTGCCGGCCGATTTTCAATACCACGACACCTTTTTCGTGGTGGCGCACTTTCACTATGTTTTATATCCAGGCGCCATCTTCGGCACCATGGCGGCGGTGTATTACTGGCTGCCCAAGTGGACTGGCCACATGTACGACGAGCGTCTGGGCAAGATCCACTTCTGGACCGCGGTGATTGCGGTCAACCTAACTTTTTTCCCGATGCATTTTTCCGGTCTTGCCGGCATGCCGCGGCGGATTGTGGATTACTCCCCCCAATTTGTCGATTTCAATATGGTTTCCAGTATCGGCTCCGGACTCCTGGGCCTATCCCAGGTCTTGTTCCTGTACATCGTGATCAAGACCATACGCGGCGGGGAGCCAGCAAGCACCCGGGTTTGGGAGGGTGCGGAAGGTTTGGAGTGGACCGTGCCGTCACCGGCCCCACTTCACACGTTCGAGACGCCACCGCCATTCCCACCGGTTATGGAAAGCGATGTCAATGAATAGGAACGCCTTTCGATGACCGAGACCCCCAACAATCAACACAAGCATGTAATCCTGCTTTGTTCACTGGCATTGGCTATGTTTGGGTTTGCTTACGCCCTGGTACCGCTTTACCAGATCTTTTGCGAGGTGACCGGGCTGAACGGCAAAACCTCCGGGCGCGCAGCTGACCCCGCCACAATCTCGCAAGTCTCCGATCGTGAAGTGACGATCCAGTTCCTGGCCCAGGTCGGTAACGGTATGCCGTGGGAGTTCCGGCCAACAGAACATCAGCTGCGGGTTCGACTGGGGGAATTCAATACCACCAACTACTACGCCCGCAACCGCGCCGCTCAGGCAGTGACCGGACAGGCCGTGCCCAGCGTGTCCCCGGGTTATGCGGCAAAATATCTGCGTAAGGTTGAATGTTTTTGCTTCACTCAGCAGCACCTGGAGGCCGGCGAAGACCAGAATATGCCCGTGAGGTTTTATATCGGCGATGATCTGCCGGAGGAGATCCACACCATCAGCCTGTCCTACACTCTGTTCAAAGTACCCGCAGTTCAGGACACGAGTTCTATTGCGAAAATTGCGAATAATCAGCAATGAGTGACGCACACCGCTATTACGTCCCACACTCGAGCCCCTGGCCCATTATCGGCTCCATTGCGCTGTTTGTGACCGCCTTCGGCGCGGTCAGCTTTATCCACCAGAGCACCGAAAAGGTTGCAGCCGAGGGCAGCTTCGGGCAACCGATCTTCTACATTGGACTGGCCCTGATCGCGTTCATGATGTTCGGCTGGTTTGGGGTCGTCATCAGGGAATCTGTCAAAGGCATGAACAGTGGTTTGCTCGATCGCTCGTATCGCATGGGCATGGCCTGGTTCATCGTCTCAGAAGTCATGTTCTTCGCTGCCTTCTTCGGCGCGCTTTTTTACGCCCGCATCATTTCTGTGCCATGGCTGGCGGGAGCTGACAATAATCTGGAAACACACGTGCTGTTGTGGCCCGACTTCGCCGAGACCTGGCCGCTGTTTATGACCCCCGGCGGCACTACTACCGAGGCGATGAAGGCCTGGGGTTTACCCTTTGTCAACACCGTCATTCTGGTCAGCAGTAGCGTCACCATCACGTTTGCCCATTGGGCCCTGAAAAAAAACCAGAGATTACCCTTGCTGATCTGGCTGGCCATTACGGCCGCGCTGGGGGCGATCTTCCTGACCCTTCAGGTCGTTGAGTACATACATGCCTTCAACGAGTTGGGCCTGAGCCTGGGAGCCGGAATTTACGGCTCGACCTTCTTTATGCTGACCGGCTTCCACGGCGCACACGTGACCATGGGAACGATAATGCTTACTGTTATGTTGTTACGCTGTTTCAGGGGACACTTCACTCCGGAAAACCATTTCGCCTTTGAAGCGGTGAGTTGGTATTGGCACTTCGTGGATGTGGTCTGGCTGTTTCTGTTTACGTTTGTCTATTGGTTTTAGATGAATCTGCTCATAAACCCCAACGCCAAAAGAACAAACGATCCTCGTAAAACAAGTGAGCAGGATGATGTCAAGAACCGCAGAAATTAAACTGAACGTCGACCTTGACGGCGACAACTTGCCGACTCGAATCGAATGGCAAGCCTCGGAGGGACAGGAAAATGGACCGGTGTTGTGTCAGTCGATGATGCTTTCAGTCTGGGACAACGAGAACAAGACGACGGCTGCGATCGATCTATGGATTAAAGATATGACCATCGACGACATGAACCTCTATTTTCACCAGGTGATCCACAAGATGGCTGATACTTATTTGCGGGCGACAAAGAATACGGACATGGCCAATTCGATCCATGAGTTCGGCGACGGCTTTGGCGAAACCCTGGGATTGGTAAGTCGGAGTGGGACAGGAAACTAGATGAACGTTTCCATTGTTCCAGCATTAAGAGCACTCAAGCCAGCGGCATTGATCAGCGCCGTTACATTATTCGGCCTGGTGCTGGGTTATTGGGCGAATGCGGCCTTCCTTCCCGGTACCAGTCCGGAACAACCCATCGCGTTCAGCCACAGGATCCACGCAGGCGAAAACGAGATTCCGTGCATGTATTGCCACACTCAGGCGCGCCGTTCCATATCCGCCGGGGTACCCAGCGTCTCAAAATGCGTAGGCTGTCATAACGAAATCGCTACGCAGCGACCACAGATACGCAAGCTGATAAGCTACTGGCAAAACAAGGAGCCCATCCCCTGGATCAAAGTTCATGATCTGCCGGATTTCGTTCACTTTACCCATAAACGCCACGTGAGCGAGTACGCACGGGACCTTGGGATAGAGTGTCAGACCTGTCACGGACCCGTTGAAACCATGGACGTAATCAGTCTTGCTAGCGCGGGGGGGTTGACGGAAGCCGTAGGCCTTAACGGTGGGTCGGCGATGAGAATGGGTGTGTGCCTCAACTGCCATAAGCAACACGAGGTGGAGAACGGCCTGGACTGCTGGACCTGTCATAAGTAGGAGATGAACGCACAATGCTGAATATAGATCGCAGAGAATTTCTTAAGCTGGTGGGCGCGGGCAGCGTCGGCGTAGGCGCCGGGTTCATGCTGAGAGAATCGATCAAGTACCCGATAGAGTATCTGATCCCCCATGTGGTGGCGCCCGAGGATTTCAGCACTGGCATCGCCACCTGGTACAACACGGCATGCTCAATGTGCGCGGCCGGATGTGGTATTTCCGTACGCACCCGCGAGGGACGGGCCAAAAAAATCGAAGGCAATCCGAACCATCCCGTTAGCCAGGGCCGGCTTTGCGCTCTCGGCCAGAGCGGGCTACAGGTTTTATACAACCCCGATCGGCTAACCGATCCATTGCGACAAACCGCAGAGCGTGGCTCCGACTCGTTCGCGAAAATCACCTGGGAGGAAGGCTTAAGCAAAGTCGCGGCCCGCCTGGATTTGTTAAAGGCCGCACAGCGAGGCAACCGCGTTTGTTTATTGAGCCAGGGTGTCCGCGGACAAATGGCGCAACTACTCGAACTCTTTATGGAGCAACTGGGTTCCGAGCGCCTGCTGCACTACGATTTTGACCATCCGCATACTTTATATGCGGCCAACAAACGATTTTTTGGCGTGGAGCGCCTGCCTTATTACGATTTGAAAAACACGCGCTTCCTGTTGTCCTTCGGCGCCGATTACCTCGGAAATTGGATTTCCCCCGTGCATCACAGTCTCGGCTTTGGACACAGCCGTCAGGGCCGGCCCAATGACAGGGGACGGTTTGTTCAAATCGAACCAAGGATGTCGCTAAGCGGCGCTGCCGCTGATGAGTGGATTGCTGCCAGACCCGGCACGGAGGGTATTTTAGCCCTGGGGCTGGCCCAGCACATTGTCGACCAGGGCCACTACCGCGGAGATGATCGCGACGATTGGGCAACAGCACTTGCGGGCTATACGACAAACCAGGTGGCCGAGCAGACCGGTGTCCCGGCAGACACCATTACCCGCCTGGCCGACACGTTTGTCCACACCGACCCCAGCCTGGCCATCGGTGGCGGAGGCGCGGGGGACCATAGCAATGGTGTTGACACCCTGGTTGCGGTCAATGTACTCAATTATCTGGTCGGCAACCTCGGCAAAACGGGCGGGCTGGTGTTCAATCCAGAACCCGCGGGCCAGGTCTCCCACGCGCACCAGGCCAGTTATCGTACAATGCTCGAACTCGCCGAGGATGCGCTGCAGGGCAATATCGAGGTTTTGATCCTCAACGGTACCAACCCGGTGTTTACTTTGCCATCGGCGGCCGGGTTCAGGGAGGCGCTGGCCAAAATACCGCTGATTGTCAGCCTGTCCAGTTTCATGGATGAAACCACGGCGCTGGCCGACATAATCCTGCCGAGTCATACCTACCTCGAAAGCTGGGGCGACGACTTCCCGGAACCGGGCGTGGGTTTCCCCATCGGCACCGTATCGCAGCCGGTGGTTTCGCCCCTGTACAACACCCGGGCGACCGGAGACATCTTCCTGAAGCTGGCGCAACAGATGGACTTAAGCGACGCGATTCCATGGAGCAGCATGAAAGACTGTATTAAGGACGGTTGGCGCCAGATCTATGAGCGTGGTGGCCCGGAGACTCAAGCGCAGAGTTTCGAGTCGTTCTGGACGGCGGTTGTTAAAGCTGGCGTATGGGGGAAAAAAACACACAGCGATCCGGCATTTACATTAGACAAGGCTGTCATCGACAGCATTGCTGTCCAGGCCCCTGAGTTTTCCGGTTCGACCGACGATTATCCGTTTATCCTGCACCCTTATATTTCTACTACCTTGCATGACGGCCGCGCAGCTAATCTTCCCTGGATGCAGGAGCTGCCAGACCCCATGACCAGCATTGTCTACGGATCCTGGGTGGAAATGAACCCGGTGACTGCCACGCAGTTGGGCTTGAACGAGGGGGATCTCGTCGATATCGAATCCCCACACGGGCGGATCCGTGCGCCCGTTTACGTCTATCCAGCCATCATGCCGGATGTCATCGCGATGCCCATCGGACAAGGTCACGACGAATACGGGCGCTATGCCAAAAATCGCGGCGCCAACCCGATTGAAATCCTTAGCCCGCAGATGGAACCACACACGGGGAGCCTCGCCTCGAGTGCAACACGGGTAAAGATTGTTGCCACCGGGCAGCGGGTCGAGCTGCTGAAGACCGGCGGTACCTCGCGTGATCTGGGTAGAGAGATCGTGCAAACGACCGGTGGCAAAGCCGGAAAGGGTCACAGCACCAAACTAAACAGTATCCCGATAACGGAGGTATCAATATGAGCTTGCTGGAGCGATTCGCCGACAGCTGGCGGAAAAACCGAAAACCCGGCTATTACGACGAATTCGACTACCACTGGACAATGACCATCGACCTCGACCGGTGCACCGGCTGCGAGGCTTGTGTCACGGCGTGCCAGGCCGAGAATAATCTACCCATCGTGGGTGAGAAGGCGTTCGCCAAGGGCAGGGAGATGAAGTGGATCCGGATCGAACGCTACTGGGAGGGCGAGTACCCCGACATCAAACTGCGCTTCATACCGATGTTGTGCCAACACTGTGATGCGGCGCCCTGCGAGACGGTGTGTCCGGTGAGCGCCACCTATCATAACCAGGACGGTCTCAACACCCAGGTCTACAACCGCTGTATCGGCACCCGCTCGTGTGCAGTTTATTGCCCCTATGAGGTCCGTTACTTCAATTACAACGATCATAAATGGGACAGTCCGCTGGACCAGCAATTGAATCCTGACGTGACGGTGCGGGAAAAAGGGGTCATGGAAAAATGCACGTTCTGCATTCAACGGATCCGCCAGGCCAAGGATGACGCCAAGGACGACGGTCGCAGGCGGGTGCGCGACGGCGAGGTTAAACCGGCCTGCGTACAGACCTGCCCCACCCAGGCCCTGGTCTTCGGTGATCGCAAGGATGCCGATAGCCAGGTTTCCAAATCGATGAACGATCCACGCGCCTACCGGGTGTTGGGCGAGCTGAACACCGACCCGTCCGTCATCTACCTGAAAAAAGTTGACGAAAAGGCATGAGCATGGCAGAAACGAACGATTTAAAGTACGCCGACGTCCATCGGGATGTCGTAAGGTCCATAGTGGAAACCGGGCCCAGGTACTATGTTGCGCTGGCGATCGCCTTCGGCATCACCCTGTTGTGTTTCTTTTTCCCCTGGTTCTATCAGCTCTATTATGGCATTGGTGCGGCCGGGATGAATCATCCCGGAGTCTGGGGAACTTATCTTGCCAGCTTTATTTTTTGGATTGGTCTCAGCCATTCCGGCACCTTACTGTCCTGCGTATTGCACCTCACCAATAGTACCTGGCGTAAAGCCATGTATCGAAGTGCCGAGGCGATGACGCTGTTTTCACTGATGGTGGCCGCTACCATGGTGATGGTGCATCTCGGGCGTCCCTGGTTCATTCATTGGGCGTTGCCCTATCCTAATCAAATGGAAATGTGGCCCAATTTTCGTTCTCCCTTGCTGTTTGACGTCATGGCCATCACCACCTATCTCACGGGCAGTTCGATTTTCATTTACATGGGCTCCATCCCCGATTTCGCGGCGGTCAGAGATCGCACCAGCGGCTGGCGCAACCACATGTACAGCTTGCTGTCCCTGGGCTGGCGCGGGACCGACAAGGAATGGCATCGCTTACACTGGGCTTACACCTTTCTCGCGGTTCTCATCATTCCGCTGGCGGTCTCCGTACACAGCATCGTTTCCTGGGATTTCGCCATGTCCATAGTGCCGGCGCTGCACCAGACCATCTTCGCGCCATATTTTGTGGTCGGCGCCATCTACTCCGGTACTGCCGGTATCGTCACGGTGATGTTCGTACTCAGGAAATATATGAACTTCGAGCAATACATCACCGAGGTACACTTCAACAACCTGGGCAAACTGTTGCTGTTGCTGTCCTTGATCTGGACCTACATCAACGTGGTCGAACTGTTTACGGGCTGGTATAGCGGTACATCCACCGAGCATGAAGCACTGAAGTACAAATTGTTCGGTTATTACGCACTGCTGTACTGGGAGATGATTGCCTTCTGCGCGGTGGCGCCGTTACTGTGCATATTCAAACGCTTCCGAACCTCGTTGGTGCCGATGCTGATCCTGTCCATCATGATTAATATCGGCATGTACACGGAGCGTTTTCTCATTGTTGGCACCTCGCTGTCACGGCAATACCTGCCGGATGCCTGGGGCCTGTACGTGCCCAGTCTGGTTGAGATCTCGATTTTGCTAGGGTCTCTCGCGCTATTCGTGACGCTGTTTCTCCTGTTCGTCAAGATCTTTCCCAGTGTGTCCATGTACGAAGTGAAAGAAACCATGGACACCCCCAAGACGGAGCCTGTGGCTCCCTCGGAAGGAAGCCCCGCATGACAAACATTGCTGTAGGAGTTTTTCATGGACCGGAATCGGCGCTGGTAGCGGCGGGCACACTCAAGGGCGCCGGATTTGCCACCCTGGAGTTGATGTCGCCGATCCCCATAGAGGGCGTGGAAGAAGTGCTCGGTGAGAGGAAATCCGTGATCAAGCACTTTACTTTTTTTGGCGGGCTTATTGGTGGTATATCGGGGTTTTTGCTTGCCGCCGGTACCGCCGTGCTCTGGGCGCACCCCACCGGAGGCAGGCCCATCATTACGATTCCACCGTTTTTGATTATCACTTACGAATTGACCATCTTGTTTGGCATCCTGTTCACAGTACTAGGCTTTTTTATCAGTGCACGGCTGCCCGCTATCCGCGAGCGAGTCTACGTGCCGGAATCTGCGGTCGACAAGTTTGTGGTGACGGTGGCCTGCGACAACGACGAAGACTTCAAACGCGCCGAGGCCATCCTGCGTGATGCCGGTGTCGAACAGGTCCGGGAACTGGCGGAGGAGGGCTAATGAGGAGTATTATCCGCACGATCGCTGCCCTGCTGCTGCTGGGGCAGGCGTCTCTCGGCTGGGGCTACCCCTGGGATCAGGATATGGTTGATCAGCCGTCTGCTAAACCTCAGAAATCTCCGGCGCCTGCGGCGCCCGATTCAATCCCCATTGTGGGCGGCGAAACTCTGCCTGCACCTACAACCAAGCAGGGCATGGACGAGGCCAAGGACGCGGCGGTGGCGATACCTAATCCGATACCCGCGACCGCCGCGTCGCTGGCTCGGGGGGCGTATTTCTATGAGATGAACTGTCTGGTCTGCCACGGCAAGCAAGGTCAGGGGGGTGGCCCAGTCGGGCTCAAGTTCGTCACTAAATCACCGCGGGATTTGCAGGAGAACTACATACAGGACCAAGCCGACGGACAGCTGTTTTTTACCCTCACGCGCGGGCGGGAACTCATGCCATTCTACCGTGACGCGCTGAGCGTGGCGGAGCGGTGGGACGTTATCAACTACATTAGACACAAGTTTGGTAAGAAATGAGCGCCGAACAGACCGTAGTAATCGACCAGCACTTGCCGCCACGTCGAGCGCGCAGCGTCGCCCCGGGGGTGTTGATCGCCCTTACCGTCCTGGGTGTTACGAGCCCCGTTTATGGGTCGAGCAACGAGACCACTTCACTGGACTTTGGTTTGCTCATCGTTTCCTATCTGTTTCTCATGGGGGTGAGCCAGGCTGGCGTCGTGTTTTGCGCCATTTGCCGCCTGGTGGGCGCGCAATGGGCCAAGCCCTACTACCGGGTCGCCGAGCTGAGCACCATGGCATTTTCCCCGTTCGCCATCCTTGGTTTCCTGCTGATTTATTACTACGCCAGGAACGACCTGTTCTATTGGCTCTCAGCCTCCCCTGACGCACATCTGAGTCCTTGGCTAAACAGCAACTGGTTGTTGATCAGGGACCTCTTTGGCCTGCTGTTGTTCTACGGCCTGAGTGGGATCTATGTCCTGAAGGGCCTCCGGCCTGACCTGGCGGGGGCATTGAACGCGGGCAATATCGACCATCGTGAAGTAAAGCGCCAGCTTTATTTATTATCGCCCCTGGTACTTATCAGCTTCGTAGTTTGCAACACCTTTTTTGCCTGGGATTTCGCCATGATGCTTATCCCACACTGGCACAGCACCGTGTTTCCTATTCACTTCTGGTTCGGCAACCTGTTTGCAGGGACGGCTGCCATGGTGGCGATCCCAGCCGTGCTTGGCCGATTCTCGGCAACAGAGTTCCAGTTCGGGCCCCACCAAATTCGCCAGCTCAGCATGCTGATCAGCGCCTTTATGCTGCTGTGGCTGTATTTTTTCTGGGCTCAGTTCTTCGTGATTTGGTTTGGCAACCTTCCCCACGAAGCGGAGCCCTTGTGGCGCCAGGTCTACGGCCATTACGCTCCTTACTTTTGGACTATGTTGGCCGGCTGTTTCTTCGTCCCCTTCATCGCCTTAATCTTCGCTATCATCAATCGATCGCTACTGGCGATGTGTGTCCTCGGTCTAGGCATCAACCTGGGCATCTGGATCAACAAATATCTGATGGTGGTTCCCGTTTTCTCACCCAATGATCGACCACTCGACAATTTGCTGGATATAGGCCTGTCGATTGCGCTGCTGGCTGGTTTTCTTTCGGTGTTAGTTTTGCTTGCCAGGCGATTACCCGTGTACTCGTACTGGGAGATTAACCTGAAGCACGAACCATGACGCTAAACGCGGCACGGCCTGCTCCCACACGGCTGGATCATTCGACGGCAATCCGGACCCCACCCACTGCCCATGGCGAAAGCGACGGTGTACGATAGCTGACGGTGTGTATCGGGCGGCAAGTAACAGTGACAGCAAGATCGCACATAAGGCTAATGGCTAACAGCAGCCTGAAGGCATCCTTAGATATCATGCGTACGCTGCGAAACTACGACGCTAACGAAAAGTGATGAAAATCGGTTTACTCGTGGCAGCTTTGTGTGTAACGGCTCTGTTTGTTGCGCTCGGTGTGTGGCAGCTAGGCGCGGAGCAGAAACGCGTCATGTTTGCGGAGTTCGAACGCCGTGGTAACACGGCGGAGGTCGATCTCAATCAACAGGGTGTCGATTACAGTGCGGCCCTGGCGGGTCGGCAGGCGGCAGCAGAGGGTCGCTATCGTGGCGCTACAATTCTGCTCGACAATCAAGTACATCGAGGCCGTGTCACGGCCCGGAAATAAATGCTCAATCTCCTCATTATCGTTGTGATGCTTGGTATTGTTGTCAGTCTGGGCAGTGGTCTCTATTTCCTCGTACGGGATCGCGGCAAGACGGAGCGAACCGTTATTTCACTGAGCATTCGGGTGGCTTTGGCTATCCTGTTGCTTGTTCTGTTGGCGTTGGGTTTTATGAGCAAATACGTCTAAAACCAGAGTACAAATGTAAACGGTACTGACAAGTTAACTTCCTGACATGGGCCTGCATCCCACGATTAGCGACTTAGCACTGGGCTCTTTTACTCAAACATCCACTTAGCTCAAGTTTTTCTAGTAAAATATGTATGGCATTCCCACTTCCATACAGCCGAAACAGTTAACTTGTCAGTACCGACTAGACGACTATGTCGCTCTCAATTTGCTTATTTCTAAACGCTTGAAAAACAAAAGCTGCAAAAGCAAAAACACCTATAGCGAAAACAACATCACCTGGCACGCGCGCCCACACTAATCCTTCCATAATTGAACTATGAACAAACTCTGCAGATCGGGCATATGCGTAAAAATGTTTTACACTCGCATAGGTTTGCCAAAGTCCTTGCGGAAGGAGTGATAGAAACGTCATCATTGCCAAACCGATATTTAAGCTCCAAAAGGCAACTTTAAGAAGTTTTTGGTTCCATTGCGCTACATTTGTCAATCCACGTAAACAATAAAGCATTAGCCCTAACCCTAGCATTCCATACACACCAAACAGTGCAGCATGACCATGGTTAGCAGTCGTGTTGAGTCCCTGCATATAATAAAGTGCGATAGGCGGATTAATTAAAAACCCAAATAGGCCCGCGCCAATCATATTCCAAACCAACACTGCACCAAAAAACATAAATGGCCAGTGGTAGTTTTGCTCCCACAGCATTTCATTTTCAATTTTTGATCGAGTGTAGGCCTCGAAACCGACGACCATGAGCGGAACCACTTCAAGCGCCGAGAAAGTTGCACCCAGTGCTAATACCGATATGGGTGTTCCGCTCCAATACAAATGATGGAATGTCCCCAATACACCACCACCTAAGAAAATTATGGTGGCAAACAAGATCATCGTCGTGGCCACAGATACACGCAGTAGGCCCATGCGTACGAATAATGTAGAGATGATTGCTGTCGCAAAAACTTCAAAGATTCCTTCAACCCAAAGATGAACGACCCACCAGCGCCAATACTCCATGATGCTAATATGCGTGTTCTGCCCCCACATAAGACCTGCACCGTAGAGCAGTCCAATAGACACAGTTGAGATGATGACTAAAAAAACTAGATATCCACTAGCCTTATCTTTCAATGCTGGCCACAGTGCTCTTAACACAAGAACTACCCATAGCAACAATCCAATAAATAGATAAATTTGCCAAAATCGACCTAAATCAATGTATTCGTAACCTTGGTGTCCAAACCAAAAGTTTACTTTCAGATCATCAATAAAGTTATGTACTGCTAACCATTCTCCAGCAAAAGATCCAACGACAATAAGTAATAAACTAAAAAATAAAAAATTGACTCCAAAGCGTTGTAATCTTGGTTCATAACCCGAGATTAGAGGAGCCACATAAAGTCCTGTTGCAAGCCAAGCAGTTACGATCCACAGAACAGCTAGTTGAGTGTGCCAAGTTCTTGTTATTGCATAAGGCAAATAATCAAATAGAGGCAAGCCGTATAGCCCTTGTCCCTCGACTGCGTAATGTGCGGTAACGATACCAAGCAGTATCTGAACAATAAAAAGAGCCGTGACCACCCAAAAATATTTGGCCGTAGCATGCATAGATGGTGTGATTTGTGCAGCATCCATCGCATCATCTTTCGCATACCCTTCTTCAGGTTCTATATCTGATCGCCAAATATCAAATTGGCGTGCGTAATACCAAACTATTGCACCAATACCTGCAAGTAAAAGTAAAATAGAAATAATGCTCCACATAAAAACACTGGCGGTAGGAGTGTTGCCTACAAGAGGGTCGTGTGGCCAATTGCTAGTGTAGGAAACATCATCACCTGGTCGATTGGTAACGGCACTCCAAGCAGTCCAAAAAAAGAATGCGGTAAGCTTTTGTGCGTTTTGATCATTTAAAACAGATTTTAGTGGAAATGCATAATCCTTACGTAATTCCAAATAGCTATCGTCTTTAGCTGTAAACAAGTTAATGTAATGTTTGGCAACAGAGCTTATAGCTTGAGCACGTTTAGGACTGATTGTAAGTACACCAGTATCGGGATCATAAGTATTTTTACGAATTTCATTGCGCATTGTAATCTTATGCATCTCACGTTGTTGTTCTTGAGTTGCAAATAGACTAACGAGTTTGTCACGTTCAATGAGTGCAAGTAATGCTAAGGCTTCTCGGTGTAACCAATCTGCACTCCAATCAGGTGCGAGATAACCACCATGCCCCCATATAGAACCTTGTTGCATACCGCCCAGAGACTGCCAAATATTTTGACCTTGTTGTATGTCGGAACGCGAGTAAATTATATCTCCGTTTGACGTTTTAACACTCTCAGGAATTGGAGGAGCCTTGTGATAAATCTGTCCTCCGAAATATAGTAAGACGGAGAACGAAACTATCATGCTTACTGACAATATTAGCCAAAGTCTTTTAACTGTAAACGTTGTTTTATACGTCTTAATTTCAGGCTCCCTTTTGTAGTCTAAATTTTGGTATATCCTTACAAATACATAACTGACTTAAATCAACTATGCTACAAACTATATTTTGGGTACTGTCAAGTTAACTGATTTCAGGACGTAACTACAGTAATCCCGTTGCACTAAGCCATTGATTGTATGTTGTGGAGAAGGCACATTTCACCTCCAAAACGACAAGATTTACGTTAACTTGTCAGTACCGTTTATTTAAAAACTTTTTAGTAGGTTTAAAAGGAACTAACTATTAGCAACTGATGCTCAAGAAAATAAAACCATAATTTGGAAGTTACCTGAGAATGAAAGAGTGAAGTCGTGGGAGTGGCGAAAGCAGATGTTTAAAAAATAAAACATAAAAAAATATTCCGAGACACCCCTAATCCTATTCATTACCGACCCCGATCCCCTTTACACCCCGCCTTTAAACAGCCTGCATCATTGAGATAAATCAATACCTTTAACCCCTATTTCCCTTATCTTGAACAAAAGCCTGATGCTTTGTTGGGCTTATAAGAATAATGTGGGGAATAAATGAATAGACTCCTACTACTCATTTTAATTTTATTTGCAGCACCCTCATTATGTTTTGGTGATACTTCCAATAAATGGCGGATTGAAGTAAGCGGTGGTGCAAATTCCGATGGCGAAATGATCTTTAGCCTTACGCCTAAGGATAGTGAAGGTATTTCAATACGCGTGACGGTGAAAGATGGAACAGGAGAAAATAGAGTAGCCAAAACGATACGCAACGCGTTCAAAGAACAATTACCAAAAGATCATTACAAAGTTGAGGTAGATGATGGGGAAGATGTACTAGTTAAGAAAAAAGGCGATGCTAAGAATTTTGGCTTAACACTAGTAAGCTCTACAGTGAGCAATACCGAGATTGAAATTGAGAAGGAATGAAATTATTTCAATTTTTAAATGACCGCTTTTGGCCGAAAGCGGACATTCAAGAATTTTGGCATAATTCTGCTGAGTTCCAACAAAATCTCGGCTTCGCCAGGAGCTTTTAATATCATATTTGAGGTACATCAATCATGGGCCAAAAGAAAAAGAATAACGTTGCCGCACCAATTTTATGTGCTGTCGTCATGTTTGCGTCC
>Ga0255057_10000853_pt1 | contig 17483 bp, 14 predicted proteins | sample Cases_109_6_MG_FD_189022 | JGI IMG/M metagenome (GOLD analysis project Ga0255057, IMG submission 189022) | Seawater microbial communities from Amundsen Gulf, Northwest Territories, Canada - Cases_109_6 | ecosystem: Environmental > Aquatic > Marine > Gulf | place: Canada: Northwest Territories... | reverse complement strand
ACTCCTTCTCTTCCTGTCACTGAAAAAATACGCTTCTTTCAGTCTGGCACATTGCGATGCCGTAAGGTGAGGAGGAGTCCATCCCATTGCTTATGGCCGAAAGCAGCCGGTCAGAATCCTATATATTTGTCTATCTGAATGACCGCTTTCGGGAAAAGCAGTCGGTCAACATTGGGCCCCCCGAAAATTGTTGCTCAACATGTTTGCCCGTACAGTTATTGACAGGACTCCAAGTCCGGCATATGCCCGGCACAGATTAGTTCGACGGCCCGGATCGCCCTTGTACGCTAGATATTGGGATGGAGAGCACTGCCTGGGATCGACAGCAGGCGCCAAGCAGGCACCCAAACCTCAACGATGGTGATAATGACGTCGTAACAGGCCGAAAACGGCCGAGGTTGTGATCAGACGTGGGTTGCTATCCCTGCAGCGGCCTGGCGAACGCAGCGAGCGCACCACCTATGAGGTCTTCATCAGGCAACTACATTGCAATCGGTACTTGTCAGGGCATAACGGTCCGTGTCGATTTGTTCTTCTTGTCTCTCTTCAATTGTCGTTTTTCCTTTGGACTGCGCTGAGCCTTTTTCTGATGTTCCTTTTTGTCTTTATCCTTGCTTCCCTTATCGCCCATGTCTGTTTCTCGGTGATTAAAACGAATGTTCTGCCCTAGGATTCTTGTTGTTCAAATAGGCTACTCCCCAGCTTGCTAGTAGCCAAGTATCGAGTTGGTGCCAAACTGATGTCGGCGAGGCCCTTAGCAAGCGACACATGCTAATATCGCAACAAATGTGAACAGCAATGAATCAGACCATCGGCCCAGTATCAACATGCCGCCCCAACTAAAATCTGTCGCTTTGATCGGCTCCTACCTGCCGAGACAATGTGGTATCGCCACCTTTACGGCTGATCTTGCCGGCGCGATTCTCGAGAACAACGCAAGAATTGATTGTTCTATCGTAGCCATGAATGATCGAGCGAAGGGTTACGATTATCCCGATGACGTGCAGTTTCAAATTGGCCAGGACAACCTGAGCGAGTATCGTCTCGCTGCCAATTTCCTGAACCTGCGCAATCCGGATATCGTCTGTCTACAACACGAATACGGGATTTTTGGTGGTCAACGCGGCAGCTTCATCATCGAACTCGCGCGAAACCTGAAAATTCCATTGGTTACAACATTTCACACGGTATTGAGAGAGCCTCTGGCGGAGGAACTGAAAATCACTACCCAGCTATGTGAATTGTCCGACCACGTGGTAGTCATGAGTGAGCGCGGCGCCGATTTCCTTCGTGATATATACCAGGTTCCAGCGAGCAAAATAGTCCTCATTCATCATGGGATTCCCGATGTGCCTTTTCTGGATCCGGATCCGTGTAAGAAAAAGTTCGCCGGAGACGACAAGATTATAATTTTGACCTTCGGTCTGCTCTCGCCAGGCAAGGGCATCGAGTTCATGATTGATGCGCTGCCAGAGATAGTCGGCTCACATCCGGAAGTACTTTATTTCGTGGTTGGAGCGACTCACCCTCATTGCAAAGCCGAAAGTGGTGAGGACTATCGTCTGAGTTTGCATCATCGGGCAAAGGAACTGGGTGTCGGTGACAACATCGTGTTTCATGACCGATTTTTGGAGCGTAGTGAACTGCTGGAGATAATTCGGGCTGCCGATATCTACGTCACCCCGTACTTGAATGAGGCGCAGATCGTATCTGGCACGCTGGCGTACGCCATTGGAGCTGGAAAGGCCGTTGTATCGACTCCTTACTGGCACGCACAGGAGATGTTGGCGAATGGGCGAGGCAGGCTTGTACCATTTAAGGACCACCGTGCGCTGGCAAACGAGATCAATCAACTTCTGGACCATCCAGAGGAGCGTCTCAAGTTGCGGCGCGCAGCCTATGAATACTCCCGCCCGATGGTGATGAAGCAGATGGGTCGTCATTATCTGGAACTGTTCTCGCAGGCCAAAGCGCAACATTTGCCTGGAATCGGTGTCTCCGCACTCAATACATTGAGTGCGCAGGAACAACGACTGCCGCAAATTAGTCTCAATCACCTGCGCCTTATGACGGATCACACCGGCATGCTGCAACACGCCAAGTTCACGGTACCCAACCGAGCCCATGGCTACTGCGTAGACGACAATGCTCGGGCGCTGATCGTTGCTGTCAGAGCGCATGATCTCGATAGAAACGATACCGCCCTGACGGAGTTGTCGTCGATCTATCTCAGTTTTTTAGATGACGCTTTCGATCCAGAAACCGGGCGATTTCGTAATTTCATGTCGTATGAGCGTAAATGGCTGGAGCGCGTTGGATCAGAAGATTCTCACGGACGTGCGCTGTGGGCGCTGGGTGTGATGGCGGGCTGGGGACACAACTCCGGTCAGGTCTCTCTCGCGACCAGACTCTTCCACGATGCCCTGCCGGCATTAGATGGTTTTTCGGATTCCCGTGCCATATCGTTCCCCATCCTTGGAATACAGGCGTACCTGCGGCGAAATGAAAACGATCGGCTGGTCCGTGAGATACTCAAATCTCTGGGCGAAAGACTGCGGACCCGCTTCAGGGAATTCGCCGCCAAAGACTGGCAATGGCACGAAGCCGAGCTGACTTACGACAATGCGCGCCTGCCCGAAGCGCTGCTGGCCTGTGGTCGCGTTACCGGGGATAGTGAGATGGTGTCACTCGGCATCGACGTCCTTAAGTGGCTAAGAGACATCCAGATCGATCCCACCGATGGATGGTTCGCGCCCGTCGGCAATCAGGGCTGGTTCCCGAAATCCGGTAGCAAAGCGCGATACGATCAACAACCTCTTGAAGCAGCCGCCATGATCGGCGCCAGCATCGAAGCATATGAATGCACGCAGCGCGAAGAATGGAGTCAGCTTGCATCAACATGTTTCAACTGGTACCTGGGGAAGAACGATCAGCAAATGCAACTTTACGATTATGCCAGCGGCGGCTGCCGCGATGGCCTCATGCGAAACGGTGTCAATGAGAATCAGGGTGCGGAATCGACATTGTCTTACCTGTGTTCCCTGCTTGCCATCTACAATCTCCGCGGATTGACAGTGAATCACAATCATATCGCGGAATCAGACGCCGACAATCTCCTCCCAGGACGGTCTGATGCTGCTTAAGTGCCCCTCAACTTCCCTTAAACCTTGATAACAACTCCGGAATAGAGACGGTAGCAACTCTGCACCTTTGGTCAGCAATACCATACGGAATTATCAATGTATCCCCGTGAATCATGCTTCCGCAGGTATAGACCACGTTGGGCACGTAACCGTCCCGCTCATGCTCATCAGGCGTCAGTATCGGCTCATGTAGCCGACCGATAACCTGCGTCGGATCATCCAGGTCCAGGAGCTCGGCCCAGACGCTGTATTTGCGCATCGGACCGACCCCATGAAAAAGTGCGAGCCATCCCGCAGGCGTCTCCACCGGCGAGCCACAGTTGCCAACCTGAACAAACTCCAGTGGATGAACAGGCTCCTGCAGGAGTTCCGCCTCATTCCAGAAACGAAGGCTGTCCGAGAACATGATGTAGTTATTGACACCGTCCTGGCGTGACAACATCGCGAACTTGCCGTTGACCTTTCTCGGAAACAACGCCATGCCCTTGTTCTGCGCAGCTTTTCCGGCGATCGTGTGCATCTTGAATGTCAGGAAGTCGGTCGTCTCGAGAATCTGCGGCAGTATGTCAAAACCGTTATAGGCCGTATAAGTGGCATAGTATATGACCGATTTATCATCATCCTGGAAACGCACGAACCGAGCATCCTCGATGCCGGAACTCTCGTTTTCCGACACCGGGAAGATCACTCTCTCAGAGATCTGTTCACCAGACCCGAATACCACTTCGTAGTTGGACCGAGCCAGCCACAGCGCCGTATCAATCGCGTGGTGTTTGTCCTTCAGTCGAAACTTAGTCGAGCGGAGCTTTTGTATTTGCGTATCCAACTCATCAAACGTAAACGTCTCGTCCAATCCTTCCAGCAGGTTGTTCGTAACCCGGTCGCGTACTCCCATCTCTTCGAGCTTTCGCCGAAAATGAAGGCGACTATAAACAGGATCGGTGTGCATCTCAGGCGTCGCCACGTATTGGCTGATCGGGTCAAAGTATATGTCGTCGTTTGCATCAACTAATCCGCTTCGAAATTCAATTGACGATACGTGACCTTCGCCGGTCGCCCTGAAGCTCATGACGAATCGCTGCGATCCCTTGTCCACGCCTTTCTGATCCGGATGGGGAACGACGGAAGGATTGAAGAGCGCCGCAGCCTCGACTGAATACTCTGCGGTAAAGTAGGCGCCAAGCAGAAGTTGTTGTTCGGAGGTCAAAGAGATTCTTTTCGGGACGTGTTCTGCAATACGACCAAAGTTCCTCTGCAGGACCTCTCGGAAGTTCCTGTGTCGCCCTGAGAAGTCCTGGATTACGGCGTCCAGCAAGTGCTCTACGTCTTCGTCGCGCAGCTTTGAGACCCGATGGATCAGGACTTTTGTGCGGGCCTTATCTCCGGGAATATGCGGCCGGGTAATAACGCGCGCACTCTCGGCGTTCAGCAGAGTTGACCGCCTTTTGACCAGTTGCTTACGTTGTTCTTTAATTCGCATTATTGATTGCGCATTGATGTAATGTGACTAACAATGATCATGGTTTAGTGGCCTGGATTCGGATCGTGCGGATTATAGCCATGATGCCCGACGGAAGCTTGCATCAGAGTCCATCCTTTTGAGAATCGCCAGATTCGAACATATTCATGCGTATCGCAGTCCTCAGCCCCATTTCGTGGCGCACTCCCCCCCTCCATTACGGGCCATGGGAATCAGTAGTCAGTGTGCTGACGGAAGAGCTGGTACGTAGTGGCCTGAACGTCACTCTTTTCGCCACTGGGGATTCGCAAACCAGCGGCAAATTGGTCGCTGTATGTCCGCGCCCGTATTCGGAGGACCAATCGGTTGATCCGAAGGTGGCAGAATGCCTGCACATTTCCGAGATCTTCGAGCGTGCCGCCGAATTCGATATCATTCACAATCATTTTGACTTTCTACCGCTAACCTATTCCGGACTGGTCGAAACTCCGGTGGTAACGACGATTCACGGTTTCTCATCGCTGTCGATCTTACCGGTCTACAAGAAATACAATGATCGCGGCCACTACGTTGCGATCAGTGACTCAGACAAGTCACCGGAACTCGACTACATCGCGACCATCCATCACGGTATTGATGTTGCGCAATTTCCCTTTTCCGGCGCCAAAGGTGGGTACCTCCTGTTCTTTGGACGCATCCATCCGCACAAGGGCGTGTACGAAGCAATTCAAGTAGCACAGAGGGTCGGCATTAAACTGGTGATCGCTGGCATCATTCAGGATCAGGACTACTTCGCAACCAAAGTAGAGCCACATATCGACGGCACGACTGTGGAGTATCTTGGCTCAGTCGGGCCGGACCGGAGAGCGGAGGTGCTGGGCGAGGCGATGGCACTATTGCATCTGATCAGCTTCGATGAGCCCTTTGGATTGAGCCTGATTGAATCCATGGCCTGCGGGACACCGGTCATTGCATTTAACCGCGGTTCAATGCCGGAAATCATACGTGATGGGAAAACTGGGTATATTGTCGAGGACATTGAAGGTGCGATAAACGCGGTGGCTGCCGTTGGAACGATTGATAGATCTATCTGCCGCGCCGATGTTGACAAACGCTTTACCAATACGCGTATGGCACGCGACTATGCTCGCGTTTACCAAGAGATATTGAATGGGGAAGCGCGTGAAAGTCCATAAGCCATTGGTGACTCGGTATGAGGGCAACCCGATCCTCACCAAGCACGACATCCCCTACGCCGTAGAGACGGTTCACAACGCAGCGGCCACCAAGGTCGACGCCCAATACATGCTGCTATTTCGTTCGCACCAACGAAACGGACGATCGATTATCGGAATCGCACGAAGCGATGACGGCTACAAGTTCAAGGCAGATTCCAGGCCGTTTATGGTCCCGTCCACCGAAATTGATTTCGCAGTTTACGAAGAATACGGTGTCGAGGACCCGCGAATTTGTTCCATTGCCGGCGAGCACTACATTACTTACAGTGCGTATTCCAGATTTGGGGTGCGCATCGGGTTGGCTAAGACACACGATTTTAAGACTGTCGAGAGAGTTTCGCTCATCAGTCAGGCGGACATGCGCAATATCGTGATTTTCCCGGAAACGTTCAACGGCCGATACGCGCGGCTGGATCGACCCCACTCGGAAATCAACCCCTGGTGCATCTGGCTGTCCTGGTCTCCGGACCTGGTTCATTGGGGAGACTCCGTGCCAGTGATTCAGCCTGTTCCGTATCATTGGGACGAAATGAAAATAGGTCCTGGCGCGACGCCGATAAAGACTGCACGGGGATGGCTCAACATCTATCACGGCGTTTTTCCGACCATGGATGGATCCGTGTACCGCCTGGGTGTGGCGTTGCACGATCTTGCCGATCCCGCCAAGGTGCTGGGCGTTGCCGATGATTGGATACTTTCACCGGAAGACCCGTGGGAGCTGACCGGTTACGTCCACAATGTAGTCTTTACCTGCGGTGCTATTGCCGAAGACGACGGTACCGTGAAAATCTACTGGGGCGGCGCAGACAGCGTCATGTGTGTTGGTGTCGCGAAGATCGACGATCTGGTTGATCTTTGCCTGAAAAAGACCCGACCGCCGTTGTCATAACGGCGATAGCCTAAAGCCCAGTCAGGTTTTTGTGCCTTCGCGGCCGTAGTTGTCCTCAAGTCTGACGATATCATCTTCGCCGAGATAGTCGCCGCACTGCACCTCGATAACGTGTACTGGCTCGTCGTACGGGTTCGCGATGCGGTGGACGGCGCCGATCGGCACATAGGTTGATTCGTTGACACCAAGGTCGAACTCCGTGTCATCGAGCTTGATCCGCGCGACACCGCGTACGACAGTCCAGTGTTCGGCTCTGTGCGCGTGTTTTTGAAGGGAAAGGACAGCGCCCGGATTTACGATCAACCGTTTGACCTGAAAGCCGTCGTCACCATCGATGCTATCGTAGCTGCCCCACGGACGGAAAACCTGACGATGCAGCTTCGCCTCCTCGCGATCGCTTTTTATCAGGCCGTCGACGATGTGTTTTACGTCCTGTGAACGGTCTTTTGTCGTCACTAGCACCGAATCTTTGGTCTCCACGATGATGACACCGTTGAGACCGACTGCCGCAACGAGACGGCTTTCACCCCTGATGTAGCTATTTCGGCAGTCATGAACCATCACATCACCGATCAGCATATTGCCGTGGTCACCTGATTTGCCAACATCGTGCAGCGCGGCCCAGGAGCCGACGTCGCTCCAACCGGCATCCAGTGGCACCATTACAGCCGAACGCGTTTTCTCCATCACGGCGACATCAATCGAGTCACCCGGGCAATCGAGAAAAGCGGCTTTGTCGGGACGGATGAAGTCGCTGTCAAACGTACTATTCTCAACACTGTTGCGGCACGCCGCCAGGATCTCCGGTGCGTGCTCCTCTAAAGCTTTGACGTAGGTCTCAGTGCTAAACATGAACATGCCGCTATTCCAGAAGTAGTCGCCACTTTCAAGATAGGCCGTAGCGGTGCTGAGATCGGGTTTCTCGACAAACGTCTTAATCGGTCTGGCCGCTGCGCCACCCGTCTCAGTTTGGATGTAGCCGTACCCGGTTTCGGCCCGCGTGGGGACAATGCCAAACGTCACGAGCTTGCCAGCTTGAGCCGCTACCTTGCCAGTCGCGACTGCCTTGTGAAAGGCCGCGACGTCCCTGATCACATGATCGGCCGGCAGGACAAGTAGCAGCGGTGAACTGGCCTGCCCATCGTCCTCTACTATCAGCGCGGCGAGAGCCACGGCCGGCGCCGTATTGCGACCCTCGGGTTCGAGTACGATCTTCGCGCCGACGGCAATGTCGCGAAGCTGCTCAGCCACGAGGAAGCGTTGCGTTTCATTGCAAATGACGAGTACGTCGTCGGCGAGATCGTCAATCCCTTTGAGGCGCAGAACAGTCTCTTGCAGCATTGTATTCTCGCCTGCAAGCGGCAAAAGCTGTTTCGGATACATTGAACGCGAGGCCGGCCAGAGCCGCGTGCCTGAGCCGCCCGAGAGAATGATCGGCTGGATAGATGCCATGACAGTTCCCAAATCCGTATTATTGACCGATTACCCGTAACCAATAACACAAAAATAGAAATGCTTCGGTTTTGTTTGAGTTTCGTTCCGGCGATGGCGCGCCAAGCACATCGGGCATGACAATTCGGACTTTCGCCAACTCTATGTGGCGAAAGCGAGGGCCACTGCTTGCTTATCCATGCCGGAAATTTGCCGGGATCAGTCCTGACCCGCTGTGACTCATTGGGCACTGATATCCACGGGCGCCTCCAGCGTGCCTATTAATAACAGCTACTTATAAACGCCCGAATGCCTTCGGGAGACAAGGGCCGCAAGTGGGTATTCTTCGACCGCTCAAAAATTAGCTTTGCCGGAATTTTGCCGGACTCAGCTATGCTCTGTTGTGATTCGTTTAGATAAATCGTCCGCGGGCGTCTCCAGTCGTTTACTAACAAACAACTACTTACGCGCCTTCAAACGTAGAAAATGGCGCGCCCGACAGGATTCGAACCTGTGACCCCTGCCTTCGGAGCACGCTATTTCATTTGTAAATAATTGAAACTATTGACACTAACTGGCGGTACGTCCATTGCAAATGCAGTACTTATCACAACCGTGCAGCACTCAGTCACACAATTCTCACACAGTTACAAATACCGGCCAGGATACCCGGCAATTTCCCGGCAATATCATTTTCGACGAACAAAATTGAATGAACCGTGGCTTTCCCATCTAAAGAGCACTGCCCGGGGTCGGCAGTTTTCGGGAAACAACCACCTAGTTCGTAGTTAGATCACTGAACCGTAACTTGTTGTTATAAAAGAAAATCTGTGGGGCGCCCGTTGCCTGATCTGCACCACAATGCATAACGATGCAGAACTCAGTCACGCAAGACTCCCGCAAATCTCCGCGGCTTGTACTTGAGTCAACTGATTGGCCTGACGAAGCACCTGCCTGAGTACTGCAGTGCCTGCGCCCCCTCGTAGTCTTGGGATGACGTCCACCGACGCGCGGATTTTCAGTCGCGAGGGAGTCGCGCCTTTTGCTCAACGGTTCACGTATAAACGGCCTGTTTACTGGGTTTCATCAGTGGCAGGCTACGCATGTCCTGAACCCCGGGCAATAGGTTCCGTTGCAGTGAGGTGGAACGGGGCAATCGCCGTGCTACGGAACAACAGTCACCGTCACGGTTTGCGAGTTGTCCGCAGGATCGTCCCCTGGAATCACGTTGCCAATGGACAAGTTCAGGTCGTGCGGAACGCCGGAAGTTATACTTGGTGGCAAATACTGGAACGCCAGATCTTTCGTTTCTCCACAAGCCAGGTTGATCGGCGGCGGTGTCAACCACTGGATAACTCCCGGTGCTTCAGTTGATGTATCTGTGAACTGCAAATCGATACCAGGTTCGGCAACACTGTCACCGTTGATCAACCGCGCCGTGAACGAATGGCCACCGACCTGCGACTGCGAAACGGTCGTCGGGTCGGTAAGGTTGATGAGGCTCAGTTCGCGATCTGCATTGAGCTGAATAACTGCTGACTGCGTGTTATTGGACACCGAGTCATTCGGCGCAGTGGCGGTTGCGGTCAGCAGGTAGCCGCCGCCGCCCGTAGCAATGCAAGACGTATCCCAGCTGAAGTCGACTGTGTCATCGTCGGCTACAGCTACGATGCGTGAGGTGTCGTCAATAACAAAGCCGGCGCCGCCGCTCGGTGGCGTTGCGCGGAGTTCCACGCCGATGTTCTCGTCAATCTCGCTGTTATTGGCGATCTCGACGGAAATGTTGACGATGTCACCAATGTTCACCGATGCAGGCGCTGTCATCGACACCGCCTCAACATCGCGCACAGGTGGCGTCGGCGGATTCAGTGGCCCGGCCGCGGAGATGCAATTGTTGCTGTCCTCAATGACGCGAACCGTATAGGTGCCGCCGTTGACCAGCGAGATATCACCAACGTCTATGTTCGAACAGGTAATCTCCAGTATCGATGTGCCGTTTTCAAATACCGAAACATCGACACTCCAAGTGCCGCCATGAATATTTGTCGCTGGGGGGAAGTTTTCGAACTGCGGTGGGACCACGTTTCCAATGCCGGATAACTGCTGGTTCGCAGTAGTCTGGGCGCTCCCGTACGAGCCTCCGGTATAAATCGTCGATGTCATCTGTCCGGTCCAGGACGCCGTTACATTACTGTGAAACTCGGTGAATTGGATTTGCACAACAATCGATAAGGGCTCAAGCCCCAACTGGGGCACGCAACTACCGACCTGCAATGCCAAGATTAATGCAGCGGCCGAGCGTACGAATTGTCGCCTAATCATCGTCTCATCACCCTACTGCATCGCCAGATTGGTCGTTAGCTGAATGTACCCATTGCGCTTCGTTACCGTTACACCGATCGGCGTCAGTCGAACGTAGCGAGAGTCCTCTGCTGTCGCAAACGATACGTAGGTAGACCCAACCCGCAGGGGTGGAACATTGAACATCGAGGCAATATTGATAGTAATGGGCAGCGTTATCACGCTATCAAATATATGGAGTGTCGGCTGAACGTTAACGGCCTCAAAATTGAAGCGCACCGTGCTATCCGCGAAATTGTAGGTGACATCCCCGGTGCCCGTAAGCTCCGGGCCGGGCGCGCCGAACCCGACCCCGCACCAGGAAAAAGCAGCGTCACCCTCTACGGCAATACGATTGCTGTTGATGTCGAATTCAAGGCCGTCCAGGGTGCCGGCATAACCCGAATCACACCACGTAATTGTATGACGACCAAAAGGGCCGAGATCGATGGTAGTGCGAAAAGCGTAGCGGCCCGTAAACTGGACCGGCTGTAGCTCGTCCACAAATTCATTCAATGTCGATTCGTAGATGCGCACGTCCACATCCTGAGCCAACACCTCACCGCTGCCATAGCAGATGATCGGCAGCGCAATCAACGCCAGCCAGCGGCGCCTGTATATCTCAGAAATCGACATCGAAAGTCACCGTCACCTTGTCTGGCGCGTAAGAAGGCGTCGCGTCCACAATTCTCGCATTGATGTTCTGGTACGCACCGGTCGGCATCAGCACTGAGAAAAGTTGGGGCGGGACGTCCATAGCAAGCGAGTACATTCCGGATACATCGATCGGATCGGCATCGAGCCTGGTCGAAGTATTTTGCAGGGCGAGATACGCTTGGAAGTTGTCAATACGCAGACGCAATCGATTGCTGGTCGTGTCAAACAAGACCGATGCACCCACGGTGCGGGATTCTTCGGCCCAATGGTCGCCGACACGTGTCAGCACAGTGGCGGTGAACGTCATCGCGTTTGCCGACACCGTGAGATAGGCATTGGACACCCACCACTGCCAGGACACCAGGTCACCAGCAGGCACCGCAGAATAGCCGCCGCCGTGCTGATTGCACACGAGCAGCGGAATCTGCCCGAGGTCGACGCCCAGACCGGGTGCGTTCAGACCGGGACAGCCAATGAATCCGACCGTAAAGCACTCTGTGAATAACGGATCGTGGTTGTGGACGTTATACGGTTGCGCGACGCCGCCGGCGGCCATCGTTCCAAGGCGTCCGATCATCTTATTGAGCGCAGTTTCGCTGATTTCCATCCTTGGATCTGCCGCAATGGCGTTTCCGCCGCAGCACAGGACGATAAGTACCAGTAGACCCGTGAGACGATTCATGGCCCGTCCGGCTCGCCGGGAATGCCACCGGGAACCTTGTCCGGAATGATGTTACCGAGGACTAATTGTTCGAGAATGACACGATTGTTGAGCACCAGAGTCACTGCGTCCTGGAATACCGGGCCTCCGCCAAACGGCTCGTATCGACCCTCCAGACAGAAATCGAGTGCCTTGACCATGCCCTGGCCCCACCCGATCGCTGCTTTATCCGCGTCGGGCATGACTGTAAGTCGCTTCAGGGACTCGGTAAGGTGGGTTCTCGCCAGGATCGCCGTCACATCCTGCATCAAAACCCCCATCCGCTGCGCCGACAAGGGGCTACGGCGGCGGAATGCATCGATTTTTTGTCCTTCCGCGTCTTTCAGTTTACCGGGTGTCAGGGCACCAATCAGGCGTTTCAGATCGCGCTCAGAGATAGGCGCAAACAGATCGCGATCGCGTTGAGCCGGCTTCGGCTCCTGCCTGGGAGTATTGGCCTGAGCGAGCAATATCGGCTCGAGCGCGACGGAACTTAATTGCACGCATGCCGTGATCGGCATGTTTGAACTTACGGTGTCGGCGGCAGACACATCACTGCTGCAGACGCCCAATAAGATAATGCCGACCAGTCCCACTTTGTGCATGGTCATCTCCAACGATGCAACTTCCAACGACGTAGCGCTGACTCCAGATGAGCCGCATTTGGTGCTTTTTTGTTCTTTATTTCTCTATTATAGCTTATAGCTACATTTTCGGAAAATACGCATTGATCGGACCATTTATGGCAGGTGACCGTCGGATTCCTTGACATTAATAACTTCCGGCCCAGCCCGGAAAATTCCAGTGCATTGATTTTGTGGGGTAAAAAATTCCGGTGTGTTTCTTGCATGGTAATTCAAATATTTAAAGGCCGGACTGCAGGTGAGTGATATGAACACCAGTAAAAAGACGATCAGTCGTTTTCTTGCCAGCGCAATCATGCTGCTAGTATTGCCGGCGATCGTAAATGCTGATCTTGTCACAATCGACTTTGAATCCGACGCGCTTGGTGCACAGGCGAATGGTTTTTCCTCTGTAGATGCTCCGGGCGTCACGTTTACCGATTCGGTCGGATCCGAGCTCTTTGTTCTTAGTGTTCCGGAAGGCGACGGGCAGTCTCTCGTAGTCGGCGGAAACCTGGATCAGAGCGCGCTGTTGATCGACTTTGGCGCCACTATCGACTTTTTTGAACTCGCATTTGGCAACGACGATCCGTCGACGACGAATGCTGGCGACCTGGCGATGCTGACGCTGTTTTTCGGCGCGGCCGAAGTAGGGCAATTATCCGTTGTGCTGGATCGCGACGACCTGATGAGTCAAGTTATTTTATTCGGCCTTATCGGTGGGGCAACGCTGTTCGATAATGCGATTTTTGGGTTTACGGATTCTTTCGGCAACTTAGCAACCGGCGGCGGTAGCTTGGCCAACGTGGGCTCGACAGAAGTGGTTGACAACATCATGTTCAACACGGTCGGCATTGCGGTACCCGAGCCCTCTACCTTGGCGCTGCTGTCGCTCGGACTTGGTATGATACTCCTTTGCAGGATGCCAAAGTGAAGACAATCGGCGGCTACAATCGCCGTGGGGGTACTGACAAGTTAACTAGCGGGCGTGGGTTAGCGCTACCCAATAGGGGCCGTAGCGCCCTATATGCCGATTCAAGCGCCCACTCAGAGCGTGTTTTGAGGCCTAAAGACGCATAACGCTCCCACGTTCCGGTAGCCGAATTCGTTAACTTGTCAGTACGTTCGAGGAGGTTTCCCGTGACAACCAACCTATCGCCACAAATTCGAATCTGGTTCCCTGTCTTCATCATCACTCTTTTGATTGCAGGGTGCACAACGATGCAGCCCGAGATCAAAAGCAACGGCCAGGATTTCAACGAGCTATTCGCCGAGGTTGAGATTGAACGAGAGGTTCTCGACGCCATCAACGCTGCTCGACGCCCGCTCGACCTGATCGAGAAGTTCGATATCAGCGAAGATTCTGCCAAGGAGATCCTCGTTTCACGCGATAGGCTGCGGCTCGAGCGCGGTTTGGTCGCCGTACAAGATCTACGAATCGATCCGCAGCTTCTAGATCGCCTGCGCCTCTTTTTCCGCCCACGATTCATTGGCAAGTGGAAGCTCCTGCCGTATCAAGTCCAAAGCCCCAACGGCACGATGTTCAGCACCGCGCATGCGGCTGTGCTTCGAAACGGCAAGGTCATCTTCCTGCCCCGTTCGGACACTACTGAAACCGTGCTCTGGAACCCGACCGACGAAGTTACACCTCAGTTCACGCACCCGGCCATACAGCCCACCGAGTGGCTCTTTTGCAGCGGCCACACGTTCCTTGGCGATGGCCGGTTGCTCGCCGTGGGTGGAGGAGGAAATTCCTCGTCCGGCAACATCGATTCGGGATGGCTCTTCAACCCGACCGACAGCAAGTGGGAGAAGAGTGCCGACACTATGGAGCAAAAACGTTGGTACCCAACGGCGTTGACACTCGGTGACGGTCGGGTCTTTGTCGCCTCGGGCTATGGTCGGAGCAAAACCGAGATCTACAACCCGTCGACCGACACCTTTACTACGCTTACCGGGCCAGCCGGCAATCCAAGCGGTGCCGATCGCAACTTCCCAGAGACCTATCCGGGTCTCCATCTCATGCCTAGAGGCGAGCTGTTCTATTCGCGCACAGGCTGGCACGGACCCAACGAACCCAGCGGCCCAACCGCCATGTTCAAGTTCACCGGTCCGACCCAGGGGGAGTGGACCAACATCGCCTCGCCGATGAACGCACCCGACCGCACCGAAGGTATGTCGGTCATCCTTCTCGACGGCTATAAGGCGAAAGTGATGACCGTCGGCGGGGGAGCGCCCGACGCGTCCGGCCGCAACTCAGCCGAGACTATCGATTGGACGGTCACGCCTCCAGCGTATAGCGGTCATCCAGTATTCATGCCGGACAGCCGGTTGAACGTCAACGCGGTGCTCCTGCCTGACGGCCAGACCCTGGTCGTTGGTGGCCGCGATGTCAACCACACTCCCGCTTTGCTTTACAACACCGAAACGAATAGCTTTCGCAACGTCGCCAGAATCAACTATCGGCGTGAATACCACTCGGTCGCAGCGTTACTTCCGAATGGCAAGGTGTTCACCACGGGAGGCGACTACGGCAACACCGCGGCCCAGCGGACGTCGATCGAGATCTACGAGCCGCCCTACCTGCACCAGAAAACCCGTCGCCCGAAGATTACGAGAGCTCCCAAGGTTGTCGCCTATGGACAGACCTTCAACGTCGTTACTCCTGAGGCCGCGTACATCGATGACGTGGTTTTTATGCGGCCCATGGCAGTTACCCACCACACCGACACGGAGCAGAGGCGGGTCGCTCTGAGTTTCTCCCGTGATGGCCGCAGCTTGAAGGTATCGGCTCCGCCCGGCAATCGCAGAAACATAGCCCCGCCTGGGTTTTATATGATTTTTCTTTTGCGGGAGGGCGTACCTTCGGAAGCGAAATTCGTGCGCCTCGTTTGCCCGAAGCTCACGATTCCGAAAATCGATTTCGAGCTCGTCAGTCGCATCACCGACTTCACCGGTAACGTGCGGGTTACGGCGACAGTCGAGAACGTCGGCACCGACTTCGAAGGCGGACAGGATTGGCCACAGCTCATCCTCTACGAGGATGACCGAGAAGTCGGACACACCGTCTTGGGTGGCCTTCCAGAAGGTGAAGGCGCGAACGTTTCCTTTGAACGCCGCTGGAACGCCTCTTCGCCCGGCGAGGGAGAATTCCCGCCCGCCTATCTCGCGGCCGTGGTCTTCGGCCCCGACCAGGACCTCACCCGTGTCGAATTAAACCCGCGCTGCTGGAAGCTCACCTCCCGATTCGGCTCGGACATCAACAATTTGTTCAGGAAATAGCCAAGGAGGAAATATCTGCTCGGTACTGACAAGTTAATGAATTCGGCTACCGGAACGTGGGAGCGTTATGCGTCTTTAGGCCTCAAAACACGCTCTGAGTGAGCGCTTGAATCGGCATATAGGGCGCTACGGCCCCTATTGGGTAGCGCTAACCCACGCCCGCTAGTTAACTTGTCAGTACCCGTCGAAGAGCTGAACCGCCACATGAGTCGGCACCAATTTAGGGACAAACAAAATTGCCCACTTGCGGCCTCGGAGATTAGCCACCACAGCCGAAAAACGCCAATCGAAAAAATACGGACAAATATTCGGGACGCCCAAGTTCTGCAATTCGGCGACGATGGGTGGAATTTAAAAGTCACCGAAAAGGCTAAAAAATCAAGACTTGAATCGCTCCCAATCTTCTAGACACTTACCAGCCGTTCTGTAAATTCCTTTTCATACTGTACCGGCGACAGCAGATTATTGAAACTGTGTCGCCGTTTGCTGTTGTAAAACATTTCGATGTAATCGACGATGTCGCTGCGTGCATCGTCCCGTGTTGAGTAAATATGTCGCTTGATGCGTTCGCGCTTGAGCAACTGGAAGAAGCTCTCGGCAACGGCATTATCGTGGCAGTTACCGCGACGACTCATGCTGGCCTGCAGGCCGTGTACTTCCAGGAATTCGTGCCAGTCATGGCTCGTGTACTGACTGCCTTGATCGCTATGGACCGTCACCATCGACGTCGGCTTTCTTCGCCACACCGCCATCAGCAGGGCATCCAACACCAGCTCTTTTTTGATCCGTGATTGCAACGACCAGCCAACTACTCGGCGCGAGTAGAGGTCGACGACCACCGCCAGGTACAACCAGCCCTCGTGCGTGCGGATGTACGTTATGTCTGTCACCCAGACTTCGTTCGGCTGGGCCACGGTAAACTGTTGCTGTAGCCGGTTCGGGGCAACAATGTTTGCGGGTCCTGAACGCTGCCGCGGGCGACGATAGCCTACCTGAGCCCGCAAGCCTGCTGCGCTCATCAGGCGGCGTACTCGATGCTTACCACAGCGCTCGCCGACGGAACGAAGATCACAATGGATCTTGCGGTAGCCGTAAATGCCACCGCTCTCCAACCAGAACTGCTTGATCAATCCCGTCAGTCGTTCGTTGGCGATCGCCCGCTGTGATCGTGGACGTTGACGCCACGCGTAGTAGCCACTCGGATGCACTTCCAGCAAACGGCAAAGACTCAAGACCGGCAGGCTGTTACTGTGTGCCCGAATAAAGGTGTACCTCACTCGGGCTGGTTGGCGAAGTACACCGCGGCTTTTTTTAGGATGTCGCGCTCCTCGGTGACGCGCTTGAGTTCCTTCTTTAGCCGCCGGACCTCTTTCTCCGTTGCCGTCTTCTCTTCGTGCTCTGCCGCGTTCGGCCCGTACTTCATCTTCCAGGCGTACAAACTGTGCGTCGTCATGCCGAGCCGACCCGCAACTTCAGCGACACTGTATCCTCGCTCAATCACCTGTCGGACCGCCTCAATCTTAAACTCTTCTGTGTATCGTTTGTTGCTCATAAACACCTCTCTGACTGCCATTTTCTATGGCTGAAAGGTATCTAGCAAACTGGGAGCGATTCAATCTCGAGTTAGATAGCGTGTGCGATTTACTCGCTCACGTTTAAGTATCCCAAAGAAGCTTTCAACGACGGCATTGTCGTAGCAATTGCCGCGTGCACTCATGCTG
>Ga0255057_10000852_pt1 | contig 17487 bp, 18 predicted proteins | sample Cases_109_6_MG_FD_189022 | JGI IMG/M metagenome (GOLD analysis project Ga0255057, IMG submission 189022) | Seawater microbial communities from Amundsen Gulf, Northwest Territories, Canada - Cases_109_6 | ecosystem: Environmental > Aquatic > Marine > Gulf | place: Canada: Northwest Territories... | reverse complement strand
CCGACGTGGACCCGGCGGGCAAGGCGCATCTGGCGATCAGCCCCCGGTTCAGGGGATTCCCCTCTCCGCCTAGGAAGCGACTCCACGAGATCCGTCGCTCTTCTCCCGGCGACGAAGAGAACGGGGCCCAGCCGGGCCCCGTTCTGGCGTTTTCAGAGCAGCCCGCTAATCGTCATCACCGTCGTCTTCTCCGCCGAAGGTAGCGGTCAACCCATCGATCAGTTGCTGGCGTTCGCTCTCGCTGAGTCTGGCCTCGGCATGGGTGAACCGGGTGAAATAGGCGGGCGGCATCTCGCCGTCGATAACCGTCTCGGCCGATTCGTCGGCTTTCTTCTGCGGCTGATCCCACTCCGAGTAATTGACCTTGGAGCGGCCACTGTCGATATGAGATGTCACTGCCCACGAGAACGGCGCGATTTGTGAGTACCACGGGTAATCCACCTCGTTGCTGTGGCAGTCGAAACACGCTCGGACCGCCAGATCTCTCGTCACAGGTGAATCCCAGGCGGGCTCTCCTGTGATGGGCGGATTGGTGTGGTCCCGTCCGTACGGAACCGCCTGAATGGCCAGGCCGACAACGATCAGGCCCACGAAGGCGCTGGTGATGAGTCGGCCACGCTTCAAAGGCTCGGTCCAGGTGATGGGGGCCTTGTCGAGCAGGCGGTAGATGCCGATGGCCACGCCTACGACGACCAGGAATAGGGCGATGGTGATCGTCGAAGTCAGGCCTGCCACGAACGAGAGTCCGATGACGGCCACCACGAGCGTGCTCAGGCCGGTGATTACCGGTAGTCGGTTGGCGACCAAGGAGGCCTTGAACGATTCCATGGTTCTCCAGTGATTGAAGGCCCCCTATGGGCCCTCATGGTAAATCGAGACACCAGGTGCCAGACCGGCGGAACTGGGCACCTTTCGAGATCGGATTATTTCCGAGCCGTGCTACTCCGCCGCAGCCGCTCGAGATTGGGGAGATTAACCTCCTCGACGGTTACGAACGCCTCCGGGTTGATCTGGTGGACGGTCGCCAGCGCCTGGTTGATCCTCTTGCGTGGTATCACCATGAAAGACAGCCGAACCTCGCCGTCTCGACCGTGTGCGTTTATCACCGTGACCGGGAAGCCCTCTTCACGCAGGCGGGAGTGACCTGCTCGGTGTCGAGTGGAGCCACCACTCGCACGAATGCGGTCCCCATCGCCAGGCGGCGTTCAACGAAACCTCCGACGAGCACCCCGGCGGCGAATCCGGCCGCAAAGGCCACGGCTCGCACCGGGTTGCCGAGGTTGGCGAAGACCAGGGATGCGGCTGTGATCCACGACAGCGATTCGAAGAATCCGAGCACAGCAGCCAGGCGGATCTGACCGCGCATCATCACAACTATTCGCACCGTGTTGATCGACACATCGATCACACGCATGAAGAAGACCAGAACAACGCCGAGGACGGTAAGCAACATTGGAAACACCTAGTGGGATCAAGGGACCCGGAGTGGGTCGGCGCGTCGGACTGCAACTGGTACTCGCTGGAGGGCCAGCCCGAATCACGGCATTTGCCTGCATAGGTGTCGTAGGCTCCCGGCGTCTCGAAGGGAAGCCCTGACCCGTATGCCGCGCCGCGTGATGTTCGCTGTTGCCCTGCTGCTCACGATCGGTGCTTGTGGCGATGATGCCACGGTCGAATTCGACTCGAGCTCGGCCGAGCCGGCTGATTCGACGGTGAGGACCGAAGTGCCGGATCCGCTCGAGACCGCCGTCGAAGTCGTGCTGGGGCTCCCGGCAGACGACATCTTCGTCCTGCTGGACTCGCTGGACGACGACGAGTATTTCGCTTTGATCGACAGTGTCGGTGTCGCCGGTGATGTCGAATTCGTAGACGGGCTCGACTACACCATGGCCGTCGAGCTGGTCGAAGCGATCGACGACGCTCTCTACGCCAAACTGCTGGCGCTGGCCGAATCCGGTCTGGATCCGACGGCCGGCTCCCCGGTGACGTCTGTTGTTTCCGACCCGGAGCCTCCTCCGGCTTCCAATGCTGCGGCCGACGTGCGCCGGATCGATGGTGGGGCGCTGGGCCGCAAGGGCCGGGTGTTCGTGGAGGTAGGCCCCGGCGACATCTCGTTTCTGGTGTTCGCTCGTACCGAGAACCCCGAGGCCCAAGTGTTCATCACCAGTGTGCTCTCGCCTTCGGGAGTCGACGTCGGTGATGCGATCGGGTTGGAGTACGGGGAACTCTCCAACTTCGGCGAGGTCGCCTTCTATGCACCGATCAAGCAGCAGGTCGATCTCGAGTTTGGCGAATATGCCGTCGCCTTCGAGGCCACGGATGAGATCGTTGCCTCCGGTGCCCTGGTGAGGTCGGGCGCTGCCGAAGGACCGCAGGTGCTCGATGTGGTCTTCTGGATGGCAACCCACGAGCAATTCGACCTCTTGGCGCTGGAGCAGCGCTTCCGCTCAGTGGGCGAGACGATGCTCGGTCGCCACGACATCGTGATAGGCACGATGACGTTCATAGATCCCCCCACCGAGATTATCGACCGCTTCGCAGTTCTCGATTTTGCCGAAGGCGGAAGCGACGACGATCTGCGAGCGCTGTGCCGCGAGATGTCGACGTCGATCGGTGATGTGCGCGCCCTCAACTTCGCCATTGTCGATCGTCTCGAAGACGGCGATCCAGAGTTCATCATCGAAGGCAGCTCCTCCGGACTACCGGGCACGGCGATGTTGGCCGGATCCGATTTGTCTTGCGTGGCGGGAATGGCCGCGCCGGATCCCGACGAACCGGAGCGCGACCTGTTCGCCCGCGCCATTGTCGTGTGGCACGAGGCCGGCCATCACCTGGGGCTCTATCACACCAGCGAGGACGATGGTCTGTACTTCGACCTCCTCGACGACACTCCGGAGTGTCGCTACGAGGAGCGCGACACCAATGGCGACGGCTTCGTCGATCTGTTGGAGTGCGACGGTGTGGACGCCGACAACTTCATGTTTCACGACGGCGATGGGACGATAATGACTGAAGATCAAGCCTGGACCGTGCGGAGGCACCCGCTGCTGTATCCGGCCGGGGGCTGATCGATGATCCGGGTCGAGCGACACCTGGCACGGATGACCGACGGGACCCGAGCGGTTTTCCGTCGTTTGCTGCAAGCCGTTCGCTACGAGCTGCTTCCGTTGGAAAACACTCTCGAACAGTCGGCCCACCTGCCCCCAGGCGTGGAAGTGGCGGTGACGGCTGATCCGGAGCGGGGAATGGGGCCCACCATCGATTTGGCGGTCGAGTTGAGCCGCCGCGGCTACGACCCGATCCCCCATCTCGCAGCCCAACTCATTGTCGATCGAGCCGACCTCGAATCACATCTGGTTCGCCTTGCTGAGGCCGGCGTCGAACGGGCTCTGGTGGTCGGTGGTGTGGCAGATGCTCCCGGGGTCTATCCAGACGCGGCAGCGTTGCTCGATGCGATCGAAGAAATCGGCAGCTCCCTGCGAGAAGTCGGTATCGCGGGGTACCCCCAAGGACACCACGTGATCCCGGATGAACCGATCGACCGTTCGTTGGTCGAGAAGGCGCCGCAGGCCGGCTGGATCACCACCCAGATCTGTTTCGACGTACCTCGCTTGGAAGAATGGATCGGTGAGACGCGGGCTGCCGGCGTCCATCTGCCCATCTGGCTCGGGATCCCGGCAGTGGCCGATCTGACCGGCCTCATGTCCCTCGGTATGCGAATCGGCGCCGGTCGGTCGCTCCAGTTCATGTTCGAACATCCTCGAGTCGTTTCGCGTCTGCTGCGACCGGGCGGGCGGAAGGCATCGGAATTGGTGTTGGAGCTGAGCAACTTGGCTACCGACGAGTCGCTCGGAATCGCAGGCTTCCATCTCTTTACCTACAACCAGGTACGAGCCGCCGAGCGCTGGCGACGGCGGCTGGCTACCTGGTCCGCTTGAGGCCGGCGCGGGGCGTTCGTCTCGGACTTCTACATCAACGCCCGTGGCTTCGACCCGACCAATTCCGGCCTCATCGAGTTGTGATCAGTCGGCGTCGCCTTCGAAGCTGACGCGGGGCAGGATCCGGTCGAGCCATTGAGGAAGCCACCAGTTGCGTTTGCCCAGCAATTCCATCGTTGCCGGCACCAACAGCATGCGAACGATCGACGCGTCCACCAGAACCGCAAATCCGAGGCCGACACCGAACAACTTGATGACCCGTGCGTCCTCGAAGAGAAATGCACCGAAGACCACGACCATGATCGCGGCCGCAGCAGTGATCACCCGCGCCGTGGCAGCCAAGCCGTCGGCGACCGAACCGGTGGGGTCGCCGCTGCGCAGATACTCCTCGCGGATCCGGGACAGGAGGAAGACCTCGTAGTCCATCGAGAGCCCGAAGACGACCGCAAACATCATCATCGGGATAAACGGTTCGATCGGTGCCGGCTCCAGTCCGGTGAGTCCGCCGAGCCACCCCCATTGGAAGATGGCGATCACGACGCCGTAAGCCGCACTGATCGACAGCAGGTTCATCACTACCGCTTTGATCGGTATGACCACCGAGCGGAACACGATCATCAGCAGCAGGAACGACAACACCAACACCGCGCCGAAGAAGTACAAGGTACGGCCGGCCAGATACTCGGTGAAGTCGATAGATACGGCGACATTGCCGGTCACGTTTACCTCGAGGCCCATGCCTTCGATAGCCGGTGGGATGACGTCGTCGCGGAGTTGTTCGACCAAGTCGGAGGTTGCCTCGTCCTGCGGTGCCGACTCGGGGATCGCCTGGATGATGACTGCTTGGGGGTTGGTGAAGTCGTTCGGGAAGGGTTCGGAAACCGACGCGATGCCGGGAGTGGACCGCAACACCTGGATGAGTCCGGCGACGGCCGGCAAATCTTCGGCGGCACCTTCGACGGTGATCAGCAGAGGTCCATTGAACCCGGGTCCGAATCCGTCGGCAATCAAGTCGTAAGCCTCCCGGGTGGTGGTTCCCTCCGAGAAGTTTCCTTCGTCGCCGAAGCCGAGGCGAAGGCCGAGAAGTGGCAACGCCAGGATCACCAGGAATAGCGACGAACTGATTGCGATGGTCCACGGCCGGCGCTGTACGAACCGGCTGAACCGATATGCCAGGGTCTCCTTCAAGGGCTTCGGCGCCCTGCGGGTCACTTCGCGACGAAGCGGTGCCACCGCAAAGCCGGCGACGAGCACGATCGCCGCCAGCGGTGCGCCCACCAACAACACGTTGATACTGAGCCCAAGCCCGATCAGCGCAACGGCAAAAAGGGCCGCGGCGATGAGGCCGCGCCACCTGGTTACCTCGATACGGTCGCCGACAAAGCCGATGAGGGCGGGCAGCAGCGTTACCGCGGCGATCATCGTCATCAGCACTGCCGTGACTGCCGCCAGCGCCAGACCCGAGATAAAGGAGAGCCCTACCAGCAGCATCCCGAGGAGCGAGATCACCACGGTGGTACCGGCAAAGATCACTGCTCGACCAGAAGTGTCCATCGCCTTGACCAGCGCTTCTTGGTGAGTGTTGCCGGCGTGGAGACCCTCCCGATAGCGAGTGACGATGAAAAGGGCGTAGTCGATACCGACTCCCAGCCCGATCATGACCGAGAGGGTTAGGGCGAATTCGGGAACTGTCGTGATCTGCGACAGCAGCGAGACCAACCCCACACCGCCGGTGACGCCGGCGAGGGCAACCGAGATCGGGAGGCCCATGGCCAGCACCGAGCCGAATGCCACGATGAGGACGAAGATCGCAAAGGCCACGCCGATCAGTTCTGACTGTGGCGGTTCGAACCCGGCGAGTGCTTCGCCGCCGATCTCGACTCGGAGGCCCTCGATCTCTGGCCTGAGCTCCTTTACCTGTTCGCCGGCGATTCCCATGTCGGCGAACGTGAGATCGGCACTGATCTGGATTTCGGCAAAGCCGATGGTTCCTTCGGGGTTGATACCCCCTCCGAATCCCTCGTATGGACTCTGCACGGTGAGTCCATCGATGGTGGCCGTGGCGACGAACATCTCCTCCATTGCGGCGACGATGACCGGATCGTCTACGCCTTGATCGGCTTCGAAGACAATCGAACCCCCAAACCCGGCTCCGACTCCGGCAAAGTGTTCGTCGAGCACTTCAAAGCCGCTGCGGCTCTGTGACTCGGGAATCTCGAAGTCCTCGGCATAGTCAGGACCCAGCGCTCCCGACACACCCATGAGGAGCACGAGACCAGCGATCCAGGCGGAAGCCGCCCAACGGCGTCGCACGAAACACCACTCCCCGATCCGAGCGATCAGGCCGACGTTGCGCTGCGTCATTGTTCGTCCTCCGGTCACACGATGACGCCCCACCCGGGGCGTCATCGTTCAATCGTGTTTCCTTGGAATTTGGGAGTCTGGTCCACGGTACCTTCCTATCACTTTCCCCTAATCGGGAGTCAGACAGCCTCTTATCACTCTCCCCTTTGGGGGGAGAGTGATAAGAGAAGCGTCCTCGCGGGTCTTCCTAATAGCTAATGACTGCGCCCCGCCAAGAGGCGGGGCGCTCGAGCGGGTGAGGGGAATCGAACCCCCGTATCAAGCTTGGGAAGCTTGTGTTCTGCCATTGAACTACACCCGCAGGGGGCGTCATCGTACAGCGCGATCAGAGGGCGAGGAGACTGGCCAAGGCCCACACGGTGATCACGATTCCGACGACGACGAGCCACCACGCTCGTCCGCGGTGCAACTCACCTTCCATGCCCTTGGGTCGAATGCCACGTCGGCTCTGGACGAGGGCGTAGATGTTCCCGATCGCCAGGGCGGCACCGACAGCCAGGATCAGCTGGGCCATCAGTTGGTTGAGGTTGAAGATGTCCATGGGTAAGCAAGAGCAATTAGCAATTAGCAATTAGCAAGAGTAGGTCACTGGCTACTGGCTACTGGCTACTGGCTACTTCTGTAGGTGTCCCAGATCGTCATTGCCGGCTTTGGTGTGCCGTCGTGCTCACGGAGGCCGATCGAGGCAAACAATCCGAGAGTGCTGATGTCGGTTTCGCTGCGCCCCTGGTCCCTCATTGGATCGGCGATGGCCGCCGGATCGAAGTCGTCCAGTATCAGATTGATCCAGAAGTCGAGGCGGGACCCGATCTGGTCGTGCACGGCGGTCAGTTGATCCACCTGGTCCTGGAGGGTGCCCGAGAACGATCCCGTAGGGCGGGAGATGAAGCCACCTTCTGCGATGGCGAGCTGCTTGTCGGTTCTGGCGAGCAGGGGCGCGTAATAGTCGTCGGGGATATCGGCCCCGGTGCTGAAGGCGACGAAGGGGTAGGACGAGATGACCCAGAGGTCCAGGTCCGGTTCGAACAGCTCGATCTGATCCCAATCGGGCTGAGGTTGCCCACTGCCGAGGAAGGCGCCGTTGACCTGCTCCCATTGGAATGTCACGAAGACCTGGGTCGCCGGCGATTCGGCCTTGATGGCGTCGTAGATCTCCCGGTAGAGGGTGAGGTAATGCGGGATCTCGGCAGGGGAGGCTTCGAGGTAGGTGTTTATCTCCGACGACAGGCCCAGATAGCGGGGCTCGAATTCCCGCAGGATCCACAGGGACAGGTTGGTGATCGCCTCCCTGACATCAGGATTGGCGAAGCTGGGATCCCAACCTGCCGGCAGGTCGAGAAACTCCCGTCGGTTTAAGCCGTTGAGAGGATCGACGACATAGATGGTGTCCAACCCGTGCTGGTCGGCCAGCAGTGCCATGTTCCGCAAGTTGTCGCGCAGAGTCGAATCCGATTGGTCGGCGTCGCCGACGAATTCCTCCCAGGCGATATTGGGCTGCATGAGAAGGACGTCGGCATGCTCGGAGAGGTCGCCGAAGTGATCAACGACCGCTTCGAAGGTGTCACCGTTGGGGAAAGGGAAGAACCCGTAGGACGTCCCGTCGGGGCTCTCGTCGACGGTCGTCGCCACGGCAACCGAGGTGGTCGAGGTCGGGGTGGACGGAGCCGAGTCGCCGGATCCCTCCTGGGCACATGCGGTGAAGACGACGAGAAGAGAGACCGCCAAGGTTCTTCGTTGCTTGGTGTCGGTCATCGCCTCGAAGCCTATCGCCTCACTCGTGGGCACTACCGTCATCGGAATGCGCCCATGCCATGTCTTGCGAGTCTTCACCCGGGGCGACCTCGGAGGGAATCATCTCGGTGTGATCAACGACATCGCCGGTCTCGACGACGAGACGATGCAGGCGATTGCGACCGAATTGGGATTCGCGGAGACGGTCTTCATCGATTGGATCGATGGCGGTACGCCTCACGTGAGGATCTTTACTCCAGCGATCGAGATGCAGTTCGCCGGTCACCCGCTGGTCGGATCGGCATGGATGCTGGCATCCATCGGACCCGGCACCATCAACGAAATGACATGCGGTGTGGGTTCGATCCCGTTCCGATCGGACGCCGACGGCGCCTGGGTCGATACCCCACTGGTCACCGATGCCCGGATCGCCGATGACGGTGCGGCTATCGCAAATGAGGCGGGGCTCCCCGAGCCGGCGCGAGCGTGGTGGGCGATGATGCCGCTGCCGTATCTGGTGCTCGATCTGGGTACGGCCGAGGCAGTTTCGAAGGCAGTCCCGGATATCTCTCAACTGGCCGCATCTGGCGCCGGTATGACGTACATCATCGGATCTCAGGGTGATGACCTACGGGTGCGCTTCTTTGCGCCCGATGCCGGCGTCCCCGAAGATCCGGCGACCGGGAGTGCTGCCTCTGCTTATGCCGCGGTGCGGGTCTTCGAAGGAGAATCGCAGGGCGAGGTGACCATCCATCAGGGAGAGGAGATCGGGCATCCTTCCACGATCCAACTCTCCTGGTCGCCGGAGACCGCGACCCTGGGCGGCTCGGTTCGCCGCGACGAGGTGCGGATTCTGGACCGGTGACCTTGGACTTCTCGTATGAGTCCGGCCGCACCGTCGAGCAGATAGACGACACCGCTCGCAAGCACCACCGGGTCGAGACCTGGGCGTTCGAAGGATCGGCCGGGGACCGGGTGCTGATCGATGCGTATGTCCCCGAAGCAGTCGAACGCATCGTCGTCATGGGTCACGGCGTCGACAACAGCCGCAAGGCTCGCTACATCGAAGTCTCCGGTAAGAGGTTTACCCGGCACCAGACTGTGGTGGTGGGGATGGACGCGCCTTTCCACGGCGACAGGAGCGACGCCCGAATCATCGAGTCACCGGTCGGCACCCTGGTCGACCTGCTGGCGAGGTGGGTAAAGGACCATCGTCAACTGCTCGATGTGATCGAATCGCGTTGGCCCGGCACGCCCGTGGGGTACGTCGGATTCTCTATGGGCGGACTCTTCGGAGTGCCTCTGCTCGCCAGTGACGATCGAATCCGGGCTGCTGCGATCGTCATCGCCGGTTCGACCCGGGTTTCATATCCGGACCGGCTCGGTCCGCTCGACGATGAGACCAAGGCGGCCTTACAGATCACCGACCCCGCGGTGTATGCCCCGCAGCTGGGGGACCGGCCGGTACTCCTGCTGAATGCCGACCAAGACGAAATCGTCCCGCGTCACGCCGCGGTCGCCCTCTACGACGCCTTCGTCGGCCCCAAGGAGTTGGTGTTCATGCCCGGTACCCACACCGAGTGGAGGCACGCGGCGCGCTGGTTTAGACGACTGGAGTCGTTCTTTGAGGACAACCTGTAGCCGTTGTCCTTCTGGGCCGTGCAGTGGTGGGTGTGGTTGACTCGCCTGCCCGAGCGTCTTTGGAGGTCAGTCGAGTTTTCCGTTTTCCGACACGGTTTTCGGAAGTCGGACAACTCGGCGGCTATCTCGCGGTGGGATGGTGGGCACGTGCGATCAGCTCCGAGGCGACCCGGCCAGGAACGGACGACTCGGCGCCGAGGGCGCCGACTACACCGCTAGGTCGCGGCGGTCGAAGAGCCAGATTCCAGCTCCGGCAAACAGGACTCCGCTTCCCAGGAGCAGCAGAGCGTTTCCGGCCTGGATGCCGTTGAGTATGGGGTCGCCCGCCAGTGCCCAGAAGAAAGGGCTGAGGCGCTCGAGTGAGCTGATGGCGTCGATCAGAGGAGCCAGCCCCCAGAGGAGGAACGTGGCGACGGCAAGCCCCGAGGTGGTTCCCAGGGCGATCCCCCGACTCCCGGTGGCGGCACCGATACCAAAGGCCAGGCCGCCAAAGAGGACTCCAGCCAGGAACACCGACACCGTTGCACCCCAGAGCGCGCTGAAAGAGATATCCATCCCGGCAAGCGGAGTCGAGATCACGAAGATCAAGATCGAAAGTACGGCGAGGACCGTGCCGGTCGTCAGCACCGCCAGAGCCTTTTCGAGCATCAGGCGTCGGCGAGGAATCGGATGAGCGGCGATCAGATCGAGGGTTCCGTCCCGTTCATCGGTGGCGGTCACTCGGACTCCGAATGACACCAGGAAGATGATGAACAACAGCGGCAGCAGGTTCGAGAAGAACTGGCTATTGAGATATCCGGCCGGTTCGGTGATCGACAGGCCTGAACCGAGCCCCAGGATCTCTTGTACGAATTCGGGGTACTCATCGATGATGTCCGAGAACCCTTCCTGATTGGCGATGGACGGGTAGGCGGCGACCGTGATCCCGATGAGGCCGATCAGGCCGAGCGACCATCCGATCATCGAGCGCCGACGGGATCGAAGCGTGTGCCAGAAGACGGTCATTCGTCCTCCTCCCGATACAGATCGAGGAAGACCTCTTCGAGGTCGGCCTCTTCGCTGCGCATCGCCACCACCTCATACCCGGCCAGGACCTTGATGAGCGCGTCCATCGATCCCTCGATCCTGATTTGCACCGTGGTGCGACGCTGCTCGACGGACACAACGTTGTCGACCTCCATCAGAATCTGCTCGCCCGGGCCATCGCTTTCGAACCGCACTTCGACCACTCGAACGGCTCGATCCTTGAGTTCGTCGACGGTGGCAACCTCGATCAGCTTGCCCTGACGGATGATCCCGACTCTGTCGGCAATTCTCTCCACCTCAGGCAGCACGTGAGAAGAAAGGAACACCGTTCTTCCCTCGTTGCGGGCGGCGTCGATGAGGTGGTAGACGTTCTGCTGCATCAAGGGGTCCAGACCACCCGTCGGCTCATCGAGAATGAGCAACTCGGGCTCGTGCGAGAAGGCCTGGATGATCCCGACTTTCTGCTTGTTGCCGGTCGATAGATCTTTGATCTTGCGGATCAGGTCGAGCTGGAACTGGTCGCTGAGCTCCTTGATTCGATCGGTTCCCGCCCCGCCGCGTAGCGCGACGAGGTAGTCCAGCGACTCGTGAACGGTCATCTCCTCGTAGAGGGCGAGCTCCCCGGGTAGATACCCGGTGCGAGAACGGATCTCCAACGAATGCTGCTGGGCGTCGAGTCCGAGAACGGTCGCAGTGCCGGAGGTGGGGCGGATAAGATCGAGGACCGTGCGGATCGTTGTGGTCTTACCGGAACCGTTGGGACCGAGGAAGCCAAATACCTCGCCGGTTGCTATCTCCAGGTCGAGATCAACGATTCCACGAGCCTTCCCGTACGACTTGGTGAGCGACTCGAGAGTGATGGCGGAGGTGGTCACTCAGGCCAGGATATCGCTCCCGCGACTTCGCTCAGCCGTCCGCCGATTGTCGGTGGGGCGTAGTCGCTAACCTCCCCGTTCACCCTCTCGGGAGCAGGCAGATGGAGTCGACCAAGAGCATTTGGATGGATGGTGAACTCATCCCGTGGGCCGAAGCCAAAGTCCACGTACTCAGCCACGCCCTCCACTACGGCACCGGAGTCTTCGAAGGCCTCAGGGCATACAAGAACGACGACGGGACCGCCGTCTTCAGACTGCGAGAGCACATGGAGCGCCTTCTCGCCTCGGCCGGCTCATACGCGATGCCAACCGAATACTCGGTCGATGAGCTAGTGGCGGCGGTGCGTGAAACCATCATCGACAACGAACTGGAATCTTGCTACATCCGACCCATTACGTTCTACGAAACCGGCACGATCGGGCTCAACCCGTCCGGTGCCCGGCTCAGGACGTCGATCGTCGCATTCCCGTGGGGCGCCTACCTGGGGGAGGAAGGCCTCCTCAACGGCATCAGGGTCAAGATCTCCTCGTGGGCGCGCATCTCTCCGCAGTCTTTTCCGGCAGCCAAGGCAACCGGTCCGTACATCAATTCGGTCCTGGCCAACCAGGACGCGGTCCGGGCGGGCTACGACGAGGCGCTCCTGCTGACGGCCGATGGAAACGTGTCGGAGGGTGCGGGCGAGAACCTGTTCCTGATGAAGGACGGCCAGGTGATAACCCCGCCGCTGTCGGATGGTTGCCTGGCCGGAATCACCAGACAGTCGGTGATGACCTTGCTCACCGATGACGGGTACACGATCGTCGAAAAGTCGATTCTCCCGGCCGACCTGTTCGAAGCCGACGAGTTGTTCTTTACCGGAACCGCCGCCGAAGTAACTCCGGTTCGTGAAGTCGACGACCGCGAGATCGGCTCCGGCAAGCCGGGCCCCATCACCCGCCGCGCCCAGGAGCTGTTCACCGACGCCGTCGGCGGCAAACTCGAGCAATACCACGACTGGCTGGATTACATCTAGGCGGCGCACCCCCCACCAATCGGCTGCGCCGATTGACTCCCCCCCAGAGGGGAGAGTTGTCAGATAAGACCCCGCCAATCGGCTCTGCCGATTGACTCCCCCTCAAGGGTGTCGGGTTGCGCGATAGGGCCGACAGTTCTTCTCTTCTGAGCACTCTCCCCTTTGGGGGAGTCAGCGAGCGAAGCGAGCTGGTGGGGGGAAGTCCGTGAGGAGCGGAGCGACGAGGGGGATGGGGGGTCTCCGTAGACCGTTACACCGTCGGCTTGAACCCCGGCCGAGACTGCTCAAACTCGGCAATGGCCGACTCTTCGAGCATCGTTACCCCGATCTCGTCCAGCCCGCTCAGCAGCATGTGCTTGGCGAAGGGGTCGAACTCGAACAGTTCTCCTACTTCGGTCGCCGCCACCCGTTGCTGTTCGAGATCGATGCTCACGACGGCGCCGGAGTCTGTTTCGGCGAGGGCCAGAAGCGTGTCGACCGCCGCCTTCGGCAATTCGATCGCCAGCAGGCCGATCTTGTGACAGTTGGAGCGGAATATGTCGCCGAATGAGGGGGCGATGATGGCGCGGAAGCCCCAATCGTGCAACGCCCATGGAGCGTGCTCGCGCGATGACCCGGTGCCAAAGTCTGGTCCCGCCACCAGCACCGTTGCCTCCTGATACTGCGGACGGTTGAGGACGAAGCCGGGATCCTTCTCGCCTGCGGCGTCTCGCGCCCAGTCGTAGAAGAGGAACTCGCCGAAACCGGTTCGCTCGATTCGCTTCAGAAACTGCTTGGGGATGATCTGATCGGTATCGACCTGCGCTCGCGGCAGCGGGGCCATCGTGCCGGAGACGACGTCGACGGCCCTCATGCCGGTGCTCCGAAGTCGAACTGGGTGGGGGTCGAGGCAAAACTCTCGAGGTCGTCTGTCTTCCATGCCAGCACCGCCGCTGGAGAAACGCCCCAGAACTCGTTGCCCGCCGGTCGGTACGGGTACTTCGCCTCGTACTGGTCCGCAATGGCCGCCTGGATGCCTGATTCGACTTCGGTGCGGACGGCGGTACCGCGCACCATCACCTGCATGCCTCCGTGGTCGATGCCGAGGTGGATGCGGTCGTCGCCCCCGGCGAGGTTGCGTGCCCAGCGGGTCATGCCGCCACCCTCGATGTAGGCGACGTCGCTGGTGAAGGCACCCCAGATCGGCACGAGATGGGGTCCGCCGTTCGGCGTCACGGTCGACACCCAGAAAATCGGAGCGGCGGATAGCGTTGCGGCCACCTCGCTCCAGTCGAGCATTCCGGCCTCGTCCTCGGCGATCCCGTAGTCGCTGGGAATGCCCGGGCGTCGGCGCGTGATCGAGGTCACTCCCACTCCCGGATGTCGACGAAGTGTCCGGCAACCGCGGCTGCCGCCGCCATCTGGGGGCTCACCAGGTGGGTGCGGGCGCCCCGACCCTGCCGACCCTCGAAATTACGATTGGAGGTGGAAGCGCACCGCTCGCCCGGTTGCAGCACGTCATCGTTCATGGCGAGACACATCGAGCAGCCCGGTTCGCGCCATTCGAAGCCGGCGGCCATGAAGATCTTGTCCAAACCCTGGGCCTCCGCCTCCAGCTTTACCAATTCCGAGCCGGGTACCACCATGGCCGACACGTTGCCGTGCACCCTTTTGCCTTCGACCACCGCGGCAGCCGCCTGCAGGTCACCCAGGCGGGCATTGGTGCAGGAGCCGATGAACACCCGATCGATCGCGATGTCGGTGATCTGAGTTCCCGGCTGAAGGTCCATGTAGTCCAGGGCACGCTGGATCGAGTCGCGCACCAGCGGATCGCCGGACTGGTCGGGGGAAGGCACGGCACCGGTCACCGGGACCGTTTGAGCTGGATTGGTACCCCAACTGACGAACGGCGACAGCTCGGTGGCGTCGACTACCACCTCGGCATCGAATTCGGCCGTGTCGTCGGTGGGGAGCGACGTCCAGTAGTCGATCGCCCGTTGCCACGCCTTACCCGAGGGGGCGCGACTCCGACCCTCGAGATATGAGAACGTTGTCTGGTCTGGTGCAATCAGTCCGGCGCGGGCACCAGCTTCGATCGACATGTTGCAGACGGTCATGCGTTCGTCCATCGAAAGTCCGGCTACTGCACCACCGCGATACTCGATGACGTGGCCGGCACCACCGCCGACTCCGATCTGAGCGATGATCCCCAGGACCAGATCCTTGGCCGTGACTCCGATCGGAAGATCGCCTTCGACTGTGATCGCCATCGAACGCGGCCGTCGCTGGCGGATCGTCTGGGTTGCCAGCACGTGTTCCACCTCCGATGTGCCGATTCCAAAGGCGAGGGCGCCAAAGGCACCGTGGGTCGAGGTATGACTGTCGCCGCAGACGATGGTCATCCCCGGCTGGGTCGCTCCCTGCTCGGGGCCGATCACATGGACGATCCCGTTGCGGGGATCGTTGGGACCGAACACGGTGATACCCGCCGTGTCGCAGTTGGCTACCAGGGCTTCGACCTGACGACGAGACAGCGGATCGGTGATGCCGAGTGAACGATTGATCGTCGGAGTGCCGTGGTCGGCAGTGGCCAGCGTCAGTTCGGGGCGTCGGATCGACCGTCCGGCCATCTGTAGTGCCTCGAATGCCTGCGGCGAGGTGACCTCGTGGACGAGGTGCAGGTCCACGTAGAGGAGGTCGGGGTCATCTCCTCCGGCCACGACGACATGGTCCTCCCAGACCTTGTCGAAGAGGGTGCGGCCCTTCGTCATTGGGCCACCAACTCGCGCACCCGGTCACCCACTTCGGACGTGCTCATGCCCATCTCGCCGGCGGCCAGCGAAGGGAGCGAACCGGCCACGGTGGCCACCGCGGTCTCGACGGAGGCACCGGCCTCTGTCTGGCCGGTGTGGGTGAGAAGCATTCCGGCAGCACCGATCGCCGCCAGCGGGTTGATCTTGCCGGCTCCGGCCACATCCGGCGCTGTCCCCCCGATCGGCTCGAACATCGAAACCCCTTCCGGGTTGAGGTTGGCTCCAGCGGCGATTCCCAGGCCACCCTGGATCGCCGCTCCCAGGTCGGTGACGATGTCGCCGAACATGTTGTCGGTGACGATCACATCGAATCGCTCCGGGCTCTGCACCATCCAGGCACACACTGCGTCCACGTTGGCGTACGCCGGTTCGACTGCGGGGTAATCGGATGCAACCTCTTCGAAGACTCGCATCCACAGGTCGTGGGAATGCACCAAGACGTTGGTCTTGCCGCAGAATGTGAGGTGTTTCCGCCGGCGTCCGGCGGCGAGTTCGAATGCGAACCGAATAGTCCGCTCGACTCCGAAGCGAGTGTTGATCGACTCTTCGGTCGCCACTTCGTGGCTCGTTCCCCTGTAGGCAAATCCACCGGCACCGACGTACAGACCCTCGGTATTTTCACGCACCACAACGAAATCGATGTCGCGGTAGTCCTTGTCGGCGAGCGGAGAGGTGACTCCGGGGTAGAGCTTGACCGGTCTGAGATTGATGTACTGATCGAGCTCGCGTCGCAGGCGCAGGATGATCCCTCGCTCGAGGACTCCGGGCGCCACGTCGGGATGGCCGACGGCGCCGAACATGATCGCATCGACATTTGCCAAAGATTCGGCGACATCGTCTGGAAGGACTTCACCGGTGCGGAGGTAGCGCTCCCCTCCGATGTCGAACTGCTCGTATTCGAGGGTCAGATCGAATTTGGCGGCTGCGGTATCGAGCACCTTTAGTGCTTCGGCGACCACCTCCGGTCCTGTCCCATCACCGGGGACGACGCCGATGCGCATTGTGCGACTACTTCTGCTGGGCTACCGCAGCGGCAAATGCCTGTACGGAGCCTTCGACGACATCTTCGGCGCCTCCGTGACCGACGAACGAAGCGGTCCCCATCTCCACGGTGGCGGTTACTCGGGCCATTATCTCATCATCGCCGACGACCGGGCGAACCTTGTATCCGATGAGACGCCCCGCGGTGCCGGTGATGCGACAGAACTCATCGAACGCGGCGGGTACCTCCGGGTAGGGCTCAGGGTCGAACTCGATCGTGAGTTCGCGCGCCGATACCCGCTCGGGAATGTGTGGGGCGACGGGGCGACCCCTGGTCACGGTGTCCGATACCTGGCGGGTCACCTGCTCGATTGGTTGATTCACTTCGGATCTCCCGGTCGGATGAGTTCTGCGACGTCTGGCTGTGGACGAAGGCTCGTCATGACGGCGGGCTTTTCGGATCCATGAACGGCATCAGCGACCTCAGGCGACTCCCGACGTCTTCGATCGGATGCTGCGCATCCTGGGCGCGGAACTTGGCCAGATTCGTCGCTCCGGACCGGTGTTCGGCCAGCCATTCCCGAGCAAATTCGCCAGATTGGATCTCGGCCAGGATTCGACTCATCTCACTCCGAGTTTCATCGGTGACAATCCGGGGTCCCCGGGTGAAGTCGCCGTACTCGGCGGTGTCTGAGATCGAGTGGCGCATCCAACCCAGCCCGCCTTCATACAGAAGGTCGACGATGAGCTTCAGTTCGTGTAGGCATTCGAAGTAGGCCGACTCCGGTGCGTACCCGGCATCGACCAGGGTCTCGAATGAAGCCTTGATCAGCTCAGACACCCCACCGCACAGGATCACCTGCTCACCGAAGAGATCGGTCTCCGTCTCCTCGCGGAAGGTCGTCTCCAGCACCCCGGCCCGGGTGGCGCCGATGGCATCGGCGTATGAGATGGCCAGTTCCATCGCCGAACCCGAGGCATCCTTGTGGACGGCCACCAGGGCGGGAACCCCGCTGCCCTCCTGATAGGTGCGGCGCACCAGATGGCCGGGACCCTTGGGAGCAACCATGGCTACATCGACCCCGTCGGGTGCTTCGATCTCCCCGAAGTGGACGTTGAAGCCGTG